>Ga0335074_10003062_pt1 | contig 22785 bp, 24 predicted proteins | sample Lox_Sample_23_FD_206715 | JGI IMG/M metagenome (GOLD analysis project Ga0335074, IMG submission 206715) | Soil microbial communities from Loxahatchee National Wildlife Refuge, Florida, United States - Lox_Sample_2.3 | ecosystem: Environmental > Terrestrial > Soil > Wetlands | place: USA...
CGCGCGCTTGGCCAGCGGATTGTGCCGCACATAACTCACCGCCGGCAAGCGGATCTCGCCCGCGCGGTCGAGCAGCAGCAGTAATCCACGGCACACCATGTCGCATAAAGCGCCGTTAGACTGCTTCCATTGCCAGGCCTCGCACAGCTGCCTCGATAGCGCGCGCCGGCTGGCCTGCGGATGCGACGCGATCAGCTCGCGGATATAAAGGATGTCCGGCTCGCTGATCTTGCGCCCGCGATATTGAAAATCGGGCATCGCAACAGCAGTATGCACCGGTTTTTCTTGGAACGCAAGGGGGTAAGAATGTCTTTTTACGTCCCGGCGCTGACTCGCCGCCACATGGGCGCGGCGCGCACGCGCGAAACATCCCCGGCCGCCAGCAGCAACTGCGCTTCATAGGCCTCCAGCCGCCGCGCCGGTCCGCTTCCTTCCGGCCACCACGCGAAGCGCCCTTGGGAGAGCCGCTTCTGCGCCAGCCAGTAGCCTTGCCCGTCGTAGGTGAGCAGCCGGATCGAACTCCCGCGGCGGCTGCGAAACACGAACACACATCCGGAGAACGGATCTTCGGCCAGTTTCTCCTGGCACAGCCGCGCCAACGAATCAATGCCCTTGCGCCCGTCCACCGGCTCGACCGCCACCAGTACGCGCATTTGCGCGGTGATCTGGATCATCCTTGGGCCTCGTGCCAGGCACGCAGCAAACCGGCCCAATCCGGCGGGACCGCGGCTTTCCACTGAACACGCATTTTGCCCCCGCGGGGTGACTCAAACTCGATGACGCATTCGGGCACAGTGGCCGCGCCGCTGCCGATCAGTTCGAGGAATGCTGGTTTGGCTGCTTTGCGCGGGCGGTTCGGAACACCGCCCAGGCGTTGCTTCAGCCGGGTGTAGTCCAACCGCAGCGGGCGCGCCACGGCGTGAACGCCGTGCTGCCGAGCCAGCTCGACCGCCGCCTGCCATAAAGACTCCGGTAGTTTGGTCCGCGTGGATTGGGTGCTGCGAAACTGGTCTAACTGGCGCTGGAGCTGAGTGATCGCTTCGGGGATGGGTGGTGCATTCTTGTGGTTCATAGTAGTCGCCTCGACGACTCCATGAACTTAACAAGCAAGCTCAATCGAGGTCACGCACGCTTGCCGAAAACTCACAATGCAAACTCCAACTCTCCAAACAGAACGTTGGGAAGTGTCTGTCAATAGACCGTGATAATGTAGGCGCTGGCCGGGACTGGGCGTACAGTTAGTGTCCGAGAACAGGCGCCGGCCCTGGGTTCATTGGCGGTCGGTAGACATGCGGCACCACCAGACGGTGCAGCGAACGCGGCTGATCAAACGCTTCATGAACAAAGCAGTAGAGGAAGAACAGCATGATGAAGGCCCAGCCTGCCACGACTCGTAAGAAATTCTTGCGGCCTAGAAAATTCAGCAGGAAAACCAGAATCCACATTTTCAACCTCTAATGCAGCAACGTGCCCAACCATATTCCGCAGCCGAACAACAGTGCGCCCGCAATCAACCCAACGGCCGACCAGCGAATCAACGCCGGCCGGCGGTGTGCTTCGTTCACTAAGGATACCAGTTCCCGCGCTTTCACACCCGCGAGATCGATGTCTTTCTCTAGTTCCTTTCGCATCTGGCTCGATGACTCCTTTACCCTTTGCGCCAGAACATCCCCTGCTCGCGTTTCCGCTTTTTCTATAGATGCCTGGAACTCGGAAATCGTTGCGCGGATCTGCTCGTGGAGAGCGCGGATTGTGCTATCAAGAATGAGCCGATTCATGGTGACCAGAACAATGGCTGGATCACCCGGCTTGAGGAAGAGATCATGCCGCGCGGCCACCTCCGCGATGATTTGCTGTACGTCGATTCCGTCGTTATCGCTCGTCATTCGCCTAAAACCAGGGATAATTTGTCGAGCTGCTCGAAGATCTCGCGCCGCACGATTGTGAGCCGTTGCTTGGAGACCAGCGAGAAATCTTCATTTCGGATTGCTTCCTCAAACGTCAGCCGGCGTTCGAGCATCATGCGTACATCGTCCCCATAAGTATGAGGATTTCGTTCCCGGATTACGACGCTAGCGACGAGCTTTGGCGCATACTCCTCGGCGATCTTGAATTGCTCAAAGGTCTTACCGTCTATGGCGATTTCTCCGAAGTATTCGTTTAGCCAAACGACGACGCTCTTATCCGTTGTGGTTTGCGCGAGCCGCTCCAGACTGTTCAAGGTATCGGTCAAGGCCTGCCCCCCGGTTACAACCGAATGGACGAATACGTTTCGATTGTGTGCTCGCAAAAAAGCCAGAATGTCGTTCTCCAGGATGTAGTTCCAGAGAGGCACAAACGTCGTGGCGCCAGTGTCAACAACGAACACGCCCTCGCATTGGCAGGCTTTCTCGACCAGCGCGTCGAACTGTTTCTCGTTGACGGTACCCCGCCGGAGGAGTTTCAGGTGTTCGGCTTCGAGAATGCGATATTGCGCAAACGTCGCACTGACCGGATCGGTATCCAGACAGTACACTGGCACGGCTTTTGCCCGGAAATACTGCGCCAAGATCGCGGAGACGAAGCTCTTGCCGACGCCGCCTTTGCCTTGAAGCACGATGTGAACCGCTGCGCGTATTCCGTTGGCGGGGATTTCCTGAATCATTTCGTACCTCTCACTCGATGAGGCGTTTGTTGATCGAAAACGGGTCGTACTCGAAACTGGTTTGCTTCTTTTTTTCCCGCTGCTCCCGAATATTCCTGAAAGGGTCGTGCATCCCCTGTTCCTGCGAATCAACCGAGTCGTTGATTGACGTTGGCCGCGGTTGCGTCATGAATGACTTTTGCTGCTGCCGGTGCCGAAGCCGCGAGACATACACACGGAATTGGGGATACGGAGTGTCTAACCCATCGAGCTTAGCCGCCTCCCAGACCTCCCGGGGTCTCATACCGTTCGCTAGCGCCGCCTCGATCGCGCTCCACGCCCAAATCACCTGTCCCATCTGTGTTGTTGGCTGTGCCGTCGAGAGCGAGCGCAAGTGCGGCAGATCACTTTTTCGCTTTTTTCCCCTCAGGGACGATTCGGAATTTGCCCCGACTTCCACGATTTTTCTGCCCTCACTTATAAGGAAATGGCGCAGCCAAAACCGGACACGAATCGATCACTTTTTTGCGGTTTGCAACAGACTGCAACCGTTTGTGAACCGTTTGCAACAAATTCTGGGGTCCGGACGCTTCTGAAACCAATTGAAACTCTCTGAAACGCATTGAAACTTTCGCGGCGCGAAAACACGATTCAGAGGCAGCAAAAACCCGGTAGTGGAACATAAAGGATATCTGACGGTTGGGTGTGTTTCGTATGGTAGGTTGCGATTTCTATGGTGCTTAGTCCGTCGGACATTTCTCAAAGGTCGTCCGCCGCTCGTCAGACGCGATTATTTTCGGTCCTGAAAGCCCGTTTTCGTTACCTTTCTTAGTGGAGGGACGATGGCGAGGCGAACGATCCGACTGACGACCGAAACAGATGAACGAATTCTATTGGCCGCAAAGATGCGAGGCTATTCCACGCCAAGCGCATTGATACGAGCAGCCATTGAGAAGGAATTGCAAGGGCGCGACGGTAGCACGGACGCCGAAGAAAGAATCGCCGCGAGCTTCGACCAGGTCCGCCGCGAAATTCTGCGTCTGATAAGAACGCAGCAGGCGTTGTTCGCTTTTGTGGACAGTCTGGCGAAGGTGCTGTTGACGTGCCTTCCCGAACCGGGTGGTGAAGCGACGGAAGCCGCGGTTGCGAAAGCCCGTGCTCGGCACGCTCGTCTGTTAAAGGCCGCAGGCCAGGCAATGCTGGGGGACTCGCGCTTGGCGATCGAGGATTTGATTGGCCGTGTCGAAGGATGACGAGCCGAGATTCCGGTTACGACCGCGTAAACCGCGCGCACGAAGTGAGCGGGCGGTCTGGGCGAAGGCCTACAAGGTGGTGCTCCATCATGCCCGCATGACCGGGCAACGCCTGCGTCATTCCACTGGTGGTGCGAGGCGCAGCCGCCCCTACAATCAGCGGTGTGCCGTTCGGGTCACCTACACGAAAAACAGCGCCGCTGGACAGTGGCGGGCGCATGGGCGCTATATTGCGCGCGAGAGCGCGGCAACCCAAAACGATCCGAGAGCCGCCGGCTTTGATGGCCGCGGAGACTCCATCAATATTGTAGAGCGGCTCGAACGTTGGCAAAAGTCTTCTGATGAGCGGCTCTGGAAATTGATCGTGTCGCCTGAATTCGGCGACCGCGTAGACCTGAAGAGGCTGACGCGCGATCTGATGCTGCGGATCGCAACTGACCTCGGCGCGCCACTTGAATGGGTCGCGGTAACCCATTACAACACCGACCACCCGCATATTCATCTGGCGTTGCGCGGCGTTTCCGTGGACGGGCGGCTGATTCATCTCGGCCGAGACTATATCCGACATGGAATCCGAAGCATAGCGGAGGATCTCTGCACTCGACAGCTCGGGTATCGTTCAATACACGATGCCGAAGTAGCTCAGCGGCGCGAAGTGCATCAATACCGCTACACCTCGCTTGACCGAATCATTAAATGGCAAGCTGGGACGGATGACAGTGCAGATCCAGGATATTTTTCGGTGATCGCCCCACCGATCGGTATAGACTTCAGCAAGAGCGGAGTGACGGCGCGCTTAAAAGTGCTTGAATCGATGGGATTGGCTGAATCCTGTGGTTCGAATCAGTGGCGGGTCCGGCACGACTTTGAAAATGTACTGCGGGTGATGCAGCGAACCGCGGACACTCAGAAAACGCTGGCGGCACACGGCGTCGTGGTTTCGGATGACCGCCTCCGACTGACGATGCTCGATTTCCGACAATTCAAAACGGTTGAAGGCCGCATCTTGGTGCATGGGGAGGAAGATAGCAGCCGCAACTATCTCTTGCTCGAAGGTACGGATGGGCAAATTCACCATGTCTACTATACTCCCGAGATGGAAGCGTGTCGAGCTCGCGGCGGCTTGCGAACAAATTCGTTTGTTCGCCTTCGGAAGGCCTTCTTAAAGGAGCGGCCAACGCTCCAAATCGACGAACTTGGCGATGCGAACTCACTTTTGCGGAACAAGCACTATCTCCGGGAAACCGCACGACGGCTGGTTCAGCGTGGCGTTGTACCGGAAGATGATGGATGGAGCGGCTGGCTCGGAAAATACCAGCGGGCGCTCCGCGCCGCCGCTCTGGATCTCGAACAGGAGTCGTTAGCCAGACGGGAAAAGCACCTGGATCTCAGTCGATGATGGCGGCGGTATAGATTCTTGCTCGGCAAGGAGTACCGCGATTAGGCGGCAGCCTTCTTCTTGGCAAATGGTGAAGGTGCTTTGCCGGCCTTGATTGCGGCCCAACGCTTTCTTGCGGCTTCCGCGATCGCTTTCCGGCCAGCAGCACTCAGAGTTCGCCCAGGGCGAGCTGAAGTTTGCCTCGAAGCCGCACCGCTCGAGTTCGCGCCACGAGTGGCTGACTTACCCATCCTTCGCACCGCGGTGCCTCCTCTAATGCCTGAATCGCGGCATTTAGCCGGTCGCGTTCGGCAACCAACAAGTCAAGAATGTGATTTATGGCCATTTAACCAAATCCTATCACTTGCGGCCTATTCACTCAAGAACCGACTCGCTTCACTTTCTTACGTCCGTTGTCCCGAAAGGCGATCTCCAGCACCTTAGTAATTGAAGAGTGATCGATTCTCAACGCAATTGAGGAGACCAAAAAAATGACACCTTCATTAGAGATTCCTGAAAGAGCCGCCGTAAGTTCGCGGCTTGATGCGATTGGCGGGGAGCTGCTGGCAGGCTCCGGCTTTGAGACCGAGCAGGCGGATTCCGACTTCTCGTTATCCGCCGACCTGGAGGAGTAAGAACCATGGCAACGATAACTGCCCCGCCTCTCAAGAGTCAAAGCTCGGAAAAGCCGCTTCGCGACTTTCGCCAGGAGGTTACCGACAACATCGTCCAGATGCTTGAGCGCGGAGTCGCTCCGTGGCAGAAGCCCTGGGCACCTGCTCAGGCTCCGCTCGATATGCCGTTTAACCCGACGAGCGAAAGAGCATATCGCGGAGGCAATGCGCTTCACTTGATGATCACGGCGATGCAACGGGGCTACCAAGATCCACGATGGATGACATACAAGCAAGCCGCCGACCAGGGATGGCAGGTCCGCGGCGGCGAAAAAGGTACGCAGATCGAATATTGGGATGTCAAACAGACCTCGGACAAGACGCGCGGTGATGACCCCAGGAACGACGGTGCAGTTGATCCCGAAAAACCGCGCTTCATTCACCGCGTCTACACCGTCTTTAACGCCGCGCAGATTGACCGAATTCCGTCGCACGCGCCCAAGGAGCGCACAACGTTCGAAGTTGTCCAAGCCGGTGAGCAGATTCTAAAGACGTCCGGCGCGAATATCGCGCATGATCAGGGAGACCGCGCCTTCTACGATCGCGCCAGCGACAGTATCCACTTGCCTCCAAAAGAATCCTTCAAGGGCGCTGCGGGTTATTACGGGACCGCGCTTCATGAACTGGCGCATTGGAGCGGGCACCCATCACGCCTGAACCGCGCGACTCTCACGGATTCCTACCGCTTCGGCGACGTGAACTACGCAAGAGAAGAACTTCGCGCTGAGCTCGCCAGTGTGTTCCTGGCCGCGCAAAGAGGCATCCCCCATGATCCCGAGCAACATGCCGCGTATGTCGGCTCCTGGATCACCGCTCTCAAACGCGATAAGAACGAGATTTTCCGGGCCGCGCACGATGCCTCAGCCGCAACCGATTTCATTTTGGCATTGGAACGCGATCAGTCGTTAGGAGAGGAGCGGCTCGCCGCTGGCGCTGATCTTGCGCCGGGCGCTTCCGGCGGTTCGGCAGGCGGCGTTCTGCAGCAAGAAACCGAAGACATTGAGCACGACCGCGAACGCATCGCAGAGAAAGAATCGGACACGGGTCTCGACTCTTCGGCCAGCCTGGATCAGATTCCCGTGGCAAGCGAGCGCTCAACACCTGCACGCGAATCGAGCGACTTCGCGGCTCGTTATGAGCCCGGCAGCGCAACCGTAAACGTCGAGGCAAAACGGACGGGAACGGATCGGCGCGCGACCGTCGATCCGGAACTCTCCGAGGCTCAATCCATCACAGCGAAAGTCCTTGGGCGGTCCGTGAAAACAGTTGCTGCCGAAACCGAAAGTGGCAGCTACCGCGGCGAGATCGTTGGCGAAACCGATGGTCATGTGATTCAGCGCCAGTCCGCGCGCACCGCAATCGCCCATCCCAAGGACCTTCTCGAACGCACGCCCGCCGTGGGCGAAAGCGTCCGGATCAACTACTCAAATTCCCATGCAGTCGTCCGCGAGTTCCGGGAACGCGGAAAAGGCCAGGATGTTGGCCGCTGACATGGAGCAATCATGGCAAGGAAGCAGCCGGACCTTTACCGCATTCCCCGCAAGCCGGGATACCTTGGCGGCTACAACTGGGGGGCGACCACGTTCGGATGCTTTTTGCTCCTCATTGTAAATTTCCTCGCTACACAATACATCGCCGGTAGGTTTCAATATCAGCCTGCGCTTGGCGTGCCGATCTTGCGCACAAAGTCCGGTGATTTTTATCAGCCATTCTCCTGGATGATCTGGGGCTGGAAGTATTGCACGTCTCAAGATGAACGGATTCGCAAGCCTTTCTTCGAAGCCGACCTGATCGTCTTTGCTGGAAGCTTTCTTTCTGTCGGTATTTTCTTCGTGCTCGCGAACCGGCGGACTCGCGAACTGACCGAGAATGCGGAGGACTTGCACGGGTCGGCGCGTTGGGCCGATGAAAACGATGTTCACCACACCGGATTATTGCAAACTCGGCACGGCGTCTACGTCGGGGGCTGGTGCCCCAAAGGGTGCAGCCGATTGAGCTATCTCCGGCACAATGGACCTGAACACGTGCTCGCCTTCGCGCCGACGCGCAGCGGCAAAGGTGTTGGGCTAGTTATCCCAACGCTGCTCGCGTGGGAGGAAAGCGCGGTAATCTACGACATCAAGGGGGAGAACTGGGCAAAGACTGCCGGCTTTCGCGCTCAACAAGGCCATATCTGCTTTAAGTTTTCTCCAGTTGAGGAACAGGCGAGTTCCCGCTTTAATCCGTTGAGCGAAGTGCGTCTGTTCACTCCGCGCGACGTGAGCGATGCGCAAAATATCGCCAACATGATCGTGCGCACCGGCGAGGACAGCCCGCAGGAGCGCTATTGGCAGGATGCCGCCGCCTCGATCACCACCGGCATGATCCTGCACGGCTGCTATGAGGCGGCACTCGAAGGCCGCGAGGCGTGTCTTGCGGATCTGTCCCATGTTTTCACGCGTCCCGGTTCCAGTTTCCGCGAGACCTTGGAAGACCTGCTCAATTTCGCACACGACCCAGGCCACGCGCACGGCTGGCGCATGCCCACTGGGCAGCAAACGATGACCCACCCGGTTGTTCGCGAAAAGGTGCAGGAAATGCTCGACAAGGAGGAGCGCGATTTCGGCGGCGTTTTGTCGACGGCTAAGACCGCACTGACCCTTTACAGCGATCCATTGGTCGCAAAGAACACCTCGGCAAGCGACTTCACGATCGACGATCTCGTGAACCATAACCGCCCCGTGTCGCTTTATTTGGTGGTTCCGCCTTCGGATAAGATCCGGCTTCGTCCTCTGATCCGGCTGATGTTCACAATGACTGTCAATCGCCTTACGGAAAAGATGGTTTTCCAGGGCGCGGAGCAGAAGCGCAACAAGCACCGGTTGTTGTTGCTGATCGACGAATTTCCGTCGCTCAATCGCATGGAAGTATTTGCGGATGCGCTCTCCTACATGGCTGGCTATGGACTAAAGGCGTACCTCATCACTCAGGACATCCGGCAGATCGTGGATGCCTATGGCAACAACGAGAGCATCGTCTCCAACTGCCATGTGCGGATCGCATTCGCTCCGAACCAATTCGAGACAGCCGAGCTCTTAAGCAAGATGACTGGTACGACCACCGTCCAGAAGGCCAGTTACAACTTCAGCGGATCACGGCTTTCACCGGTCATGGCCCATATCAACGCGAGCGTCGACCATATCGAGCGCCCGTTGATGACGCCGGACGAGGTGCTCCGACTCAAACCCCCGCGGAAACGCGGCGATGGAGTGCAGGAACGCATCGTTGCACCCGGCCAGATGCTGATCTTCGTAAGCGGGCATCACCCGATCCTCGGGACCCAGATGCTCTATTTTCTCGATCCTGTTCTGAGCGCGCGGGCAGCAATTCATCCGCCGACGGATTTTCTTAGCTTGGAAGACGGCACGGCCATATCGCAGCCGCCGCTCAATCGGACGCGGAACGTCATTAGCAAACCGGAAACCGCACCACCAGAAGAAACGCTCTCGCGCATCGAACAGCACATGATCAAACAGCTTCACGCGGATGAAGGAGGGAACTAAACACATATATGCAAAGAAATCGCGTCGAGATCGCCGGCTTTTTGTCGGCCCAACCTTCGCTTCGGTATCTTCCCTCGAAGATGCCGGTGGCCAATGCCCGGCTGGGAGAGAGTTACCGGTACCAGGACTCCGAGGGCAAGTGGCAACAGCACACCAACTGGCACAGTCTGTCGTTCTACGGCGATCTTGCTCGCGTCGCAATGACATTTGAAAAGGGCGACAACCTCTTCATCGAGGGCACAATCGAGCAGCGTCAGTTCACGCCGAAAGGCGATGGCGTTCAACGGACCGTGCATGAAATCGTTGTTCGAAGCTGCCATTTAGTTGCTCCGCAGCGGGCGGGAGCTACAGCGACTCCTGCACCCGGAGTGCCCGAAGAGTCCGCTGCGCCCGAGAACGCAGAGGTGGCCGACCATGACCCTTGGCCAATCGGATAGACTGCGCAGCGCACAACGCGCCAGCCTCGTCCTAGTTTTCAGCCTTCTCGGCCTCTTTCAGGTGTTTGAATGGTTCGGGCTGGTCGTAAACACGTCGCCATCGCTGCCGATCGGGTTGTACATCAGGACGAGAGATGCGAACGCGAATCTGGTTGAGTTCTGTCCAGCGGAACCGTTCGCAACTCTCGCGGTCCGTCGTGGATACCGAGAAGCTGGCAACTGCCCGGATGGAGCGGCGCCATTGCTCAAGCCGGTTGTCGCCATGTCCGGCGACTTGGTTGAGTTTTCCGCCAACGGCATCACAGTCAACGGCGTTCTCCTTCGCAATACAGCACCGCTCCCACGCGACACAAAGGGTCGCCCTCTTGAGGCGTGGCCATCCGGCAGCTATTTCATAGCTCGCGGTACAGTTTGGGTTGCCTCCTCTTATAACCCGCGCAGTTTCGATAGTCGGTACTTTGGGCCGGTCTCGGCCGCGGCGATTCGCCATCATGTGAAGCCGCTCTTAGTCTTATGAACGCGCTCAAGGATCGCTTTTGGATTTTGATTGCGATCGGAATCGGGCTGGCGGTCTCGACGGGATATCCTGCCGGTATCGTCACGGCCTCAGGAATGCCTGTCGTGTGCCTGATGCCGAAAACGCGCAAGCTCGCTTTCACCGCCGCATTTGGCTACTACGCGGCGGCACTCTGGCCGATGGTGCCTGCCTTTGAGCGCTACATCGGAACATCGTATCTTGTGCTGTTCGCGCTCTGGACGTTAGCGGCCACCCTGCTGTCATTTCCCTGGATAGTTGCGTGGACGTTGAACTCGGGCGAATACATCTGGCGAGTGCCGTTGGCGCTGATTGCGACCGTAGTTCCGCCGCTCGGCATCATCGGTTTGGCCTCGCCCCTCGCCGCAGCAGGATACCTGTTTCCGGGAACAGCTTGGGGCGGCCTCGCGGCCACCGCCGTGTTACCAGGAATTCTTGTTTCCGTAAACTCGGCAAGTTCCCGTGTCTTGGTTATTGGCATGGCGAGCGTCCTGTGCGCCGGGCGCCATCTGCTTGGTTCGCATAACAACATCAATCCTCCGCATGGATGGATCGCGGTCGATACACATTTGGGCGACCTCTCAAAGCCGTTCCGTGATTTCGCGGCGGCCCAGTTTATTCAGCAAGAAGCCAATCAGAGCAAGGCCCGAGTCCTGATTTTTCCCGAAGCAATTGTTCCGCGTTGGTCCGAAGCGACCGAGGCGTTCTGGTATCAAACACTTGTGCGATGCCGCAAACGCGGACACATTCTTGTGATCGGTGCCGGAGTCCCAGCTATCGGAATACCAACCGACGATGAAAGATGGAACGTACTGCCGTCCTACGATTTCCAAGCCGCCTTCGACCTCTTGAACGGGAACCGTACACCAAGAATCCACACGAATGCGTCTTTGCCCAGCGAGCGCATCGACAACGCAATGATTCTCGTTGGTGCGGAATCCGCAATTTTTTACCAGCGCATCCCAGTGCCGGTTGGAATGTGGAATCCATTCAGCCGCATCAGCGTTCCCCTTCGCCTCCACGCGCCCGGAACCCTCAATATCGACGGACATCGCGCGGCAGTGTTGATCTGTTACGAACAAATGATCACGTTTCCGATCCTCGCCTCGATGCTCCGCCATCCAACCGTCATCGTCGGTATCAGCAACACTTTCTGGGTCGCTGGTACGAGTATTCCGAGGTATCAGGCGAATGCGGTACGGGGATGGGCTAGGCTCTTTGGCCTTCCTTATTTATTAGCCGTCAATTCCTGAGTGCGAACCGATGGCCACCAAATCACGAACCGGGAGTCCATTCGCGAATGAAAGTCAACTCAGCCTGTTCTCCGATTCCGCCGACCCCGAACAGGCCGATAATTTAGGAAAAGAGTCCATCCATGACGGAAACGGCAACGTTCACACCCCTCGGACACCAAATTTTGGAGCACTGGAAACGCCACCGGCCCAAGATGGTCGAAGCCCTGGAACGCGAGAATCACCTTCAGCCGGCGATCTTCGCAGCTCAGGAGTTGACGAGCAATCTCTTGTACGAGTTGACCGTGGTGCGGAAGATGGAATACCACCGGGCCTGGGAGATCGCGACGAAGGAATGGGCATTTCTTCCGGACGAGGAGGATCAGCCTCAGTTGCCGTTCGATCCGTCGGCGCTCGATCCACAGCAGCCGCTGCCTCTGATTTCCGAATAACGCCTGCCCACGGAATCGGCGAGGGCAGCCTGAAGCAGAAGGCGCAAGCCAATCTCGCCGCCATTCAAACCCTCAAAACCATCGAAGCTGAGAACCGCGCGGCAACGCCTGAGGAAAAGGCCGTGCTGGTGAAATATACCGGCTGGGGCGCGATGCCGAACGCATTCGCTTCGCAGCCGCCCGCGGAATGGCGGGATGTCGCTGAGGATTTAAAACATCTGCTTAATGCCGAGGAGTACGCATCCGCACGGGCTTCGACTCCAAACGCCCACTATACTTCGCCAGAAGTTATCCAGGCGATCTGGCAGGCGATGGAGCGATTCGGCGTCCGGCACGGTGCCCATATCCTCGAACCGTCTATCGGTGTCGGGCATTTCTTCGGTTTGATGCCCGAGAACCTATGCCCCGGCGCGAGGCGAAGCGGCGTCGAGTTGGATTCGATCACGGCGCGCATTGCCGCCCAGCTTTATCCGGAATCCACCATCCATCAACGCGCGTTTGAGGAAACTCCGTTTCCGAGGGATTATTTCGACGCGGCCGTTGGAAATATTCCTTTCGGCAATTATCCGGTGTACGACCCGGTGTACCGCGGTTCGCCTCATTTGACCCACGCGATTCATGATTACTTTCTCGCAAAGTGCCTTGACGTGGTCCGGCCCGGCGGCCTGATTGCGCTCATCACCAGCCGCTACACGATGGACAAGCAGGATTCGGCGGTCCGACGGCACTTGGCGGATGGTTCGGTTCTTTTGGGCGCGATTCGGCTTCCCAACACTACGTTCAAAGCAAATGCCGGAACCGAAGTAACCACGGACATTCTCTTTCTCCAGAAGCGGTCTCCCGAAATAGAGCCGGGCGAGAGCTGGACAGAGGTACAGTCAATCGAAACGCCGGATGGAGCCGTGTTTGTAAACGAGTACTTTGCACGTCGGCCGGAAATGATGCTAGGGCGCATGGGAATCGACTCCCGCCATTTTGAGAATGCTGTAGGCTTGATCGGAACTCTACGGCTGGGCGATCTCGAACAGGCTGTCTCCCGTCTTTCGGCTAATGTTTACAAAAACCGCGAAATGGCGGGTACGTTCATGCAGCCGGATTCCGACCAGGTTCCCGCCGCCGGAGCAGTCAAGGAGGGCGGCCTGGCCGATCGCGACGGACAGATCGTCGTGTGCCAAGGCGGTGTATTGCAACCGCTGGCCGTGCCAGCTTCGGTTGCGGCCAGGATTCGCGGAATGCTCCAGGTGCGTGATGCGGTACGCGACGTGTTCCGCACTCAGCTTGCAGACGCGCCGGATGAAACCATCGCTGAAGCTCGCCGTCATCTGAATCGCATTTACGACTCCTTCGCTTCCCGCTTCGGACCACTCAGCGCCAAGGAAAACGTTAGGGCTTTCGCCGGTGATCCCGATCAGCCTCTTCTCCTCTCCCTCGAAGAATTCGACCCAGAGACCAAGCGCGCGACGAAAACTTCCGTATTCGAGCGCCGAACTCTGGAACGCTATCGCCCGGTGGACCGAGTCGAGACCGCGTCCGAGGCGCTCTTGGTGTCGCTGAACGAAAAGGGCAGGATCGACTGGCCGCGATTGGAATCGCTCACGGGCAGGAGCGCCGCCGAGTCACAGCAGGAGCTTGGGTCTCTCGCCTATTGCAATCCGGAAACGAATGAATGGGAAGCGGCCGACCAATATCTAAGTGGCAACGTGCGCTCGAAGCTCGTGACGGCGCATGATGCCGCACGAGTCGATATGAAATTCGTCCGCAATGTGGAAGCGTTGGACGCCGTCCAGCCGAAGGACCTGGAACCCGGCGAGATAGAAGCTCGACTCGGCTCTTCCTGGATTCCGGCTTCAGACATCCGCGATTTCGTTGCTCAAGCATTGGACGTGCCTCGGACCAGCGTAAGGATCGGGCACGCCCCGGCCATTGCGACCTGGACTGTCGAACTCGACTACAGCGCCACGTACGTGGTGAACAATACCACGACCCACGGTACCGCTCGCTTCCGTGCGTCGGAGTTGATCGACCAAGCGCTGAATGGGCGGACGCCCACGGCATACGACGAACACGAAGATGGGAGCCGTACTGTAAATCAGCCGGAGACCATCGCCGCGCGCGAAAAGCAACAGCAGTTGAAGGACCGCTTCCGCGATTGGGCTTGGGAGGACCGCGAACGCGCCGAGCGGCTCGCCAAAGAGTACAACTTCCGATTCAATAACCTCCGGCTCCGGGATTTCGATGGTTCACACCTGTCGTTGCCGGGAATGGTCCGAACTTCTCTCCGAGACGGAGATCTTGCGCCGCACCAGAAAAATGCCGTCTGGCGAATCCTCCAGGGCGGTTGCCCGCTCTTGGCGCACGTGGTCGGCGCGGGCAAGACATGGACGATGGCCGCCGCGGCGATGGAGCTTCGCCGATTGGGTCTCGCCAAAAAGCCGATGTTCGTCGTGCCGAACCACCTGGTGGACCAGTGGGGAGCTGAGTTTCTGAAGCTCTATCCGCAGGCCCGAATCTTCGTTGCCGGCAGGGAGCACTTTGAAACCGGCAAGCGCCAGGAGGCGATGGCACGGATCGCGACCGGAAACTTTGACGCGGTGGTCGTTTCCCACCGAGGCTTCGAATTCCTTCCGGTCTCCGACGGGTACTTCAACCGGTTCGTCGAAAAGCAAATCTCGGAACTCGAATCCGAGATCACCTTGGCCAAGGATTCCAAAGACAATAACCGCCGCATCGTCAAGGAACTGGAGAAAGCCAAGAAACGACTGATGGTGAGACTAAGGAAACGCGCCGATCGGGAGTCGAAAGACAAGACCCTGACTTTCGAGGAATTAGGAATCGATCAGCTCTTCGTGGATGAAGCCGACCTATACAAAAATCTTGCCTATACGACAAAAATGAGCCGGATCGCCGGCTTGCCCAATTCCGATAGCAACCGCGCATTCGATATGTTCCTGAAGATCCGCTATCTCCAGGAACGCGGCGAGGGACGCGGCGTTGTATTCGCCACAGGCACACCAATCTCGAACACCCTTGCCGAGATGTACACTATGCTTCGATATCTAGCACCGGAAATGCTGGCCGAGCGCAAGGTCGACCACTTCGATTCCTGGGCTGCGAATTTCGCCGAGGCTGTGACATCACTGGAGCTCGCCCCAGATGGTTCCGGCTATCGGATGCATACTCGATTTGCGAAGTTCATCAACCTACCGGAATTGCTGACCGTGTTTCGCAGCATGGCGGATGTGCAGACCGCGGATATGCTCAAGCTTCCCCGGCCGGAGCTCGAAAACGGCAAGCCGGGGATTGTGGCGGCGAGCGCGAGTCCAGAACTCAAGGCATTCATCCAAGCTCTCACGGCGCGAGCCGAACGTCTGAAAAAGGAACGGATTGATCCGAGCGTGGACAACATGCTGAAGATCACCGGCGAAGGGCGCAAGGCAGCGCTCGATATGCGACTCATCGATCCCGCCGCAGAGCCGCAGGTCGATTCTAAGATCGATCTCGCTGTTGTCCGGATCGTCAAGATCTGGCAGGCGACTCACAACCAGCGCTCGACTCAGCTTGTCTTTTGTGATCTCTCGACACCCGATCCAGAGCGATTCAATGTTTACGATGATGTTCGTTCAAAGCTCGTGAGAGCGGGAGTTCCCGCTGATGAGATCGCATTTATCCATGACGCAGAGACCGACACGGCGAAGAAGCTGCTGTTCGACGCGGTAAACGTCGGTAGAGTGCGTGTGCTGGTCGGATCGACGGAAAAAATGGGTGCGGGCACGAATGTCCAGCAGCGGCTGGTCGCGCTCCATCACCTGGATGCGCCATGGCGACCTCGTGACATCGAGCAACGGGAGGGCCGGATTCTACGTCAGGGCAACGGCAATAAAAAAGTTCAAATCTACCGCTACGTCACGGAAGGCTCTTTCGATTCCTACATGTGGCAAACCCTCGAAACCAAGGCCGGCTTCATCCAGCAGGTGATGCGGGGAGAAACTTCGGTTCGCACGGCGGAGGATCTGGAAGGCGGCGCTCTCACCTACGCCGAGATCAAGGCAATTGCCTCAGGGAATCCCGCCGTTGTTGAAAAGATCAAAATCGATACGGAAATCCGCAAGCTGGACCAGCTATGCGCCGTGCACGCGAACCAGCAACGCCAGATCCGCTGGACCATGCGCGAATTGCCGCGGCAAATCGCGGAAGCAAAGCAACATTTGAGCGAAATTGAGGCGGACATTGCCACCAGGAATGCAAACGAGCCCGACCAGTTCGTCATGAAAGTTGGCAATCGCACTTTCTCCGGAAAGGGCGCACGGGAGGAAGCGGCGAAGGCTCTAACCTATACAATTCTGACTTGGCGCGATGACAAGACGATGCAGCGGCGCGGTTGGTTCCGAGGATTCGAAATCCTGAGCAGGGGAAAGAGCAGTGGCTTCGGTCTGATGCAAAATGACGACCGCCTCCCGGACCTATTCGTTCGCGGGCGCGCCACGTATTCCGCCAACTTGAATGCCACGAATCCAATCGGCACTGTCCAGAGCGTCGAGCACGCGCTGAGAAATTTGGACCGGCTCGTCACCGATCATCAAAACCGCGTCAGCCGGCTGGAGAAAGAACTGGCCGATTACCGGGTCCAGGCGGGTCGCCCCTTCGAATACGAGGAGCGGCTCAAACAATTACTCGCCCGGCAGGCCAAGCTGAATTCACTCTTGGATCTCGATAAAGGAGATCAGCAAGGTGTCGGATTGATCGTGGATCAGCGGGATTTCGAGCGCGCCGCGGCGGTGTCGGCGGGTCGCGATGCCGTCGCGGAAATGGCTAGCACATACATGCGCAGGTCGGGTACTGCTATTCGAGAAATGCCGATCTGTGAGCGCAAGGCGCCGCAAACGGGTCAGGTGACCGCGAGCGTGGTTGCGAGGAGCGATTCCCATATCGCATTGGCAGCAGCGCCGAACAGCTTTTTTATTATAGAAGCCTCCGTATTCGAGTACGATGCCAAAATCGGTGACCAACTCTGTTTACGGTTCCGTCAAGGTTCTATCTCAGTTGAGAAAGGACTCAGATTAAGACAGTAAAACACCGGGATTTCGGCAGATCAGGAAACGGAAGTATTGCAGAACTGCAGTAAGCATCCGGTGAACACCACTGGCCCGCGGGACGTCTGCGGTGCATAGTGGTGGCATGACGAAACGAGAACGGCAAGCGGAGCGGCGGAAGTTCTGGACCGAACTGATCGCCCGTCACAAGCAAAGCGGGAAGACGGTAGAAACGTTCTGCCAGGAGAACGGAGTGGGCAGTCCGTTATTTTATGGGTGGCGAAAGCGACTCGCGGAAAAAAGCCAGCCGATCGGATTCGCGCTAGTGGAGACTCCCGCCCTCTGCCAGCAGCGTGGTGAGCCGATCGAGCTGATTTTGTCCTGCGGTGACCGGCTTCACATTGGCCCAGGTGCGGATGCGGCCACGCTGCGGCTGGTGCTCGGCATTTTGCGCGAAGCGCGATGATTCATCTGCCGGCCAGCGTGCGGGTGTATCTGGCGACTGCGCCTTGTGACATGCGGCGAAGCTTCGATGGGCTGCACGCGCTGGTGGTCACGGTGATGCAGTTGGACGCCTTCGCCGGTCATTTATTCGTGTTCGCCAATAAACGCCGGGATCGCGTGACATAGTGCGCCTCTTTTCAGAAACCTGGTAGTTTCAAAGTTTTCAAGTCTTGCAGGACATGGAAGTTGCACGGACGGCGTTCCATGACCGCTCGGACTCCTATCTTTACCGCGTCCGTATCGAGGGCATCCACGGGAATTTGCCACGGGGCCGAAGGCAGGAGCTGAGTGGCCGGCAGTGTTCCATCGCGAATCAGACGCTTCACCGACCCAACGCAGATGCTGAGGCGGTGCGCGGCTTCGTCAACGCTGATGGTTTTGATTCGGATCGCGGCTGGATCAAAGACCGCAATCCCCAGCCGCTCTCGCAGTTCGCAGACTCGCGCCACGGTCCAGCTTCTGCCATCCGTGGTCTTGCAGCGCATACGGTTCATGGTCACCGCCAGTTCACGATCCGTCCAATGTCCACCCAGTTTGCGCATCACTTCAACCGCGCTGGGGTGACGGTCATCGGGATACCGGCCATTCCGCACTTTGTTGACGCGCACCTCGCTATGGCGGCCGCCATTCCAATGAATCACTAAAATAACTTGATTCGCACGATCATCGCTGTCCAGCACGACCTCTTGAATCAGAATATGGGTCAGGCGCTGCTTGGTGTGCGTGTTCGTGCCCGCTGCATTCCAGGCTGTCGGCAAGTCCTGCGCTAAAGCCAACAACGCCTCCCGATCGATCCAGGGTCGGCGGAGCGCTTGTGTGTCCAGATCGCGGATCCGGCGCTCCAGTTGATCGACTCGTTCCAAAGCCGTGTTCCACCGGTTCTCCAGTTCCCGAGCCACCAGCCGCTTGGCCGGGTCCACCAATTCGTAGCGCCGCGCCGCCAGAGAAGCTTCGTAACGCGCCGATTCCAACTCCTTGACTAAAGCCAGCCGAATATCGTTATCCGCGGCTCTGGATTTTTCGGCAGCTTGTATGGCCGCCTCAATCGCGTGACCAGAGATGGCCTCCAAAATCTGGTTGCTCACCGCCCGGTCGACCCGCACTCCTCCCGCGCCAATACACGGCTTGCCTCCGGCAGTGTCGCTGTTGCCTCGGCATTGGTACCGATGCACGTGGCCTGCGGCGGAGCCGTAGAAGATCCGCATCATGCGGCCGCATCGCCCGCAGCGCACCAAGCCCGCCAGCAGCGCGCGGCCTCCACGAGCCGACTTACGGTCGCTTCGCTTTTGCATGTGCGCGTTCTCCGCAATCATCTTTTGATTCTGCTCGAACTCTTCCCAACTGATGTAGCAGGGATGATGGTCACGAAGCAAGACGCTCCATTGTGGCATTGGTTTCTTATGGCCGGAGGTCTTCTTGGCGCGCCCGTCCACGATCGTGGTTCGTTGTGTCGTCCGGCCAAACACATATGCGCCAGCGTACACCGGGTGCCGCAATATTTCCAGAACAGTGTGATAGGCAGGCGTCTGCCACTCGATCCTTGCACCCAACGAACTCTGGCGCATCACCGGCAACGGAAGTTGCCGCTGGACCGTCCACAACAGAACCTGGCGGGCACTGCCCAATTCGCGAAATTTGCGAAATACCATCCGAATGGTTTCGCACACCCGTTCATCCGGATCCATTTCCAGCCGGCCCAGTTCGTTCCAGCAATAACCAGGAGGCAGTGCGAAGCGGAGTTCGCCGCGCTGCGCCTTCGAATCACGCGCCGCCAGTCCGCGCTGCCGCAGCAAGCTCAACTCATATTCCGACATGGTTCCTTTCAAGCCCAGCAGCAAACGGTCATTGACCAAGCGAGGATCGTAAATTCCGTCGGCGTCCATCACGATTGTGCCGACCAGCGCGCACAGGTCAATCAGATGATGCCAATCGCGCCCGTTCCGCGCCAAGCGGGAAGCTTCGATGCAAAACACCGCCCCGACACTTCCGCTGCACACAATGGCCACCAGTTTCTGAAAGCCGGGCCGTTCCACCAACCCCGAGCCGGATCGCCCCAGATCATCGTCGATGACCTGAACCGATGCGAAGCCCAGTGCATTCGCAGTGTCGGCTAAGGAATATTGGCGGCGCTGACTCTCCGTATGGTGCTCAACTTGTCCCAGCGTGGACTGTCGCACATACACCACGGCACTGCGGGCCAAGTGCTCCGGCCTAATTTTCGCATTCATTCAGAGCGCCTCCTTGCGGTTTGCCGGGCGCCTCCTGGAGCGCTTCCAGCAGCAGGTCGGCGAGAGCTCCGATCATCTCCTGATGCGCCGTCTCGCCCAGCCGAATCGGTATCTCGCGCTCCAGCGGCAACGCCAATTGCCGATGGGAACGCTGTTGAAATGGTTTCACCAGATCCATCCTCCTCATTCAAGGAGGTTACGAATCCCGCGGCGGAGCTGAGAACTGCCCGAAGCTCCATGAGCGCCGCAATCGATGCCTGCGGCGGTCCCAACTGCATTCCTCGGCAGATCGAGGCGTCAATCATCCAGGCAGGCAACTCCCGAGACACCATTCCACTCGCCTGAATGTGAACGACCTCACTTCCGCCGTGAACCACCCGACGATATAAAGGCAATCTCTTCCCATACAGCGGGTGCCAGCGATATTCGACTACGACGGAACCCAATCGGTATGCAGAATGTTGCTTGATCCCGGGACCGCGTGAAGATCCTGTATTGGGATCGTGACGGCTTTGCCGTGTGGGCCAAACGGCTGGAGGAAGGCACCTATGCGATGCCGTTTTCTGAATCGGGCGAAGTGCGGCGGGAGATCACCGCGCAAGAGCTGGGGGCGCTGTTGAGCGGCATCGATCTGAGTCAGGCCAAACGCCGCAAGCGGTATCGGCGCGAAACTGTCGAAGCCGCATAAACATTGGCGATTGATGCATTTTTCTGTTGGCTGAAAAAAGCTTTTCGGTTACACTTGAGCTTGCCCGTTGATCCCAAGGCGCTGCCAGGCGATCCAGAAACACTTCAGAAAATCATTGTGGATCTGACTTCGCAACTGGATCGCACCGAGCGCCTGCTGCGCCAGCTCCTCGCCGCCAAGACCGGACGCAAGAGCGAGCAACTCTCGCGCGAACAGCTCGCGCTGTTTGCCGCCGAGTTAGGAATGGATTTGCCGGAAGCGGAAGAACCGGACGATCGCGATGACGAGCCGCCAGCCGGTGCATCCACGTCCGGCAGTGGAAAGCCGCGCGGCAGGAAACCGCTACCGCGGCATCTGAAGCGCGAACGGATCGAGCACGATCTGCCGGACCCGGAAAAGCACTGCGCCGCCTGTGATCAGGACCTGCGGCATATCGGCGAAGAAGTGAGCGAACGCTATGAATACCTTCCGGCGCAGATGAAAGTGATTGAGGATGCCTGTTTCACTTACGCCTGCGCGTGCACGGTGAAGACGGCCACGAAACCGCCGCAGCCGATCGAGAAGTCGACGGCGTCGGCATCGGTGCTGGGGCAGGTGATTGTGAGCAAGCTGGCCGATCACCTGCCTTTACATCGGCAGGCCAAAATGTTTCGGCGGCACGGAATCGAGATCGCCGAACAAACCCTGTGCGGATGGATGGCGCAGTCGGCTGAACTGCTTCAACCTTTATATGAGCGTCTGAAACGGCACGTGCTGGCTTCCAAAGTCGTGGGTACGGACGATACGCCGGTGAAGGTGCTGGATCGCAAGCGAAGGCAAGCGCGCAAAGGAAGAATCTGGCCGGATGTGGGCGATCGCGATCATGTGGCGGTGATTTACGATTACACGGCGACGCGGGAGCGCGCGGGGCCGGAAGAGTTTCTCCGTCACTATCGCGGATATCTGCAGGCCGATGCGTATGTACCTTACGATTCTTTCTTCGTGAAGCCCGAGCGCGGGATGGTGGAAGTGGGCTGCTGGGCGCACGCGCGCCGGCATGTGCATCAGGCGCTCGATAACGATCCCTCGCGCATGCGGACATTGTTGCTGATGATCGCGGAGTTGTATCGGGTGGAAAAGCTGGCGCGGCAGCGAACGTTGCACGGCGAGGATCTGCGGCTGATGCGTGAGCAAGGCGCGCGACCGGTACTGGGAAAACTGCACGCCTATCTGCGGGAGATCCAGGAGCAACTGCTGCCGAAAAGCGAAGCCGGCCAGGCGGTGAACTATATTCTGAAGAACTGGACCGCGCTGACGCGGTATTGCGAGAACCCGGACTTGTCGATCGACAACAACCACACAGAACGCTCTCTACGCGGCTGGGCGGTGGGTCGTAACAACTGGACGTTTTTCGGCAGCGACCGTGGCGGGAAAAGCGCAGCAGTGCTGAAAAGTTTCGTGGCCTCTTGTGAACTGGTGAAGGTGGACCCTTTCGCCTGGTTTCAGGATGTGTTGTCGCGCATTGCTTGGCATCCCATGACCCGGCTCGACGAACTGCTGCCACATTGCTGGGCTCCGGCCTGATCTTCAGTGGTGGCCTAAAACGATCGTTTGTAGGCAGGATCAGGTAATATCCTGAAATGCCTGCAAAACGGGCGCTTGGGAAGACAAAATCTGCCAACGTTTTTGGCCAGTCACGCAGTCGAACGAAAATGTTCCGGGCCGGCTTGTACGCCCGGGTCTCGACCAGCGACCAACAGACGCTCGTGATGCAGAACCGCGCCATGCGAGAGTATGCCACGCGCCGCGGCTGGACGATCGCGTTGCAGGTCCGCGAGGTGAACTCCGGCGCAGCGCGGCGAGAAGCCCGCGAGAAACTCCTGGAGGCCGCCCGCCGACGGGAGATCGATATCGTGTTGGTATGGCGGCTGGACCGTTGGGGCCGGTCCGTTACGGACCTGCTGGCGACCCTTCAGGAACTGGAGCACCTCGGAGTGGGCTTCGTATCCCTGACCGAGGCGCTGGATCTGCCTCGGTGGACGTCTGAAAACCGGCCATCGATGGACACTTCAAAACCGGCCAACGGAGCGGCACCAGGACAAGAATATTTATAACCTGCAGGAGGTCGTTCGGGCAAATCCTTTTTTGGCAAGTGCAGCCTGTCGGATTTATACTAACCTCACCTGGGCGGAGGATAGGGCCACGCAGGGATGCGACCCGAGCGCCGACC
>Ga0335074_10003063_pt1 | contig 22783 bp, 21 predicted proteins | sample Lox_Sample_23_FD_206715 | JGI IMG/M metagenome (GOLD analysis project Ga0335074, IMG submission 206715) | Soil microbial communities from Loxahatchee National Wildlife Refuge, Florida, United States - Lox_Sample_2.3 | ecosystem: Environmental > Terrestrial > Soil > Wetlands | place: USA...
CGGATCATCGCCGACGCCACCGGGGTGCTGACCGATGAGCTCGCGGCCGAGGCCGAGGCGCTGATCGCCGATCGGCTCCTCGGGGCGACCCACGGCCAGATCGCGCAGCTGATCGCCCGGGCCGTGGTCACGGTCGACCCGGACGGCGCCCGCAAGCGCCGCGAGCGGGCGCAGCAGGAAGACGCGCGGGTGGCGTTCTGGCGGGAGCACGCCGGGACCGCCGCGCTGGCCGCGTTCGGGTTGCCGCCGGATCAGGCGCTGGCCGCTAACCAGCACATCCAGGACACCGCGCTGGACTACCGGGCCTGGGGTGTCCCGGGGACCTTGGACCAGCTGCGGGTGCTGGCGTTCCTGGACGCCCTCAACGGCACCGACGCCCGCCGCCAGTACCCCAAGAAGGCAAATGCCCCCGCCACGGCCCGCCCGGACGAGGACTCCGCCGCCGGCCACCCGGGCGGCGGCGCGGACGCCGGGCCTGGTGACGGCCAGGACGGCCAGGACGGCCAGGACGGCCAGGACGGCCAGCCAGACGGCCGCACCGGCGGCGGCCCCGGACCCGGGCCCGGCGGGCAGCCGGGCGGGTTCCCGCTCTCCCCGCCGGGCATCGCGGGATTGGCTGCGGCCGCGAACCTGACGATCCCGCTGCTGAGCCTGCTCGGGCTGGCCGAGCACCCTGGCGAGGCGTACGGCCTGGGTGCCCTGGACCCCGACCTGGCCCGCCAGTTCGCCGGCGCCGCCGCCCGCCACCCCGCCAGCACCTGGTGCGTGACCGTCACCGACCAAGACGGCCACGCGATCGGCCACGGCTGCGCCAGACCCGCCCGGAAAGGCAAACCGCCAGGTCCCGGACAGCAGGGCGCCGGCGGGAACCGGGACGGGCCCGCCTTCACCCCCGCCGGACCCGGACCGCCCGGCGGCTACGGCACCTGGCACCTGACCATCGGGAACTTGTACCTACAGGTCAGCCTCGGCCCGATCCCGGTCACCGACTGCGACCACCGCTATGAGTCCGCCGGCTACCGGCCGTCGGGCACCCTGCGCCACCTGGTCGAGATCCGCGACGGGCAGTGCACCCTGCCGGTCTGCGTCCGGCACGCCCGCCGCTGTGACTTCGAGCACGCGGTGCCGTGGCACAAGGGGGGCCGGACCTGCGCCTGCAACGGCGGCTGCCGGTGCCGGCATGACCATCAGATCAAGCAGACCCCCGGGTGGACCCTCACCCAGCCGCTGCCCGGATACCACCAGTGGACCACTCCAGCAGGCCGCACCTACACCACCGAACCCATGCGACACCCCATCTAGGACCGTCCTGTTCTTACCCTCGGGAGACGTCCACCGTGACGGAGCCCGTGGCCAATCCGACTCCGCGCAGCGCCGGGTACCCTCGCGGTAATGGAACTCCACGTCGGATGCGCGATGTGGACGCACGCACCCTGGCAAGGCCGTTACCTGCCTCATCCGCTGTCGCCGCGTGACCGCCTGCGCGCGTACGCCACCTGGTGCAACGCCGTGGAGGGCAATACGACCTTCTACGCGACACCCGCCCTCGACACGGTGAAATCGTGGGCCGAGCAGACCACCCCCGACTTCCGGTTCATCCTCAAGCTGCCGAGGCCGATCACCCATGAGCGCCGCCTCGCCGACGTCGACGACCCGCTCCGTGCGTTCGTGGCCGCGATCGAGCCCCTCGGGCAGCGCGCCCACGCCCTCTGGGTTCAGCTGCCACCGTCGTTCAGCCCCGCCGACCTCGGCGCCCTCGCCGGTTTCCTACGCCGTCTTCCGCGCGAGTACCGGTACTGCGTCGAGGTACGGCACCGCGCGTTCTTCGAGGACCCGCGATCGGAGCAGCATCTCGAGAGGGCCCTTGGTGGCGTGGGTGCCGAATGGGTCACCTTCGACACCACCGTCTTGTTTCAGGGCCCTCCGGCGAGCGACGCCGAACGCGAGGCGTGGCGGAAAAAGCCACGCCTGCCACGCCGGTCACGGGCCCTTACCTCCCACCCCGTAGTCCGCTACATCGGCCGGGACGACGCGGCACGTACCGTCGCGGGATGGCAGCCCTGGCTCGACGCGGCGACCGGCTGGCTGCGTGAGGGACGCTCCCCGACCGTCTTCATCCACACGCCTGACAACGTCGATGCGCTCGAGCTGGCTCGCCGGTTCCACGACGAAGTGCGAACCCGGCTGCCCGAGGTCGATCCGCTCCCCGATCCGCTCCCCGCCGCACCGCCGACGCTCTTCTGAATCTGGACCGGCTCAGCGAAGGTCAGCCTCGCTTCAGGCTGCCGATCCTCAAGGAGCCGCTCCGCGGCGCGCGTTCCTCGGCCTCGAGGACGTAGCTGGCCGGATCCTTGTCCACCGGCGGAACGCCTGCGTAGTTTCGCGCCTCGTACGCCGCGAACGCGACGCCGAGCTGGTGCCGCCGCGCCAGGCTGGCCAGGTGCCGGAAATCGGTCAGGCCCTCGCGTTCTTCCTCGGCCATGTGGTCGCTGTTGGCCAGGTTCGCCGCGCCGACCGCACCGAACCACTCGTCGGTGCCGACCTGATGGCGGGCGACCTCGGCGACGGCGTCCCTGATCTCGTTGTGGTCTCCGATGGCGTCGACGGTTTCTGCTTCGACTCCGGCCTTCCGCTGCGCCTCCAGGCCCACCTGCAGCAACGCGGGATAGAAGATCTCCTCCTCGGCCGCCGCGTGCAGTTCGAGGAACGCCGCCAGCCTGTCCCAGATCGCAGACAGCGCGCCCGTCTCGGACCGTTCGACCTGCTCCAGGATCGCGAACAGCCGCCGCTGCTCGTAGTGGTCGTCGAGGATCAGCTGCGTAATGTCCACCGTGCCTCCGCGTCGCCGGCTTCTACATGAACCGTACCCGCCGGGCAGTCAACGCCGCACCGGCCGACGGCCTGGCAGCCCTCGATCGGCCGGCCCCCTCAGCCATCCCGCAGCCGCGGGAGTACCTGGCCGGCGTAGAACTCGAAGAAGCCCTCGCACTCGCCGCCCACCTGGCCGATGTACACCTCGTCGAACCCCGCCTCGGTGTAGGCGCGCACGCCTGCGATATGGGCGTCTGGGTCGGGTCCGCACGGTGCGGAGATCATGTCCTCGGAGACGAGCTCCGCGACCTGGCTGAAGTGCCGGGGCAACGGCAGTAGCTGGGCGGCCTCACCGGGGATCGCATCGGTCGGCCAGAGCCGGTGCATCGTCTTTCGGGCCTGGCCGGCGTCCTGGGCCCAGCAGACCTTCAGCCCGCCCTGGACCGGCCGGTCCCCTCCGCCTGCTTCGCGGTACAAGCGGACGAAGTCCCGGTTCGGCTGAACGCACATGTAGCCGTCGGCGATGCGCGCGGCGAGGCGGATGGCCTTGTCGCCGAAACCGGACATGTAGATCGGCGGCGGCTCGTCCGGCACGGAATACAGCCGCGCCGTCTCGACCGCGTAGTGCCGCCCGCTATGAGAGATGAGGCCGCCGCTCAGCAGCTCTCTTATCACCTCAACGGCCTCCTCGAGCATTTCCATGCGTTCCTCGGCGGCGGGCCAGCGGTCCCCCAGGACGTGCTCGTTCAGCGCCTCTCCGGTACCTACGCCGAGCGTGAACCGGTTGCCGGTGAGCAACGCCGACGTCGCGGCGGCCTGGGCCACGATGGCCGGGTGCTGGCGTAGCAGCGGACAGGTCACCGCCGTCGTGACCGGCAGCGACGTGACCTGGGAAATGGCGCCGATCATCGACCACACGAACCCGCTCTGCCCTTGTTCGTCCAGCCACGGGTGGAAGTGATCGGAGATCCACAGGCCGTCGAAGCCTGCCTGGTCCGCCATCCGGGCCTGGCGGACCAGGTCACCGGGGCTGTACTCCTCGCAGGAAAGGAAATAACCGTAGCGGGTCATACCTCAGCGGTCCCTTCGGTCTCGGCAATCGGGGGCAGGCGTCCCCGTGGTCCTGGTCATCAGCGGCTCCGCCGTGCACGCCTGTAAAGCCCCAGCTGGGCCACAGCCAGCGCAGACAGCCCGGGTCGTCAGCTGTCAGTCGATGCCGGAACTGCACGGCCGCCCCTGACCGCGACCCGGTCTCCGCCAAGGTCAGTGATCTCGGAGAGCCTGGATCAGCTCTGCCTTGCTCATTCTCGAACGGCCCTCGATGCCGATCTCCCTCGCCCGCTTGACCAGGTCCTGCTTGGTCCAGTCCTCATACGGGGCGCTCTTGCCGCCCTTACGGCCGACCTGCCTGGCCGATGTCGCGGCTACCGCGTTGGCGATCCGGGCCGACTTCTCCTTGCTCTCGCCCTTGTCGCGAAGCCTTTGGTAGGTCTTCTCATCCTTGATCTGCGCCCTGGGCATGACCTCATCCTTCGTGGCGATGGGCATAAGTTTCCCCCTCGTGTTCTCCTCTTGCCTGCCGCGCCATGGTCCGCTTTGTCCGCGGCTTTCCGTGGTGCCGCTCCCACTGCCCGCCGGCGCCCGGGCTAACCGTCACCCAGCGAGGGATGTGCCGCCGCGGGGGCCAGGAGCGCGGCCCGCGGACTCAGCCGGGATGGATTGCAGCTGAGCGCGGCGTGGGAGACAATGACCTGCTGGCGATGAGGCTCGCCCCAACCGCGCGGTTGCCGCGCTGATGGCCTCTACCCCTTGTCCATGACATTGCGGTAGGAGGCACCGAATGAACGGCGAGGCTGGTGGCTCGGCCCAGGTCCTGCGCGCAGCGGTGATCGAAGGAGGCGCCGGCCTGGCCGGGGCCTTCAACGCGGCGCGGGATCAGGAATACGGCGAGGTCATCAGCGGGTGCGACGGCGCCGTGGGCTACATCAGGCACCTGACCACGGCCGGCTGTTTCCGCTCCGCAGATCTGGCCGGGCAGGACGCGGAACTGGCCCGGCTGTCCGCACGCTATGAGGCCACCCGTGCGCTGGACGTCCCCGGCGCAGCCCGCGCCGAGCAGGCCCGGTCCGCGCTGGCCGCGTGCCGCGCGGTGCTCGACGACTTCGCCCGCAGCGTGGATCAGGCAGCAACCGCCTCCCCTGCCGAGCCACGTTCGCGTCGGTCCGCCAGCCGCTTATCCGGCTGGGTCGTTTTTGCCCGTGACGTCCGGATAGGAGGCATCGTGACCGATGACACGCTGGACCGCCGGAACAACTACCTGCTGTACATGCTGACCGCGCTGGTGGCCGCCATGGCGGTCGCGAGCGCCCTGCCCTGACCGTGGACCGCTAGCATGCCAGCCGCCACCCCGATCCCGCGTGGCCCGACCGTGCTGACGCTCTATACCGCGGCGGACCTGCTGACCGGGCCGGGCTGCCCGGTGTGCCGCTACGCCGGCGAGGCCAGCGATCGTTACCTGGCCTGGTTCGCGCTCGAGGCACACGGGGACGCCGTGACCATCACCCGGCTCTGCTCGTCGCTGGGCATGTGCGGCCGCCACACGCGCGCGCTCATGAGCCAGCCCGGGGCCGCAGCCAGGCTCACCGCCGTCTGCCGGTACGTCGTGGGGGAGGCCAGGAGCCGGCTCGGCGGCCGCGCGGCTCCAATGGCCGCCTGCCCCGCATGCGAGCATGACGACGGCGCCGTCGGCCGGGCCCTGGATACCCTGCTGGAGGGCCTGGCCGGTGATCCGGTCCGGGAACGCTACCGCGAGCTCGGCGGCCTGTGCATTCCTCATCTCGGCGCGGCCTCGGCACGGGGACGTCATCGGGACCTCACCTGGCTGTCGCAGACGATGGTGGCGGCCGCCGCCGCCCGGCCGGCGAGCCTGCGCTGGCTGGCCGGGACGGATCGCGACGCCGATGTGCGCGCCGTGCTGCGGCAGGCGGCTCCGGACCGCGCGGGGTCCGGCTCTGGCGTGTGCCGGGCTTGCCTGGCGGCGGCCCGCTCGGAGAACACCCGCCTGACCCAGATCCTCCGTACCGCCGACGGCGGTCAGCGGGACGGCCGGCTGCTGCTGTGCGCTGGCCATCTGGGCGACCTCGTCGTTCTCGCGGGCCAGCGCGACGCGGCATCGGTGCTGGCCTGGCAGGCAGGGTGCCTGGCCGCGGGCCTGATCCGGCGCGCGGTACCGCCGGGCCGCAAGCTGGTCATCCCGGTCGGCTGGCTGCGATCGGGCCGTCGTCGCGCCGCCGGCCCGGACGGCTGCCTCGTATGCCTGGCCAGCCACAATGCGGCGCACCGGGCGGTCGATGGCCTCCGCACATCACTGCGAGCCTCGCCTGCGGCTTCGCATCGCCAGGCACCGCTGTGCGTGCGGCACCTGCTGGACCTGCGAGCGGCCGATCCGTGGGCCGGTCACGCGACGGCGCGCGGGGCGGTGGCGCGGGCGGACATCCTGATCGCCGAGCTGGACGAGGCGTTCAGCAAGAACACCTGGGCCCGGCGGCACGAAGCCAGGGGTCCGGAAATGACGGCATGGCGACGCGCCGCCGCGTTCTGCGACGGCAGCGTGTTCTGCGGCTGCCCGCCGCACGACAGTACACCTACGTCAGCGCATTAGCCTGGTGGCTGTGCTCCGCCGTGGCACCTCATCCGAGGCCTGAGGGCGGCAAGCTATGCTGACGAGAGCGCGGCGGAGGGGCTCGCCGCACCGATACCCGCCAGCATGCGCGGGCGACGCGAACGCGGCGGCGCCGCCAACGGTCCCTACCACGAGGTAGGAGGCTGGCACCGATGCCGAGCGGCACAAGCACTCTGGACCGCGCGTTGAGCGAGCTGGCCGCGCTGGGCACGGAGCGGGATCGTGAGCGGCTGGCGGGGCTGCGGGACCGGCTGGAGTCGGCCCGGCTGCGCGTCCTGGTGGCCGGCGAGGCCAAGCGCGGCAAGAGCACGCTGATCAATGCCCTGCTGGGCCGCCGCGTGCTGCCGTCTGGGGTAACCCCGCTGACCGCGGTCGCGACGACCGTCCGGTACGGCGACGACCAGCACGCCGAGGCGAAGTTCCTCGACGGGCATGACGAGAAGTACCCTCTCACCACCCTGGCTGACCTGGTGACCGAGCGGGGCAATCCCGGCAATCGCCGCCGGATCGCGGGCGTGACCGTGCACCTGGCCGCGCCGGTGCTGGCCGGAGGGGTGGAGCTGGTCGACACTCCGGGCACCGGGTCGGTGTTCGAGTGGGATACCCGCGCGGCTTACGAGGCGCTGCAGTCGATGGATGCGGCGGTGTTCGTGCTGACCGCAGACCCTCCGGTGTCAGCCAGCGAGCGAGATTTGCTGCGCAAGGTCGCCGGGCTGTCAGTGACGACGTTCGCGGTGCTGAACAAGGCTGATCACCTGGATGACCCTGGGCTGGCCGAGACCGTGGAGTTCACCCGGCGGGTGCTCCGCGAGGCCGGACTTCCGGATACGGTCTACCCGATGTCCGCGCGCGCCGCCCTGGACGGCGGCGACGCCGGCTTCACCGCGTTCCAGACCGATTTTGCCGCCTACCTGTCGTCCCAGCGCGAGGCTGACCTGCGGATGTCAGCGACCGCTCAGGCGCGCCGGGTCGCCGGCTCGCTGCTGGATGAGGTGGCGCTGACCCGCCGGGCGGCGCAGATGCGCACCGGGGAGGCGGCGGGCCGCGTCGAGCAGTTCGGCGCGCGGCTGGCTGAAGTGACGGTCCACAGCCGCGACGCCGTGGCCGTGGTCAACGCAGAGTCGGCCCGGCTGCTGCTGGCCCTCAACGACGCCGCCGACGCCGATGCGCCTCGGCTCGGTCGCGAGATCAGGGTCCAGCTGGATGGCTTGCTGGACGGCGAGCTGCGCGAGGCGCCGCCGGGCGAGATAGAGCGCCGTGGCCGGGAACGACTGGTCGAATTGACCGTGGCCGCCGCGCAGGCCTGGCGACGGCAGCACACGGAGGCCACCGAACGGGGACTGGCCCAGGTGGATGCCCGGTTGGCGGCGGCCCTGAAGGCCGATCTCGACGTGCTGCGCCAGTCGGCTGCCGAATTGCTCGGCCTGGATCTCGCCGTCCCGACGCCGGAAGGCCGGCTGGCCGAAAGCCGGCGATTTTTCTTCATCACCGGCGAGGACACCGGCCAGACCGAGCTGCTGGCCGGCGCCGTCCGCCGCCGGCTGCCCGGCGGGTTCGGCAGGCGGGTAGCCGGGGAGCAGCTGCGCCGCGAGGCCCCCGGCCTGGTGGAACGCCAGATCGGCCGGGCCAGGGGCGACCTGCAGTACCGGCTGGCCGAGGCATCGCGGGCGCTGGTGCGGGTAGTCGGACAGCGGTATGCCGATGGCACTGACCGGATACGTTCGGCCCTGCAGGCCGCGGCCGACCTGCGCGCGGCATCTGCCGCCGAGGCCGCGGCGAAAGAGCGAGAACTAGCCGAACGGGAAGTGGCTCTGCGTCATGCCCTCGCCTTGCTGGACCAGGCAGGGGAGCCGGAGTAGCCCGAGTCCGGCAACCGGGTCGTCAGCCCTCGGCCATGCCATAACGGAGAGTAGGCGCGCTCGAAGCGATCTCCAGAAGCCGGGGTCTTCGAGCTGGCTTGCTGGATGCCGGCGGTGTGTTGCTGAGCCGCCTGGTCGGTGGCTGCGCCGTGCGAGGCGCGGCCCGGACTGTGCCCGGGAGCCGGGCTGATGCACACCGCCGCCGCTGCGACCCATTGCAGACACGGAGCACGATCGCCGCCGGCGTTGAGGGCCAGCGTGACCGCTAGCACCGCGGCCGTAGTCAGCAGAAACAACAGTGCCGCGGTCCGCTGGAAATTCAGGTGCTGGCGCACCCTGCGGAAGGTGGCGTGCCAGCGGGCGCGGCGGAGCCGCCGCAGAGCCCGCCGCAACCCTGGCTGGATGTTTTCGCCGCCCGGCATGTCCTCGTCTGATGCCAGCCGGGTGAACGCCGATAGCAGCGCCGCCAGCTTCGGATCGGAACCGGTGAGCTCGTCCTTGATCGAGTCCAGGGCCCGCTGCTCCCATGCGCTAAGGCTCATCGATGGTCCCTCCACCGCCTTGTCCCGCCTGGGTCGGTGGCGTCTCGGACGAGCCGACGATGGGTGGTTGCGGAAATCCGCGCCGGATGTAGCGCAACATAAAGGCCTCCACCTGCATACACGGCATCTGTGACGCCGGTCGGTAGAGGCCATCAGCCCGCGAAGCGGGTATTACGCGAGCCTCATCGCGTAACGAAAGAATATCAGGCCGGTCAGCGGAGAGGCTGCCGGGGTCATCCGACGTCCTCTGGCGCGAGCCACTGCCACAGGGGCACCCGGCCGAGGCAGCCAGGGCACGGGCTAGCCGGTCTGGCCGGCCCGGATTTGCGACCGGAGAGCATGGTAGGTGACAATGACGTCTTGGCGATGAGGCTCGCCTGGAACCGCGTGATGTCGCGCTGATGGCCTCTACCCCGGTCAGTTACGTCAGGGTAGGAGGCCTCGCCGTGGACGATCCGCTGGGACTGCCCGGCAATGATCCCGGGGCCGCGCGGTGAGCGTGGCCCTCCCCGTACCGGTTATCCAGCTGCTGCAGGTCCTGACCGTCGCGCTCGGCGCGCCGGGCGTGACCGGCGTGATCGCCAAGGTTGAGGCCCGGCTGCAGGGCCGCCGGGGGCCGCGGGTGCTCCAGCCGTATTACGACCTGGCCAAGCTGTTCCGCAAGGAGGCGCTGGCCCCGGAGGGAGCGAGCTGGTTCTTCCTGGCCGCGCCGGTCATCGCGGTGGCCGCCTACCTGACGATCCCGCTGCTGATCCCGGTGCTGACCACGTACGGGCTGCCGCTGGGATACATGGGAGACATCCTGGGCGGCGGGTTCCTGCTCTCGCTGGCCAGCTTCGTGGTCGCCGCCGCCGCGCTGGAGACGGGCGACCCGTACGCGCAGATGGGGTCGAGCCGGGCCAAGACGTTCTCTGCCATCGCCGAGCCGGTGGTGCTGTTCGTGGTGTTCACCGTGGCTCTGCTGACCGGCACCGACCTGCCCTACGCGCTGGCCGCCACGGTGCGGTCCAGCGCCGGGCAGGTCATCCGGCCGGCGCACCTGCTGGCCTCGGCCGCGCTGTTCATGGTGATCTTGCATGAGACCGGCCGGATCCCGGTGGAGACGCACACCGGGACCAACGAGTTCGGGATGATCGAGGAAGCCCGGGCCTTCGAGCACTCCGGCCCGTTCTTCGCGCTGCTCAAGTGGGGTTCGGAGCTCAAGCAGCTGATCCTGTACACGATCCTGGCCGACGTGTTCCTGGCCCCGTGGGGCCTGGCCTCCACCCGGCAGCTGGGCGCGGTCATCCTGGCCATCGTGGCCCTGCTGGCCAAGGCGTGCGCGGTCGGCTGCGTGGTCGCGGTGATCGACGACTCGTTCGCCAAGCTGCGCCTGTTCAAGATCACCGAGTACGTCTCGGCCGCGTTCCTGATCGCGGTGCTCGGCGTGTTCACGCTGTACCTGGGGGGCGGCTGATGAGCCTAGCCAGCGCGGTGCAGGCCGCGCCGGGCGTTTACGAGGGCGTCGCCAACGTGATCGCGGCGGTGATGCTGCTGATCGAGTTCGGCATGCTGCGCCAGGCGCTGGCGCGGGACCAGATCCGGCTGTACATGGCCCAGTCCGCGCTGATCTCGGTGCTGGCCGTCGTGATCGCCGCCGACCGGAATCTGCCCGACCTGTACGCGCTGGCCGGGCTATCGGCGGCGCTTAAGGTGGTGGCCGTCCCGCTGGTCATGCGCCGCCTGCTCGGCCGGATCGACCCCGACATCCAGGACGAGGCGCCCGGCGTGGCGGGCAGTCAGACGCTCAGCCCGGCGTCGGCCGTGCTGGCCGGGATCGTGCTGGCCGCGTTCGGTTTCTTCTGCTTCGGTTCGCTCAAGCTCCACGGGTTTGCGGGCGGGCTCGGGGGAAACAACGGAGCCCCGGCGCTGGCACTGGCCCTGGCCGCCGCGATGGTGCTGGTCTCCTTCGGCCTGATGATCGTGCGCCGCGACGTCGCATCGCAGGCGATCGGGTTCTTCTCGCTGGAGAACGCGATCTCGCTGGCCGCCCTCGTGGTGGCGTCCGGGCTGCCGCTGATCCTGGAGACCGCGTTCCTGTTCGACCTGCTGGTGGCGGTGGTGGTGTTCGGCATGCTGATCCGCACCCATCACGCCAGGGCCGAGTCGCTGTCCACTGCCGATCTGACCAGGCTGCGGGGGTGAGCCCGTGCTCGGCGTGATACTCGCCCTGCTGATCGTGCCGCTGGCGGCCGGGCTGATCTGCGCGGTGCTGCCGCGCGCCGCCGCCCGCGCCAGCACCGTGCTTTCCGGCCTGGCCTGCTTCGCGCTGGTCCTCGCACTGGTCCCGGCGGCGGCCCACCGCGACTTGACCTACCTTTCCTACCTGCGGGTAGACGCGGTGAGCGCGGTCTTCCTGCTGGCCACTGGTTTCCTGTACGCCGCGGTGGCGGTGTACTCCGTGGGGTACCTGAAGCAGCACGAGGACCTGTACGCAAGGCGTTTCTACGCCGGGCTGAACCTGTTCGGGTGGGCGATGCTGGCCGCGCCGCTGATGAGCAGCCTGGCCCTGCTGTGGATCGCGGTCGAGGTCACCACGATCGTCTCGGCGCTGCTGGTCGCGATCGAGGACACCGACGGGGCGGCCGAGGCGGCCTGGAAGTACGTGCTGATCGCCAGCGCGGGCCTGGGCCTGGGCCTGCTGGCCACGGTGTTCGCCTACTTCGCCGGTGCGCAGGTCCTCGGGGAGCACTACAACCTGGCCATCGAACCGCTGATCCACGTGGCCGGGCGGCTGCCGGCTACCCCGGTGCGGCTGGCCTTCCTGCTCGCCCTGCTCGGCTACGGAACCAAGGCGGGCTTGTTCCCGGTCCACACCTGGCTGCCGGACGCGCACTCCGAGGCGCCCACCCCGGTGTCCGCGCTGCTGTCCGGGTCGTTGCTGGCCGTCTCCTTCTACGCGATCCTGCGCTACTACCAATTCACCGCCGCGGCGCTGGGCAGCGGCTTCCCGCGGGACGCGCTGCTGGCCTTCGGGCTGGCCTCGCTGCTGCTGGCCGCGCTGTACGTGTTCGGCCAGCGCGATATCAAGCGGCTGCTGGCCTACTCCAGCATCGAGCACATGGGCATCCTGGCCGTCGGGGTGAGCTTCGGCGCGCCGGTGGCGCTGGCGGGCGTCATGCTGCACGTGCTCGCGCACGCGGCGGCCAAGGCCAACGCGTTCATGGGCGCGGGCGTGCTGGTGGCGAAGTACGGCACCAAGCAGATCTCGGCCATGCGCGGTGCCCTCGACGTGCTGCCGTGGAGCGGGCCGCTGTTCCTGCTGGCGGTCTTCGCGCTGTCCGCCCTGCCGCCGTCGGGCATCTTCCGCAGCGAGTTCCAGATCGTGGCCGGCGGGCTGGGCGGCGGTCACTACGCCGCGGCGGCGGTGCTGGTCGTGCTCGTCACCGTAGCCTTCTTCGGGCTGACCACGGCGTCCACCCGGATCCTGTTCAGCCGGGCCCCGCGGTCGCTGTCGGCTGCGGCGGCCGTCCCCGGACGGGGGGAGCCGTCGGCCTGGATGGTGGTCCCGGTGGTGGCCGGGATCGTGGCCCTGTTCATCTTGGGCCTGCACCCGCCGGGTGAGCTCACCGGACTGATCTCGAGGGCCGTGACCCAGCTGGGGGCCGCGCGATGAGGGCGATGACCCAGCCGGACGCCCTGGCCCTGTGGCAGGAGCTGGAGTCCCGGGTGGCAGCCGGCGACCGGTTCGCTGGCCTGTTCGCGACCCGGATCGCCGACGGCGATCCGGTAACCCTCTCCGCGCACGTCGCGGTGAAGGGGGCAGGGGAGGCGGGCGGGGACGTCGACACACTGGAGGTGACCCTGCCGCCCGGCGCCGCCAGCTACCCGGCTCTGACCCCCCGGGTCGGCGCCGCATTCTGGTACGAGCGCGTGATCCACGATCAGTTTGGCCTGGTGCCCGACGGCCATCCCCGGCTGGCCCCGCTGATCCGCCCGGGCGACCCGCTGCCCCGGCACGTGGAAGGCTACGGGCTGTTCACAATCCCGCACGGCCCGGTCCGCTCCGGCGTGCTGGAGTCCATCGAGTACCTGGTCGAGACGCCCGGCGAGGCTATCCCGCATCTGAACATGCGGGTGTTCTACAAGCACCGCGGTGTTGAGCGGCGCTTCACCGGGATGACCGTCCCGGACGCCGTGCTGCTGGCCGAACGCACCGAGGGCATCGCCTCGGTCGCCCACGCCCTGGCCTTCTGCCACGCCATCGAGGCGATGGCCGGCTGCGCGCCGCCTCCGGCCGCGGCCCTGGTCCGGGTGCTGCACGCCGAGCTGGAGCGGATCGCCAACCACCTGGACGTCGCGGTCCGGCTGGCCGATGCGGCCGGGCTCGCGGTGGCCGCGGCCCGGATGGCGCTGCACAAGGAGCGGGTCATGCGGCTGGTCAGCCGGATGTGCGGGAGCCGGTTCGGCCGCGGTGTGGTGGTGCCCGGCGGGGTCAGCGCGCTGCCCGGGCTGGCGCCGGCCGAGCTGCAAGCCGAGGCGGACCGGCTGGCCCGGCAGGTTGCCGGGGAGGCCGCCGCGCTGATGGCCACGTCCTCGTTCCTGGACCGGCTGCGCCGCACCGGCCCGCTGACCCCGGAGCGAGCCCGCGCCCACGGAGCCCTCGGCCCGATCGGCAGGGCGTCGGGGTTCGCCGACGACAACCGGCTGACCCGCCCCTACGACGGCTACGGTGAGCTCGCCGTGCCGCCCACCCGGACCCACACGGCCGGCGACGCGCTGGTCCGGCTGCGGGTCCGGTGGGAGGAGGTGGACTCCTCGTTCGGCCTGCTCCGGCAGGCCGCCGCATTGCTGGCCGGGCAAGCAGGCGAAGGGTTCCGGGTCCGCTGCGAGCCCGCCGACGGGCGGGCGCTGGGCTGGGCCGAGGCGCCCCAGGGCGAGGTGCTCTACGACGTCGCGGTGGCGGACGGCCGGATCATCCGCTGCCATCCCCGGTCGGCGTCGTTCCACAACCTGGTGCTGATGCACGAGGTGTTCGCCGGCGACATCCTTACCGATTTCCCGTTCATCGAGGCCAGCTTCGGCCTGTCCGTGGCGGGGGTGGCGCTGTGAGCCCCACCCACCTCCCCGGCCCCCTACATGGGTACCGGCTAGCGAGCACGGGCCTTTTGAGTCCGTGCGAGCGGCCGGTGGCCCGAAGGGCGTTCGGGATGGCGCGAACGTCCAAGGAGACACTGTGAGCATCTGGGTGCTGCGCGGCCTGCGCGACGGGGTGGTCACCACCCGGTGGCCCGCCAGGCCGGACGCCTACGCCGAGGCCTGGCGCGGACCTGCCCGTCCCCTCGAGCGGGGCGGACGCCGCACCGATCTGACGGGTATATGTCCTACTGGCGCCATCACCGTTACCGGCGGTACCGTACGCGTCGACCAGGGCCGGTGCATCCTGTGCGGCCGGTGCGTGGCCGAACGTCCCGGCGTCTTCGCCTGGTCGAAGGGCGCCGCCGGCCCCGCCGCGCTGACCAGGGAGCAGCTGATCATCCCCGAGCTGCCGGAGACCGACGCGGCCGTGGCGGCCGCCCGGGCCCGGCTGGCCGAGCGGACCCGCGCGCTGCGACGCAGCGTGCACGTCAGGCACGTGGACGCCGGGTCCGACGGCAGCGAGGAGTGGGAGATCCAGGCGCTTCTCGGCCCCGTCTACGACCTGCACCGGCTCGGCGTGTTCATCACCGCCAGCCCCCGGCACGCGGACGTGCTCCTGGTCACCGGGGCCGGGACGCGCGGCATGGCCGTCCCGCTGCGCACTACGTACGACGGGATGCCCGACCCGAAGGTCGTGATCGCCGTCGGCACCGACGCGGTCAGCGGCGGCCTGCTGGCCGGCAGCGAGGGCACCACCAGCGGCGTCACCGCCACGGTGCCGGTCGACGTTTTCGTGGCCGGCTCGCCGCCGAGTCCGTTCGGCATCCTGAATGCGCTGCTGATCGCGGTCGGCTACCTGACCGCGGACGGGAAGAGGTCGCGGTGAGCTGGGTTTTCGGTGCGGGACTGATCCTGCTGACGTTGGCTGCGGCCGCGGACTTCCTCGGCGGCCGGGTCATGCGGTCCGGGCCGCTGTACCTGCTCGGCGCGGCCGGGGCCGGGTGCCTGGCCGTGACCGGCGGGTTCGCGCTGACCGGCCGGCTGGTCTCGCTGAACGTAGCCGGGTGGCTCGGTGACCCGATCCCGGGCCAGCGGGCCGCCGGGCTGGCGGCCGACCGGTTGTCCGGGCTGTTCCTGGCTATGGCGTTCGGTGCGGCGCTGCCGATCTCGGTGGCGTTCGCCAGCTGGGCCTGGCGGCAGGGGCCACGCCCGGGCCGGCTCGGCGCGAGCTACGCGCTGGCCCTCGGTTCGGTCGCGGTGATCGTGACCGCGCGGGACGCGTTCACCGCGCTGTTCGGGTGGGAGGCGCTGACGGCTGCCTTCTACCTGCTGGCCGGGGCGGAACGGCACCGCAGGGACCGCGTCGGCGCGGCGCAGATCACGTTCGTGTTCGGCAAGGTCAGCGGGGCCGCGCTGCTGATCGGGTTGCTGCTGCTCGCGACCAGGTCGCACTCGATCCTGCTGGCCTCGTTCGTGCACGTGCCGGGGGGCGCGGCCCGGACCACGGCGCAGGCGCTGCTGCTGGCCGGGTTCGCGGTCAAGGCCGGGCTGGTGCCGTTCCAGGTCTGGATGCCGCGCGGCTACGCGGCGGCGCCGGGGCCGGCCCGCGCGGTCATGGCCGGGGTCTGCGTCAACGTGGCGTTCTACGGCATGTGGCGCACGCTGACGCTGCTCGGCCGGGCCCCCGGCTGGCTGGTCGGTGCGGTGCTGCTGCTCGGTGCGGTGACCGCGCTGCTGGGCATCGCGCACGCCGCGGTGCAGAACCGGCTGTCCCGGGTCATCGCCTATTCCAGCATCGAGAACACCGGGCTGATCGTGACCGGCTTCGGCGTCGCGCTGACCGGCACCGCGGTCGGCAACCGCCTGCTGGTGGCGACCGGCCTGCTGGCCGCGACGCTGCAGATGGTCGCGCATACCGCGGCCAAGTCGCTGCTGTTCACGTCGGCCGCCGGGCTCGAGGCCGGGGCCGGCGGGGACGACCTGGAGCAGCTGCGCGCGCGGGCGCGGCGCACCCCGTGGAGTGGCTTCGGCCTGGCCGTGGGCTCGGTGACGCTGGCCGGGCTGCCGCCCACGGTTGGCTTCGTGTCCGAGTGGTTCCTGCTCGAGTCGCTGATGCAGCAGTTCCGCGTGCCCGGCCTGGGTTACCGGCTGGTCCTCGCGGTGGCTGGCGCCTCGGTCGCGCTGACCGCCGGTTTCGCCGGTGTCACCTTCGTCCGGCTGGTCGGCCTGGTGGTCAAGCGCGACGGCCCGGAGCCCGCCCGCGGCGCGCCGTTGACGTACGGCTGGAGCGGCCGGGCCGCCGTAGTCGTGCTCTCCGTGTGCTGCCTGGCCATCTCCGCGGTGACCCCGCTGGAGATCCGTGTCATCGCCGCCGGGCTGTCCCCGGTGGTCCCCAGCGGGCTGGTCATGGGCGCGCTGAAGTCGCCGTGGATCGTGCAGCCGCCCTTCGCCGGGTTCTCGATCCTGTCACCGTCCTGGCTGTGGGTCGAGATGCCGGTGATGCTGTTCCTGGTGGTGGCGTTCTCCTGGGCGGTGTCCGGCCGGCGCCTGCTGCGGGTGCGGCGGGTCCCGCCCTGGCGTTCGGCCACGATGGGGGTCGACGGCCTGGACTCCTACACCGCCTTCGGGTACGCCAACCCCACCCGCCGGGTGCTGGCCGGCGTCCTGCACGCCCGGGCCGAGGTGCAGGAGGTCATGCTGGAGGACGGCGACCGCGACGAGGGCTCCGGGCCGCCGGACCGGGACGTTGACGCCGAGCGGGAGCAGGCCGCGCACCTCAGGTACGCCTCCGACGTGATGGACGTGGTGGAGAGCTACCTGTACGGTGCCGCGCTCCGGTCCTTCCTGGCGGTCGTGGCCGCGGCCAAGCGCCTGCAGTCGGGCCGGCTCGATGCGTACCTGCTGTACATGCTTATCGCCCTGGTCGCGGTCATCGCCGTCGTGACCGCCCTGGCCTGAACCGCGGATGCCGAAGGCCGCCCGGGGGCACGCCCGGTTGGCCCGCGATCATGGCCAGGGCCTGGTCACGTGGTGCGCGGGTGGGCCCACGCTCGGGCCCGCCCGCGCTATCCCGCCGGCAGTGGCCCTACCTGACCGGCGGAGGGCCGAACGGGAGAACCTTGCGGCCGAAGGTGGACTCGATGATGTCACCGGCGGCGTGGTACCAGGCCAGCACCGCGAAGACCAGGACCACCCAGCCGCCGGCCTTGGTCAAGCCGCTGCTGCTGGCGCCCGCGCCGATCGACAGCAGCACCAGGCCGACGAAGATCAGCCAGATGATCACCGTCAGCACCAGGTCGGTGCGCAGCGAGGCGACGGCCAGGTAGAGCGTCACCACCGCGAACACCGCCAGGAACAGGCTGGTCGCCGAGCTGAGCTGCGCGGCCGGCACGCTGGCCGCGTATAGCGTCTCGAACGCCCCGAATATTACCCAGAACGGCCCGTAGGTGCCGAACACCGCCCCCGCGAACAGGTTGCCGCGGGAGAACTCCATGATCGCGACGATGATCTGCACGAGGCCGCCGAAGAAGAACGCCGCGGGCAGCACGATCAGCACCCCGGCGTTGTTCAGCAGGCCGGTCTGGAACATGCCGAGCATGAACGAGGTCGTGGCGAACGCGGTCACCGCCCACGGTGCCGGGTTGGCCATGCCCGCCCGGGCCGGCGGCGGGACCTGCTGGGCTGGCTCGGCTTGGTGACCGACAGTACCTGATGTCGTCATTTGGGCATCACTCCTGTTCTATCCCTGGCCGGCCACGGCGGCCGACCTGGCTGCGACGCGGATCGCCGGTGCGGTCCGCGGGTGGTTGCGGGCTGGCGCGGTTGGGCTTCCGCGCCGCCTTCAGGTCAGCGCGCCAGCGGCGCAGGAAGGGAGTCCGCCCGCCAGCGTGGCGCAGCGGGATGCCAGCTCGGCGCATGAACCCGCGCACGGTCATGGCCGGCTGGCCGGTGAGCAGCTCGATGTGGGTCAGCGCGGCGCCGCAGCCCCAGTACAGGTCCTTGACCAGCGGGGCGGTCAGCGGCACCGGGTCCGGGAACCGCTGCCAGATAGGTCCGCCCGGCGGCACGCGAGGGATGTCGCGGGCATTCAGCACCGCAGCGATCAGCGGGTCGGCGTACAGCGCCTCGACTAGCTTGATCTCTTCCGTGCCCGGCGCCTGGACGATCCCGCCAGGCCGGACCGGGACGCCGAGGGCGTGCGCGCTGCGCAGGACGGTGCTGCGGGAGGTGCCCAGCCGCTGGCCGACCTCATCGGCGGTCAGGCCCAGCCGGGTGTACAGGTCGTCCAGGACCCCGGCGGCTACGAGCCTTCGGTCTTCGCGGTTCCAGCGGCCCCGGGTGCGTACGTGAATGCCGTAGCGGCGCAGCCGGTCGCGGACCGTCCGCTCCGGCAGGCCGGTGATCGCGGCGATCTGCGGGGAGCCGAGCCGTCCCGCCTCATACAACTCCGCCAGGACCCGCGGCAGGCCAGGCGGGTCGTCACGGCGCAGCGGCCGCAGCCGGCCGGCGCCGCGGGGCCGAAGCGGCACGCCCGCCCGGCGCAGCATCCGCGTCACCCGCTGCCGGTCCAGCCCGGTGACCTCGCCGATCGCGTAGGTCGACAGCCCCCGGCACAGGTACAAGTGGGCCAGCCGGGCCGGGTCCGGCCCGGCCGGGACGGGCGCGGCGTCCTGGCCGGCGTGGCAGTACCAGCATGACGGCGGCGTACCGTCAACAGGGATACCGGCCGTGCCGACGTCACGGTCGAGCATGGGGCATACGGCCCTCCCACCCGTGCTGGGCAGGGACCGTTGGCGGTGACCGCAAATTTACGGCGAGCCCCTCCGCCGTACCTATCCTGAGCATAAATCCGGCTTCCCAGCCGGTAAAGCCTTCCCGCGACCCGGATGTTCGCGCCGGTCCAGCGCCGCGCTTCCGGCCCCATGCGCACGACGGGGTGCTGCGGGGGGTTCTCCGGCCGGCCGGGTAACGTTAAAGGTGGCGGAGGGGCTCGCCGCAACTGCGCTAGTGCCAACGGTCCCTGTTCAGCAGGGAAGGCATGTGTGCGGCATGAAACAGATTCTGGTTATCAGCCATGCCCGGAAGTCCTATGACGGCAGGGTCGTCCTCGACGAGGTGACGCTGGCGCTCGTGCCAGGCGCGAAGATCGGCGTGGTCGGGCCGAACGGCATGGGCAAGTCCACGCTGCTGCGGATGATGGCCGGGCTCGAGCCGCCGTCTAACGGCGAGGTCCGTCTCATGCCGGGCTACAGTGTCGGGATCTTGCCGCAGGAACCGGTGCTGGACGAGGGCAAGACGGTGCTGGGCAACGTGGCGGAGGGCGTCGCAGAGACCAAGGCGCTGATCGAGCGGTACAACGAGATCGCCGCGAAACTCGCCGCGGACTACTCCGGCGAGCTACTCGATGAGATGGGCCGGCTCCAAGAGCAACTCGATCACCGGGATGCCTGGGACGCCGGCAGCCGCCTGGAGCAGGCGATGGACGCGCTGCGCTGCCCCCCGGCCGACGCCGCGGTCGCCAGCCTGTCCGGCGGGGAGCGGCGCCGGGTGGCGCTGTGCCGGCTCCTGCTGTCGCAGCCGGACCTGCTCCTGCTGGACGAGCCGACCAATCACCTCGACGCCGAGAGCGTGCAGTGGCTGGAGCAGCACCTGGCCACGTACCCGGGCACGGTGGTCGCGGTGACCCACGACCGGTACTTCCTGGACAACGTGGCCGGCTGGATCCTCGAGCTGGACCGTGGCCATGCCTACCCGTACGAGGGCAACTACACGACCTACCTGGAGACCAAGGCCGCCCGGATGACGGTCGAGGGGCAGCGGGACGCCAAGCTGCGCAGGCGGCTGGAGCAGGAGCTGGAGTGGGTTCTGTCCAGCCCGCGTGCCCGCCAGGCCAAGAGCCGCGCCCGGCTGGACCGGTACGAGCAGATGGCCGCCGAGGCCGACTCCCGGCAGAAGCTGGATTTCGAGGAGCTGCAGATCCTGCCCGGTCGCCGGCTGGGCAGCCTGGTGGTCGAGGCCGAGCACCTGGTCAAAGGGTTCGGGGGCCGGATGCTGATCGGGGACTTGAGCTTCAGCCTGCCGCCGAACGGCATCGCGGGGGTGATCGGCCCGAACGGGGTGGGCAAGACCACTGTGCTGAGAATGATCCTCGGGGAAGAGCAGCCGGACGCTGGGACGATCAGGATCGGCGAGACGGTGCGGATCTCTTACGTGGATCAGCTGCGGGCCGGGATCGATCCGGATAAGACCGTCTGGGAGGTGGTCTCCGGCGGGGAGGCGTTCATCACGGCCGGGCGGGCCGAGATCCCCAGCCGCGCGTACGTGGCGGCGTTCGGGTTCAAGGGGTCGGACCAGCAAAAGCTGGCCGGGCTGATGTCCGGCGGTGAGCGAGGCCGGGTGAACCTGGCGTTGACCCTCAGGCAGGGAGGGAACCTGCTGCTGCTGGACGAGCCCGCCAACGACCTGGACGTGGAGACGCTGGCCTCGCTGGAGCGTGCACTGGGCGAGTTTCCGGGCTGCGCGGTGATCACCAGCCACGACCGGTGGTTCCTTGACCGCGTGGCGACTCACATCCTGGCCTGGGAGGCCGGGTCGGCCTGGTACTGGTTCGAGGGCAACTTCGCCGCCTACGAGCAGAACAAGATCGCCAGGCTGGGCGAGGAGGCGGCCCGGCCGCACCGGGTAACCCACCGACGGCTGACACGCTGACCGGCCCGGGGTCCATTGCCGTACAATGGTGGCTGGTGGTTTATCCACCCGGCGGTGGACCCCGCCGTGTCCGCGTGGGAGCATTCGAGCCGCGTGGAATTGCCGGATGGCCGATGGGTCCTGCTCTTGGTGTGCAGGAGGCAGGACGGCATGACGGCTCCGGTATCACGACCCGTCGAGCAGCCCGCGTCGCACGGCCGCCTGTGGTGGCTGCCGGTCGGCGGATACGGGAATGGCCTGGATGACACCGCGTGGGCACCGGTACTGGAGATCAGCGAGCAGGTCGTGCCGGATGTGCTCGGTGCTCTCGCGGACGCCGGGGTGCCCGGGTACGCGGCGCCTGCGCATCCGCCGGGTTACCGGCTGCGCGACCGCACCCGCCGACCGCCGACCTGGCGGCTGTGGGTCGGTGCCAGCGCACATGGCCGGGCGGAGGAGGTCCTCGTGGCCGTGATGCCCCGCCTGGCGCGGGAGGCGGCGCGGCGCGCCGACAGCGCATGGCGCTAACCGGGTGCCGGCGGGCCCGGGCGGGGTTCATAGCATTCGCCGGGCCAGTGGCCGTGGCGGCCGCCGCCGACCGAAGCTGGCTGGCCCGCGCGGACCACGCGGGTTTCCGGGCCGTCCTGGCGAGCCGCTGCCCGGCGGGAACGGCGGTCGCGCGGGCGGTAAGCGCGCTGGCCGAGCCGGATGTGGTGTACCTGCTTCTGGCGGCCGCCGGCGCCGCGCGCCAGGACGGCTTGCGCGGCGCGTGCCTGCCGTGCCTGGTGGTGGCCGGCGGGGCGGCCGCCAGGCGGCGCCTGTCGCGCGTCATCGCCAGGCCGCGTCCCCCGGCAGAGGCCTGGCTGAGCGAGCCAGAAGGCTTCAGCCTGCCGTCGAAGCACACCGCCCTTGCCGCGCTGGCCGCCGGGGCGTGTGCGCGCGCCCTCGGCGCCCGCGGCGCCGTCACGTGGGCGGCACCGGCCCTGACCGGTGCTGTCGTCGGCGCCAGCCGGGTCTACCTGGGCGTCCACTGGCCCGCGGATGTGGTCGCGGGATGGCTGTTCGCCGAGGGATGGCTGCGCCTGACCGACTCCCACGGGCCGCGACGCGGCTGACTAGGAAGGAACGCTCATGGATTCGGTCGATGTGCGCTGTTCTGTCATCGTGTTCCGTGACGATGCCGTGCTGCTTGTGCACCGCAGCCGAAACGGCACCGACGACTGGGTGCTGCCGGGCGGCACGCCACGTCCCGGCGAGAGCATGGCCGCGTGCGCCAGGCGGGAGACCCTGGAGGAAACCGGGCTGTCGGTGGATCCGGCGCGGGTCGCGTTCGTCACCGAAGCCCTGGGACCTAGGGCCATGCTGCGCACCGTCGACCTGGTCTTCCTGGCGACGGCGGACGGGCGCGGCGAGCCCGAGCCGCGCGAGCCTGATCTGGAAGCCCGGTTCGTCCCGCTCGGCCAGCTCGTCGGACTGGATGTCCGCCCGCCGCTCGCCGGCCACCTGCGTGCCCTGCATGCCCGTAGCGGTGAGCCGACCGCCGCATACCTGGGCAATCTATGGCGCCCGCCGTCCCGCGACGGCACGCCGCGACGCGAGCAGGGTACGGCCCCGCCCACGTGACCGGCGTGGGAGGGCCACTATGGCAGAGGTGAGCGAGGACGAGGTCCTGCTGCTGTGGCGGGCGCTGATGGCGTTCCGATCCGGTCGGCGTCCGGCGTGCCAGGCGACGGGGAAGCCGCCGCGCAGCCCGTGCCCGTTGCATGACCAGTGCCCGCGCTGGGACGGGCCGGACGATTACTACGCGGTCATGGAGGAAACCGAGGAGCAGACCGAGCGGCGGCGCTCCGCGTGGCCGTGTACCAGGATCGCCGGCCTGCTGTCCCCTGAGCTGCGGCGCATCGGTCCCGGCTGAGCGATGCTGGCTGAGCAAATCTAATTGACTCCTCTTGCCGAGCACTGAAGTTTCGCACTTTTGAGGTTCGGCGGGACCAGAGGGTCGTCTGATGGCCGGCAGGCGGGCGGCTCGCGCGACATGTCGGGTTTATGTGGCTTCGATGCGTGATCTGACGGGTGGGACGCGG
>Ga0335074_10003064_pt1 | contig 22781 bp, 19 predicted proteins | sample Lox_Sample_23_FD_206715 | JGI IMG/M metagenome (GOLD analysis project Ga0335074, IMG submission 206715) | Soil microbial communities from Loxahatchee National Wildlife Refuge, Florida, United States - Lox_Sample_2.3 | ecosystem: Environmental > Terrestrial > Soil > Wetlands | place: USA...
GAGCGCCCCGCGGCGCAGGTCGCGGCGCACGACCTGGCCGAGCCTGCGGGTCTCGCGGCTGTTGAGGTACGCGCCCGCGGCGGCGCCGGTGAGCAGCGGCCCCAGCGAGAACGCGCTCCGGCCGGCCCGGCCGGCCAGCCGCCTGCGCAGCTGGCGGGCCAGCGGGGATCCGGTGGCCAGGACCACCCCGCCAGGAATCATGAACACTCCGCGACGGTGCGCCCACGCCCCGACGTAGGCGCTCATCCGCTCGGGGAACGACCCGGGCGCCGGCGTGCCGTACGCCTCGTGCAGTTCCGCGATGAGCTTGATCTCGATACCGACCAGCATCAGGGTCTCGGCCGCCACCTCGACCGGGAAGGCGGGCAGGGTCGGCAGCGCGGCCCACACACCCACCGCTCCCCCGGCCGCGGCCGAGGCGCGAGATGCCCCCTCGATCAGCGCGTCGGCGATCTCTTCGGCGGACTGGCCGGGGAACTGCCGCTGCAATGCCGCCTGGTCACGCACGCGCAGCCGCGGCGCCATCGCCATCACCTGCGCGGCCAGCCAGCTGCTTCCCGACCCGGCCCCCCGCCGCGCCGCTCCGATCTGGCGCACGACCGCCCGGGTGCCGCGTCCGGCCACCCGCGCGCCTGAGCTCGCGGCTTTCATGAAGGCTGCGGCCAGCCGCTGCCGGTCCTGCGTGCGTTCGGCCTCGGTGACATCGGCGGCCGCCTCGGCGGCGCGCAGCGAGATCTCGTCCGGTTGGGTTTCCGGTTCAGCCATGACATGAACCTACCCAGCCGCGCGGACGACCCACCCGGCCGGCCGGAAGACCTGGCTCAGTTGGGCCCGCTCAGTTCGGGCTGTACGGCGTGTACCGCAGGTCGGGGGCGGGCCGGGAGGTGGTGGCCCGCAGCATGGCGGTCTCCCGGGCCAGCAGGGCGCGTTCGGCGCTGAGCCGGCGCACCGTATCGGGTTCGTCGAGGAGGCCTTGCCGTTCGGGCAGGTCGATCACCATGGTGGCGGCTATCACAAACGACAGCAGCACCGGCTCGCTGGGCAGTTCCTCGATCCGGACCGTGGCGCCGCCTCGCTCGGTGAGCGCGTCCAGGTAGGCGCGGAACGCGACCTGGACCGCGCGCACGAACGGTGCCGAGGCGGACTGGTCGACCGTATCCTCGGCGAGCAGCTCGATCTCGCCCTGCAGGTACGGCAGCGTCTGGTCCAGAGCGAGCAGCCTGAACCGCTGGGTGCCCACGGTGACCACCTCGAACCGGCCGTCTTCGAGCTCGTCAACCCGGCGCAAGGTCGCGGTGCAGCCGATCTCGTACAGCGAATGCACCCCGTCGATCCCGGTCTCGCGGCCCTTGCGGATCGCGATCACCCCGAACCGACGGGGCTCGGGCCGCTCCAGCAGGTCACGGACAAGCTGCCGGTAGCGCTCCTCGAAGATCTGCAACGGCAAGAGCATGCCGGGGTAGAGCACCGCGCCGAGCGGGAACAACGGCAGCATCTGGCTCATACCTCGACACTACGCGCAGAGCGCCGCTTACGGCAGCAGGACGATCTTGCCTAGGATGTGGCCCTCCGCGAGCCGCCGGTAGGCGTCCTGGACCCGGCCGAGCGGGAAGGTCGCCGCGATCGGCACCTCCAGCTCGCCGACCGCGATCAGCCCGGCCAGCTCGGCCAGCACGCTCGCGCTGGCGCCGGCCCCGTTGCCCTCGGCCTTGACCCCGAACCGCGCGACGGCCTCGAAGTTGGCGATGGTGTCGATGCGGGATGGCTCGACACCGAGTTCGAGGGCCAGCTCCACATAGCCCGCGCCGAACGTGTCGATGAACGCGTCCACCTTGCTGGCCGCCTGCCGTATCCGGTCGGCCACCGCGTCCCCGTAGGCCACGGGAATGACGCCGTGCCCGGCCAGCCACGCGTGATGAGCCTCGCTGGCCAGCCCGATCACGGTGGCACCGGCCCGCCGGGCCAGCTGGACCGCTATCGAGCCGACCCCGCCCGCGGCTCCGGAGACCACGACCGTGTCGCCTTCGGTCAGGCCCACCGCCCGGACCGCGGCATACGCGGTGGCCCCGGCCACGAACAGCGCCCCGGCGACCTCCCAGGGCACGCCGGCCGGCCTGAGGGTCAGGTTATATTCCTCGACCACGACGTACTCGGCCTGGCTGGCCCGGTTGTCGGTCCAGCCGATGACCTCGTCACCGGCCGAGACGCCGGTCACGCCCGGGCCGGTCTCGGCCACGATCCCGGCCAGGTCGCTGCCCTCGCCCGACGGGAACGTGGCGGGCCACCGGGCACGCAGCAGGCCCGCGCGGATCTTGGCCTCGCCGGGGTTGATCCCGGCCGCCTTGACCTGAACCAGGACCTGTCCCGCCCCCGGCACCGGGCGCGGCACGTCCACCACCTTCAGGACCTCGACCCCGCCGTACTCATCGAACCGCACTGCCCTCACCGGCATGCCTCCCTGGCACTCCAATCCGCCTCTGTCACATACCCCGATTCAAACGCATGAGCGATATTTCATGATCATGAAGGATTTACTACCCTATAAGGTATAAAAGTCTTCGTGATCATGGAGATCACCCCTTTCGGAGCACGCCGTATAACGGGGAAAGCTGTTGTCGTGCTAGTAGCCAACCGCCTTCCGCTGCCCTTTATGCCGGCCGGCATCGTCGCCGCCCGGGAAATGTCGGCGGCGCGCATAGGGTGCCCCTGTGGGCGAATGCTGGGATCGTGCGCGGGTGCTCGCACTGGTGGCCGATGCGTCGTCGCTGCGAGCCGCGCAGCCCCTGGCGTCCGGCCGGTCCTGGGCGGTGACCGGGGCAGCGGACGGCACCGTGCTGTGGGGTGAATGCCAGGGCAGCGCCGCCGCGCCCTACCGGACTGCGGTCGACCTGTCCGGCCCGGCCTACCGCTGCTCTTGCCCGAGCCGGAAGTTCCCGTGCAAGCACGCGCTCGCCCTCATGCTGCTGTGGTCCGATGGTGCCGTCTCCCCTGGTGGCGACCCGCCCGACTGGGCCGCGACCTGGCTCACCGCTCGCTCGGCCAGGGCCGGCGACACCAACGGCCCGAAAGCCCCGGCCGACGCCGCGGCCGCCCTGCGCCGGGCCGGGCAACGCGAAGCCCGAGTCGCGGCCGGGCTGACCGAACTCGACCGCTGGCTGTGCGACCAGGTCCGTCAGGGCCTGGCGGCCAGCCAGCGGGCCGGCTACCGGCACTGGGACGACATCGCCGCCCGCATGGTCGATGCGCAGGCCCCCGGCCTGGCCGAACGCCTCCGTGCGCTAGCCGCGGTGCCCTACTCCGGATCCGGCTGGGACGGCCGCCTGCTGGAGGAGTACGGGCTGCTCCGGCTGCTGGCCACCGCCTGCCGCGAACAGGCCAGGCTGCCGCCCCCGCTCCGGGACACCGTGCGATCGCGGGTCGGTTTCACCGTCCGCCAGGCCGACCTCCTGGCCAGCGCCACGCCGGTCCGGGACCACTGGCACATCCTGGCCCGGCGGGACCTGGACCAGGACCGGATCCGGACCCGCCGGGTCTGGCTGCGCGGCCAGCGCACCGGCCGGACCGCACTCGTGCTCAGCTTTGCCGCGCTCGGCCAGTCGCTGGACGACTCACTCGCCGTCGGTACCCAGACCGACGCTGACCTGGCCTTCTACCCCGCCGCCGTCCCGCTGCGGGCCCTGATCGCGGCCAGGCACGACACTGGCCCCAGCGGGCCGCCGTCCGGCACCACCGTCGCCGGGTTGCTGGCCGGGTACGCCGAAGCGCTCAGCCAGGACCCCTGGCTGGACACCTGGCCTGTGGTGCTGGAGGCCACCCCGGCCCGCGCCCCGGTCCCCGGTCTGTACGACGCGGCCGGCGATGCGCTGCCGCTGCACCCGGGCGCGGGCGACTGCTGGCCGCTGCTCGCCCTGTCCGGCGGCCACCCGCTGACCGTGGCCGGGGAATGGACGCCGCGCGGCCTGTGGCCGCTGACCGCCTGGGACCAGGGCGGGAGGCCGGTACCGCTATGAACGCCTGGCATGACCTGGTCACCGCGAGTCTTATCGGCACAGAACGGAGCGTGGTCCCAGCACCCGCCATCCCAGGCCTGGCCCCCGCGGCAGAGGACCCGGGCGATCCCGCGGCCATCCTGCTGGACCGGGCCGCGCTGCTGACCGCCGCCCGCCGGGCGGGCCGCCAGCCCGATCGCGCGGAACCCCTCCCCGTCTGCGAGCCGGACCCGAGACCCGCGGTGAGCCCGGCCGCCAGCCGCCGGCTGGCCCGGATCCTCGCCGATGCCGACACGGCCTTGCTGATCGAATGGCTGACCGCGGTCCTGGCCCGTGGCCTGCGGCCCGCGCCGCAGTATCTTCCGGCCCTGCTGGCGCAGGCCCGGCGCCTGCGGTCCAAGCATGCGGCGCTGGCGGACCTGGTGGCGCAGGCGGGCGGGCCACGAGCCCGGTGGCTGGCTGCACTGAACCCGGACTGGGAGTTCATGGCGGCGCCGGACCTGGCCGGTGATGCCGCGTGGCGGCTTGGCGGCCGGGCCCAGCGGCGCGCCGAGCCGCTGCTCGAAGGCGTCCTGGACGACCCGGCCGTGCCCGCGCGCAGCTGCGCCGCCGACCTGCTGGCCAGGCAGCCCGGCTCGGCTCTGGGCCAGCGGATGGCCGAACGCGCCCGGCGCTGCGTGCGCCTGGAACACAGCGAGCGCGGCCCGCACCTGGTCATCACGCCGCCGGCCGGATGCGACGCCTCGATGCGGCGGGACGGGATCACGCCCGGCCCGGCCGCCGGGCCCGCCCTTGGGCCCGAGCGGGCTCGCCTGCTGCGCGAGGTCGTAACCCGGACCCCGCTGCGGACCTGGACCGACGCGTTCGGCCTGACCGCGGCGCAGGTCGTGGCCCTGCGCTCGGGTACCTGGACCCCCGTCCTGTTCACCGGCTGGGCACGGGCCGCGATCGCCCAGCGTGATCACGAGTGGACCGCCGCCCTGATCGGCCATGCGCTCGCCGGACGCCTGCCGGGTACCGCCGCGGAGATCCAGGCGCTGGGCCAGCTGGCCCGCCGGGCCGATCCCGTGCTGGGCGTACCCGATACGCTGCCCGAGCTATGGCGGGACGCGCCGCCCGTCGTCGGCGCCGCGCTGGGCGTGCTGCGGTTCCGCTACGACATGCTGAAGGAGCTGGACCATGACCACAGTGGCTGACCCCGTTACGGTCCTGCGACCCCATGCCGAACAGGAGTACCAGGCCGAGCTGGCCGCCCTGGCCGCCGCCGACGACCGGCCGCGGCCGCCCGGCTGGCGGCTGTCCCCGTGGGCGGTGACGACCTACCTGCTGGGCGGCACGGCCGCCGACGGCACCCGCATCACGCCGAAGTACGTCGGCTCCCGCCGCCTGGTCGAGGTGGCGGTGGCCACCCTGGCCACCGACCGGGCCCTGCTGCTGCTCGGCGTGCCGGGCACGGCCAAGACCTGGCTGTCCGAGCACCTGGCCGCGGCCATCTCCGGTGACTCCACCCTGATGGTGCAGGGCACCGCCGGCACGGCCGAGGAAGCGGTCAGGTACGGCTGGAACTACGCGCGGCTGATCGCCGAGGGACCGTCCCGGGCGGCCATGGTGCCCAGCCCGGTCATGCGCGCCATGGCCGGCGGCCAGATCGCCCGGGCCGAGGAGCTGACCCGGATGCCCTCGGACGTGCAGGACGCGCTGATCACGATCTTGTCCGAGAAGACGCTGCCGATCCCGGAACTGGGCGGTGAGCTGCAGGCGGTCCGTGGTTTCAACGTCATCGCCACCGCCAACGACCGGGACCGCGGCGTGAACGAGCTGTCCAGCGCGCTGCGCAGGCGGTTCAACACCGTGGTGCTGCCGGTCCCTGAATCGGCCGAGCAGGAAGTGGAGATCGTGACCCGGCGGGTCGCCCAGCTCGGCCGCTCGATCGGGCTCCCGGAGACTCCGCCCGGCGCGGATGAGATCAGGCGGGTGGTCACGGTCTTCCGCGAGCTGCGCCAGGGCGTCACCGAAGATGGCCGGTCGAAGGTCAAGTCGCCGAGCGGCACGTTGTCCCCGGCTGAGGCGATCTCCGTGGTCACCAGCGGCATGGCCCTGGCCGTCCACTTCGGCGACGGCGTCCTGCGCCCCGCCGACGTGGCCGGCGGCATCACCGGCGCCGTCATCCAGGATCCCGTCTCCGACCGGGTGGTATGGCAGGAGTACCTGGAAACCGTGGTGCGCGAGCGGGACGATTGGAGCGACTTCTACCGCGCCTGCCGCGAGGTCGCCGGATGAGCGTGATCGAACTGGCCATCAGCCCGGGCCGGGTACCGGGCCAGTTCCGCGTGGAGGTGGTGAGCTCCCCGGCCGGCGAGGCGTCGTCGGTCACCGATCTTGACATCGAGGCGCTGCTGGCGCGGCGGCGCGAGCTCGAGCAGGCGGTGCTGGTCTCGGCGGTGCCGACCCGCAAGCTACTTCACGAGGAGCAGCGCGTTCAGGAAATCGGCCGGGTCCTGTTCCTGGCCCTGCTCGGCGCCGGCGAGGTCGCGGGACGCTACCGGGCCGCGGTCGCGGTGGCCGCAGAGCGCGGCGAGGGCCTGCGCGTGGTCCTGCGGATCGGCGATCCGGCCCTGGCCGGCCTGCCGTGGGAGGCGATGTACGACGAGGCGGCCGGATCCTACGTGTGCCGCCGCAACCAGCTTGTCCGCCATGTCGGGGTGCCCTCGGCGGCTACGCCCCTGCCGGTCACCCCGCCCCTGCGGATCCTGGGCATCGTGTCATCCCCGCGCGGCCTGGCCCTCCTGGACGTGGACAAGGAGAAGGATCAGCTGACCCGGGCGCTGCGCCGCCTGAGTACCGACGGGCTGGTGGACCTGACCTGGGCGCCGTCGGCCACCTGGGCGGATCTGCAAGATGCCTTGCTGAGCGGCGAGTGGCATGTGGTCCACTTCATCGGCCACGGCGACTTCGACCCGGACCGTGACGAAGGCGTCCTGGCCCTGACCGGCGAAGACGGCCGGATGCACCTGGTCCAGGCCAGTCGACTTGTCGACCTGCTCGGCCAGGCCCGCCCGGTGCCGCGGCTGGTTGTACTCAACTCGTGCTCGGGCGCCGCGACGGGCGTGACCGACCTGTTCTCAGCCACCGCCGCCGCCCTGGTCCGGGGTGGGGTCAGCGCCGTGGCTGCCATGCAGTACGAGATCTCCGATGCCGCTGCGGTGGCCTTCGCCCGCGGCTTCTACGGCGCCATCGCTCGTGGCCGCGGCGTAGACGAGGCGGTTTCCAGCGGCCGGGTCGCGATCATCGGGCTGAGCGATCGCACCCTGGAGTGGGTGACCCCCGTGTTGTACCTGCGCGGCCAGGACGGTCACCTGTTCACGGTGCCCGCCGCGCACGCGACGGCGCGGGCCCCCGCCCAGCGTGAGCAGGGCGCTTCCGATCTCCCGTCGAGCCTGGTCCGAACGTTGACCGTCCACCCCAGCGAGGTAACGTGCGTGGCGTTCAGCCCCGACGGGGCCGTGCTCGCCTCAGCCGGGGCTGCTGGGGTGATATGGCTGTGCGAGACGGCGACCGGGGCGCCGGTGCGCCCGTTCGCCGGGCACAGCGGTTCGGTCTACGCCGTGACGTTCAGCCTGGACGGAAGCCTGCTCGCCTCGTGCGGCGCAGACGGGACCATCCGGTTGTGGCACGTGGACACCGGGACCGAGGTACGCGCCCTCACCCGGCACCAGGGCCAGGTCCGCGGGGTGACGTTCAGCCCAGACGGGCTCACGCTCGCTTCGGCGGGCGTCGACAAAACCGTGCGGCTGTGGGAAACGGCCAACGGGAAACAGCGGCGGATACTGAGAGGCCACACCCGTTCGGTACGCGAAGTGGCGTACAGCCCGGAGGGAACCTTGATCGCCTCGGGCGGAGGCGATGAGACCGTCCGGCTGTGGGATGCCGCCACCGGAGCCCAGCTGCGCGTCTTGTCGGGCCACACCAATGGCCTGTGGGGCGTCGCGTTCAACCCGGACGGCGATCTGCTCGCCTCGGCCGCCGATGACCGCACGATCCGGTTGTGGGAGACGACCAGGGGGACGCAGACGCGCGTCATAACCGGCCACACCGAAGGTGTCTGGGGCGCGGTATTCAGTCCCGACGGATCCATACTCGCTTCCGCTGGCGACGACCAGACCGTCCGGTTGTGGGACTGGAGAACCGGGACGGAGCTACGCGTCCTCACCGGTCACACCGCCAGCGTGTGCGAGGTGACGTTCAGCCCGGATGGCCGCCTGCTCGCCTCGGCCAGTGAGGACGGGACGGTGCGGCTGTGGAGCTGACGGCCACGCTGTACGGGATCCGGCATCACGGGCCGGGGTCGGCGCGGTCGTTGCGCCAGGCGCTGCTCGAGCTCCGGCCGGACGTGGTGCTGATCGAGGGGCCGCCGGAGGCCGACGGGCTGGTGGAACTGGCCCGCGACGCGGAGATGCAGCCGCCGGTGGCGTTGCTGGGGTACGTGCCCGGGGAGCCCAAGACGGCGGCGTTCTGGCCGTTCGCGGTGTTCTCGCCGGAGTGGCAGGCGATCAGGTACGCGCTGGGCGCGGGCGTACCGGTCCGGTTCTGCGACCTGCCGGCCGCGCACCAGCTGGCCATGGCCGACCGCGGGGACCGGTCCCGGACCGACCCGGTCGGAGAGCTGGCCACGGCGGCCGGTTACGACGATCCGGAGCGGTGGTGGGAGGACGTGGTGGAGCACGTCCCCGGGCCCGCGGTCTTCGCGGCCCTGACCGAGGCCATCGGGTTCCTGCGCGCGGAAGACCCCGGACCGGATCCGCACGACGCGGTCCGCGAGGCACACATGCGCAAGGTGCTCCGCCGCACGGTCAAGGACGGCTACCAGCGGATCGCGGTGGTGTGCGGGGCCTGGCACGTCCCGGCCCTGTCGGCTCGTGCGGCTGCCGCCGCGGGGCAAGACCTCCCGGCCGCAGCCGCCGATGACCGGCTGCTGCGCGGCCTGCCCAAGGTCAAGGCCACCCTCACCTGGGTCCCGTGGACTTACGGCCGTCTCGCCTACGCTTCGGGTTACGGGGCCGGCATCCGGTCCCCCGGCTGGTATGACCATCTGTTCTCATCCGGCGGGCAGCCGATCGAGCGCTGGCTGGCCCGGGCCGCGGCGGTCCTGCGGGACGAGGGGGTTCCGGCCTCGTCCGCGCACGTGATCGAATCGGTCCGGCTGGCCGAGGCGCTGGCCGCGCTGCGCGGGCGGCCGCTGGCGGGCCTGGAGGAGGTCACCGAGGCGGCCCGCGCCGTGCTGTGCGAGGGCAACGATGTGCTGGTGGCCCTCATCCAGCGGCGGCTGGTGGTCGGCGAGCGGCTCGGCGCGGTGCCGGCCGCTACGCCCATGGTGCCGCTGCAGCGGGATCTGCACGACCAGCAGCGCAGCCTGCGGCTGCGCCCGGAAGCCGCGCCCCGCGACTACGACCTGGACCTGCGCAAGCCGAACGACCTGGCCCGCAGCCACCTGCTGCACCGGCTCGCCCTGCTCGGCGTGCGATGGGGCACGCCGCAGCACGGCCGGACCAGGAACATCGGGACGTTCCGGGAAAGCTGGCAGCTGACCTGGCGGCCGGAGCTCGACCTGGCCCTGATCGAGGCGAGCATGTGGGGCAGCACGGTCGCGGCCGCCGCCGCGCAGCGGGCCCGGTCCCTGGCCGCCGAGACGGCCGCGCTGGAGGACCTGGCCGCGCTGGTCGAGCGGAGCCTGCTCGCCGATCTGGGCGACGCCCTGCCCGACGTGCTCGCGGCGGTCAGGGACCGCGCCGCGCTGGAAGGCGACGTGTCGCAGCTGATGGCGGCGCTGCCGGCCCTGGTCCGGGCGGCCCGGTACGGCGACGTGCGCGGCACCGATCCTGGCCGGCTCGGGGAGGTCGCCGTCGAGATGATCACCCGGGTCTGCGCCGGCCTGCCCGCGGTGGTGACATCCCTGGACGAGACGGCCGAACGGGTCATGCGGGATCGCCTCGACGCCGTGCATTCGGCCACCGGCCTGCTCGCGGACCCCGGCAGCCGCGCCCGCTGGCTGGACGCGCTGATGCGCGTGACCGCCCGGTGTCCCCCGCTCATCTCCGGCCGGCTGACCCGGCTGCTGCTCGACGCGGGACGGCTCAGCACCGACGACGTGGCCATCCGGATGTCGCGCGAGCTGTCCGCCGCCGCTCCCGCCGCGGCCGCGGCGGGCTGGGCCGAGGGGTTCCTGGCCGGCAGCGGCCTGCTCCTCCTGCACGATGACAAGCTGCTCAGCCTGGCCGACGGCTGGCTGGCCGGGCTCAGCGCCGATGCCTTCGCCGCCGTGCTGCCCGCGCTCCGGCGCACCTTCGGGGAGTTCGCGGCGCCGGAACGGCGGGCCATCGGGGACAAGGCAGCCCGGCTGGACGGGACCGGACGGCCGCCGGCGCCGGCCGGGTCGGCGGACGACGACCTGGATGAGGACCGGGCGGCGCTGGCGGTGCGGGCCGTGGCCGCGCTCCTGGGCCTGCGCGCCGCTCCGGTGACGGTGCCATGAGCAACGGCCACGACGAGCGGATGCGGCGCTGGCGGCTGGTGCTGGGCGCCGCGGACGGTACAGGCGTGCCGCTGACCGGCGACGACGCGCGGATCGACGCGGCGCTTGGCGCGCTGTACGACTCCGACTCCGGCGCGGGTCCCGGGCCCGAGCCCGGCGGGAAGCGACAGGCCGGCCTGGGCGCCTCGGCCCCGCGAGTCGCCCGCTGGCTCGGTGATATCCGCACGTTCTTCCCGGTCAGCGTGGTCCAGGTCATGCAGAAGGACGCGATCGAACGGCTCGGCCTGACCCGGCTGCTGCTCGAGCCCGAGATGCTCGACGCGGTCGAGCCCGACGTGCACCTGGTCGGGACCCTGCTGTCCCTGAGCCGGGCCCTGCCCGAGCAGGCGCGAGAATCGGCCCGGGCCGTGGTACGCGCCGTAACCAGCGACCTGGAGCGGCGGCTGGCCCAGCGGACCCGCTCGGCGATCACCGGCGCGCTGAACCGGGCAAGCCGGACGCATCGGCCGCGCCGCCCGGCCGACGTCGACTGGGATCGCACCATCCGCGCCAACCTGCGCAACTACCAGCCGCGTTACCGGACCGTGGTGCCGGAGCGGCTGGTCGGCTACGCCCGCAAGCAGCAGGCGGTGGCGCGTGACGTCATCGTGTGCCTGGACCAGAGCGGCTCGATGGCCTCGTCGGTGGTGTACGGCGGGGTGTTCGGCGCCGTGCTGGCCTCGATCCGGTCCCTGCGCACGTCGGTGGTCGCCTTCGACACCTCGGTCGCGGACCTGACCGAGCAGCTCAGCGACCCGGTCGACGTCCTGTTCGGCACCCAGCTTGGCGGCGGCACCGACATCAACCGCGCCCTGGCCTACTGCCAGCGGCTGATCACCCGCCCCGCCAGCACGATCCTCGTCCTGGTCAGCGACCTGTTCGAGGGCGGCGACGCCAGCGAGATGCTGCGCCGGGTTGCGGACCTGACGGCGGCGGGCACGCAGGTCATCGCCCTGCTGGCGCTGTCCGACGACGGCGCGCCCAGCTACGATCACCAGGTGGCGGCCGCCCTGGCCGAGCTGGGCGTCCCCGCCTTCGCCTGCACTCCCGACGCCTTTCCCGACCTGATGGCCGCCGCCATCGAGCGCCGCGACATCGCCGAATGGGCCCACCGCCAGCAGGCGCCGGTCACGTAGCGGCCGCATCCGCAGACGCCACCCGACCACTGACGTGATACATTTAAACGTATCGTATTTACCCGCTCTCGCGATCTCGAGGTCCACGCCAGACGGACCACCGTTCAGCGGGTCGGTGACCGTCACGATCCTCCTGAGGAACCGTCAGATGGCTGTCGGAAAGCTCTTCCACATCATTCACATGACCGGCCAGCTCAACGAGCTCGAGGCCTGGTACGACGACGTGTTCGCGGTGAAGGTGTTCATGCCCCACAGCTACATGCCCGGGGAGCGCCGTGACGCGTCGCTCGTCTTGCTGGGCGACACGGTCATCGAGCCGCTCGCGCCGGCCTTCAGCGAGCCCGACTGGTCGCAGTTCCCGCTCGGCCGGTTCTACAACCGGTTCGGCGATCACTGGCACTCCATCGCGTACTACGCCGACGACACCGTCGACGTCTGGCGTACGGCCCAGAAGCTCGGCCTGCGCACCTACGGCGAGGGTGGCAAGCCGCTCACCGAAGAGCCGGTCTGGGACGAGCAGCACGCCAACACCTCGGTCTTCACGCACCCGAAGGAGACCTTCACCCAGATCGAGTTCTTCGATCCGCGTTTCGGCGACAGCCACCACGCGGCCGCGTTCAAGGTGCAGAACCTCGATGACACTGAGGCGTACTTCACCGGGAAGGGCATCAGGACGGCCGGGCGCGACGACCAGACGCTGATCACCGACCCGAAGACGACCTTCGGCGTGCCGTTCCGCTGGACTACCTGGGACGTCCCGGGCGGACCACGCGACACCAAGTAGCGCTGTCCAAGGGCAGCGAGGTTACCCGTAATAGGTCGCGCTCAGCCGCTCGATGACCTCGGCGGCGGGCTGCTCGGTTGCCGACCGGTGGCCCTGCCCGGCCCACAACGACATCCGCCCGGTGTCACCGGCGGCGGCCGCCGCCGCCCGCAGCGGGCGGGTCGCGTTGTTGATCTCCGGGTAGGCCGCGGGCGCGTCCGGGTGATCGCGGATGAACTGGTTGACCAGCCCGCGGGCCGGCCGTCCGCTGAAGGCCCGGGTGATCGTGGTCGCGGCGTAACGCGGATCGGCCAGCGCCGCCTTGTACCGCGGATGGGCGCCGCTCTCCGGGCAGCGCAGGAACGCCGTGCCGCACTGCGCGGCCACCGCTCCCGCCGCGATCACGGCCCGGACCTGGCGCGGGCCCATGATGCCCCCGGCGGCGACCTGCGGCAGGCCGGTGACCCTGGCCACCTCGCCGATCAGCGACAGCAGGCCGTAGTCCCGGCCTGGCATGTCGTCGTTCACGAACGTGCCCCGGTGGGCGCCAGCCTCATAACCCTGGACGCAGAGCGCATCCGCGCCCGCCGCGGTGGCCAGGACCGCCTCACCGGGACTGGTCACGGTGACCATGACCAGGCTGCCCGCGTCCTGCAGGCCGCTGATCACCTCGGCGGGAGGGCAGCCGAAGGTGAAGCTGATGACCGGGGGCGGATCGGCCAGCAGCGCCGCGACCTTATCGTCGAAGCCATCGTCGTCCCAGCTGCCGTCGCCCAGCGGCCCGGCGGTGCGCACGGAGCTGAGATACCGTTCCAGCGCGGCGGGGTCCGGGCACGGAGTGCCGGGGACGAAGATGTTCACCCCGAAGGGTTCCGGCGTCGCGGCGCGCACGGCGGTGATCTCGGCCGCCATCGCGGCGGGCGTCTTGTACCCAGCGGCCAGGAAGCCGAGTGCTCCGGCGCGGGCCGCCGCGATGACCAGTTCGGTCGTCGACGGGCCGCCGGCCATGGGTGCCACGGCGATCGGGCCGCGCAGCAGATCAGCGAGCTGGTAGCGGGTCATAACCGGCACGGCGTCGGCGGGGGCTCTGTCATCGAGCCGAGCCTACTGGCGGCGGGCCAGCAGCTGCCTTCGCCCCCGGCGGTCCGGCCGATCATGCTGGTCGAGCACGGTGAACTCCGCCGGGAGCAGCGACGCGGGCTGCCCGGGCGCCAGGCACCAGTCCGGGGACAGATCCGGTCGCGTCTTCCTGGCCTCGGCCGTGAACGCCTCCCAGCCCAGCAGGCCGCCAGCCGTTACCGCCGCGGCCGCCGCGACGAAGACGGCCCGGTCCCACCAGCCGGTGCAGATCACCAGCGCATACGAACGCGGCTCGAGCGGCCAGGCGGCGAGGTCGGCCTGGACCGGGGTGACCAGCCGGTCCAGGCCCCGCCGGCGCGCCTCGTCCCCGAGCATCCGCAGGGCGAGCTCGGAGATGTCGATCGCCGTGACCGGCCGCCCGCGGGCCGCGGCCAGCAGCGCGGAGCCGGACGGGCCGCAGGCCAGGTCGGCCACCGGGCCGTCGGGCAGGTCCATGGCCAGGGCCCGGACCGCGAGCGGATGCGGGCTGAAGGACGGCACGAAACCCTCGGCGTACCTGGCATTCCACCGGAGCCGGTCGAGATGGTCCTCCGGCCGTGAGTCACCAGCTGGCATGGTCGTGAATACTACGGCTAGGCCCAGGGCTGGATAATTACAGCACTGAGTGCCAAAATAGGGTCTTCGGGCAGTCCGGCCGGACGAGGGAGGACCGATGGCCAGTACCCGCGAATGGTTCGAGACAGTCGAGGAGGCGCGCCGCCGGGCCCGGCGGCAGCTGCCCAGGTCGGTGTACCTGTCGCTGGTGGCCGGCACGGAGCAGGGTGTCACGTTGCGAGACAACGTAGCGGCGTTCAGCGAGCTGCGGTTCACCCCGCCGCACATCGCTGACCTGCCCGCGGCCCGGCAGCTGGCCACGTCGGTCCTCGGCCAGGAGATCTCGCTGCCGGTCATCGCGTCCCCGACCGGGGTGCAGGCCGTGCACCCCGACGGCGAGGTGGGGGTGGCGCGCGGGGCGGCCGAGGCGGGCACGGCCGTGGGCCTGAGCTCGTTCGCCAGCATGCCCGTGGAGGAGGTGGCCGCGGCGAACCCGAAGATGTTCTTCCAGGTCTACTGGTCCGGCGGCAAGGACACGATGCTGCAGCGCATCGAGCGGGCCCGGCGGGCTGGGGCCAGGGCCCTGATCGTGACCCTGGACTGGTCGTTCTCCAACGGCCGGGACTGGGGCAGTCCGGCGATCCCGGAGAGGATGGACCTGCGGACGCTCGTGCGGCTCGCTCCGGAGGGCATGACCCGGCCGGGTTACGTCCTCCAGTGGCTGCGCGCAGGCGGCCTGCCCGACCTCACCGTGCCCAACATGGCCGCCCCCGGCGAGCCGGCCCCCACGTTCTTCGGCGTTTACGGCGAGTGGATGCAGACCCCGCCGCCCAGCTGGGCCGACCTGGCCTGGCTGCGCGAGCAGTGGGGCGGCCCGTTCATGGTCAAGGGCGTGATGCGGGCCGACGAGGCGCGCCGCTGCGTGGACATCGGCGCCGCCGCCGTCTCGGTGTCCAACCACGGCGGCAACAACCTGGACGGCACCCCGGCCTCCATCCGGGCGCTGCCGGCGGTGGCCGAGGCCGTCGGGACCCAGCTCGAGGTGCTGCTGGACGGCGGCATCCGGCGCGGCAGCGACGTGGTCAAGGCGCTGGCGCTCGGCGCCCGGGCGGTCATGATCGGCCGGGCCTACCTGTGGGGGCTGGCCGCCAACGGCTCGGCGGGCGTGCGGAACGTCTTCGACGTGCTACGGGGCGGGATCGACTCTACGCTGCTGGCCCTCGGCCGGGCCTCCGTTCACGACCTGTCCCCCGACGACATCATCGTCCCGGCGGACTTCACCCGCGGCATGTCCAAGTGACGGCTCCCTAGCCGCGGCAGCAGCGGCCGGACGGTCCGCCGTTCGGCGCAGCCCTGCCAGACTCCGAGGCTGTAGCCGAGATCGTCCAGCAGCCGCGCGGCGACGTAGCGCGCGGGGTCAAGGGGCGGCCGCCGGTCGAGCCAGTCCAGCAGCGGCGGCGCGAGGACCAGCGCGGCCAGCGGCGGACGGAGCCGCGGCACGATCACCGCGGCCGGCACTGCCACCGGCCACCAGGTCCGGGAGATGGCGCTGCCCAGCGGCCTGCCCGCCGCGAGCGTCCCGCCCCCGGCCAGCCGGGCCGCCAGCGGCCAGGCGGTCCGGGCCGCCGACCGGGGCCATTCCTCGCCGGTGACCTGCGCCAGGCGCCGGGCGAGCAGGGTGATGCCGGCGCCGGTGCAAGCGGCACCCGCCGCCGGGCGGCCTGCCGCGGCCGCCAGCCAGGCCAGCGCGGTCCAGACCGAGATGTAGAGCGGGCGCACCGTCCCCGGGTGGCGCTGCTCCAGGAGCGCGGCCGAGGTGCCGTAGTCCTTCCGGCGGCCGAACCACGCCCGCAGCCGCACCCGGTGCTGGTGCGGCATGGTGGCGGCCGGCTCGTAGCGCACCCGCCAGCCGGACGCGGCCAGCCGCCAGACGAAGTCGACGTCCTCTCCCACCCTCATCGCCTCGGTGAAGCCGGCCCCGGCCGCGGCGCGCCGCACCACCAGGGCCGCGCCGGGCACGTAGGGGACGCGTGACCCGGGCCGGACGATGCTCGCGCGCGCGCCCATGTCCAGGGTCGAACTGGCTCCCTCGTACCGGGCCAGCCACGTGCGCCCGGGCTCATCGGGCACGATGCGCGGCGCGACCGCGCCCACCGCTGGATCGGTGAAGTGCGGCAGCAGCGCGTCCAGCCAGCCCGGGCCGGGCACGCAGTCCGAGTCGAGGAACGCGACCAGCGGGGTGTCCGCCGCCGCCAGGCCGGTGTTCCTGGCCGCCCCGGGCCCGCCGTTCACGGCGCGCCGCACGACGTGCGCTCTGGCATCGGACGCGACCCGCGCTACCGCGCCCGGGTCCCGGGAACAGTCATCGACCACGATCACCCGCGGTAGGCGGCCCAGCCCAGCCAGGCAGCGAGTGAGCTCGGCCTGCCGGTCGCGGACCGGGATCACCACCGTGAGGTCAGCGGGGCCCCACGCGCTGCCGTTCGGTACGGGATGGGCGATGCCGGCGTCGAGCAGGCGGCGGGCCAGCGCCCGGGCCTTCGGGCTGTCCGGTACCGGCGTCCCGGACCACCAGCCGGCCACCTGACGGGCCCCGGCCGCGGTGAGCCGGAGCACCCGGACCGGTGAACCGCCGACCAGCACCGTTCCCCCGGCGAGCAGGCGCGTGCCCGGGTCCGGCCGCAATCCGAGCCCGGCGGGAGCCAGCGCGTCTTCCGGCCCCGGACCCACGGCCTAGCCGGCTACGAACCCGGCCAGCGGGTTCTCATCGCAGGCCCGCTGGGGCGGGCGGCGGCCGATCGTCACCGGGACCGGGCGATGCGAATGGTCGACAGCCGGGCGGGGCGGTTTCTGCTGGATGGCAGCCAGCGCCGCCTCGCCGTGACCGCGCACGCATTCCGGGTCGGGACCGTCCAGCGGCAGGCCGGTGAAGAACTTGGCCGCCATGCAGCCGCCGCGGCATGAATCGAACGACCCGCATGAACGACAGGCTCCCCCGGTCTGCGGCTGGCGAAGGTCAGCGAACAGCGAGGACTCCCGCCACACCGCCTCGAACCCCCCGGGCTGCCGGACGTTGCCGGCCAGGAAGCTGTCGTGGATGGCGAAGGGACAGGCGTACACGTCGCCGACGGGGTCGATGAGGCAGACCACGCGGCCCGCCCCGCACATGTTCAGGCCGGGCAGCGGTTTCCCGTACGGCGACAGGTGGAAGAACGAGTCGCCGGTGAGCACCTGGCCGCCGTGGGCGGCCAGCCAGTCGTAGAGCTCACGCTGCTGCGCGGCGGTCGGGTGCAATTCGGGCCACACGTCGGCGCCCCGGCCGGACGGGCGCAGCCGGGTCAGCCGCAACTGCGCGCCGAAGCCGTCGGCGATCTTTTTGAACGCGTTCAACTGCGAGACATTGTGCCTGGTGACCACCACGGAGACCGTGAAGCCGCGGAATCCGGCCGCGGCGAGATTCGCCATGGCCCGGGTGGCGGTCTCATACGACCCCCGGCCGCGTACCGCGTCGTTGACGTCTGCCGTGGCGCCGTCCAGCGAGATCTGCACGTCGATGTAGTCGCTGGCGGCCAGCCGGCGGGCGGCCGGGGCGTCGAGCTTGATCCCGTTCGTGGAGAACTTGACGCCCACCTGATGGGCGGTGGCGTAATCCAGCAGATCCCAGAAATCCGGCCGGACCGTCGGCTCGCCGCCGCCGACGTTGACGTAGAACACCTGCATCCGCTGCAGGGTGTCGATGACCGTTTCGCACTCGGCAGTGGTCAGCTCACCCGGATCCCGGCGACCCGAACTGGACAGGCAGTGCACGCAGGCCAGGTTGCAGGCGTAGGTGAGCTCCCAGGTCAGGCAGATCGGCGAGGTCAGCCCTAGCTCGAACAAATCAGTCAGGCGGGTCGTGGCCCGGGCCGGGCCCGGGTCAGCCCCGGCCCGCCGGGCCGTGTGCCGTGGCGCGTGCGGGACGATCATGTTCGAGCTCGCGAGAGTCGCGAGCGCACGCCCGTAGGTGGGCAGCTCAGACTCCGCTACGCCGGCCGCGGCGCACGCGGCGCGGGCGGTGGGCTGCTCCCCAAGGCTCTCCAGGACCCTGAGGAGGGTGGGGCTTTTGAGAAAGGAGAGCTTTCGGGTGCCGAAGTGATAGAGCATGGCCCCGAACGGTTCCGGGCGGACTGCCGCACGATCATCGAGGCGCCAGCGGCGGTCGAGATCGAAGGCCGACGCTAGCTCAGTAGACACCGCACATGCCGTCGATCGAGACCTCCTCGACCAGAAGTTCCTCGGTGGCGAGCGGCTCGGCCTCGTCGTGATCTGCGGCAGCCGTCGGCGCGGTCAGGACTTCGCCCATGAGTACCTCCCATTTCGTGGCACTGGGTGCCATGGTAACGGCACCGAGTGCCACCGATCAAGGCTCGGACGTAGGATGACCCCCGGACGGCTGGTCACGATCAGCGGGACGGTGGTGAGCGATGTCAGCGGCGACGGCATCGGGCGACCAGCCCGACCAGGGCGGCCAGCCGGGACGCCGGCGGGTGACCTCCCAGGCCGAGCTGGAGCACGTCGCGTTCGAGCTGTTCGATGCGAACGGGTTCGACCAGACCACGGTCGAGGACATCGCGGCGGCTGCGGGCATCGGGCGCCGGACGTTCTTCCGCTACTTTCCCTCCAAGAACGACGTCCCGTGGGGCATGTTCGAGCTGGAGCTCGAGCGTATGCGGGCCCGCCTCAAGGCCTGCCCGCGCGACGTCCAGCTGATGGACGCCATCCGGGTCGCGCTGGTCGACTTCAACCAGGTGGAGCCAGGCCAGATCCCGCGGCACCGGCGGCGGATGGAGCTCATCCTCCGGGTCCCGGCGCTGCTGGCCCATTCGACGCTGCGGTTCGCCGCCTGGCGCGGCGTGATCGCCGAATTCGTCGCCGAGCGCACCGGCCAGCGACCGGACGCCCTGGCACCGCAGGCCATCGCGCACGCCGTCCTGGGCGTGGCCGTCGCGGCCTACGAGCAGTGGCTCGACGACGAGAACGCCGAGCTCGGCGCCCTGCTCGACGCCGCGATGCGCCAGCTCGGCTCCGCCTTCGCTAGATGAGCACCGAACGTACCAGCTCGCGCGCCTGGCGGGTCGCGAAGGACAGCCGCCGCGGCGCATAGGCGTCGCCCAGCATGTGCACCACCGGGTGCCGGTGGCGCAGCTCGCGGTACAGCGCGTCATCAGAGACGGACCCGCACGCGAGGACGACGGTGTCGACACCGTCGAGCGTCCAGCGCCGGTTGCTGTAGCTGTGGGACAGGTTCACGACGCCGGGGGCGAAGGCGACTGCGCGCGCCATCGGCACCAGGCGGACGCCGCGTGCGTCCAGCCGGGCCAGCATCGATCCGATGGAGTACTTGCCGACCTGCGGCGACGGGGCCGGTGACTGGAAGACGAGCGTCACCTGGTGCCCGGCGCCTGCCAGCTGATCGGCGACGGCGAGCGGCGCCGGGCGGTCGTCTTCGGACACCACCACTATCTTCTCGCCGAGCGCCGCGCTGCCGGTGAGCGCGGCCACGAAGGTGACCACCTCCGGCAGTTCCACGCCGGGAACGTCCGGGATGCGCGGCCGCGCGCCGGTGGCGGTCACGACGACGTCCGGACGGCGCTCGAGCACGTCGTCGAGGCTGGCCTCGATGCCGAGCTCGACGGTCACCGGCAGCTTCTGCAGGCGGCGCTCCTGCCAGCCGAGCCAGTCGGCGTACTGGTGGTTGATCCGCGCCAGCGCGGCGACCGCCAGCTGCCCGCCCACGTGGCCTTCGCGTTCCAGCAGCGTCACACGATGTCCCAGCTCGGCGGCGAGCGCGGCCACCTCGGTCCCTGCGGGGCCGGCCCCGACCACCAGCACGTCGCGGGCCGCGCCTGGCCTCGACGCCGGCGGCTCGAACTCCCGCCCCGCGTCCGGATTGACGGCGCAGGCGAAGGGCAGTCCCTCGCCGGACCGCCGGTTGATGCAGTCGTTGACGGCAATGCACGGGCGGATGTCGGGACGGCGGCCGGTGCGCGTCTTCTCGACGTAGTTCGGATCCGCGATCAGCGCCCGCGCCAGCCCTACCAGGTCGGCCTGCCCCGCAGCCAGGATGGCCTCGGCAACCTCCGGGTGGACCACGCGGCCGACGTAAACGGCCGGCAGGTGGGTCGCCGCCTTGGCCCGGCCCGCCAGGGCTGCCCACTCGCCCTCGGGATGCAGCCCGATCGGAACGTAGCTCGGCGTGCCCCAGTTGTTCCCGACGTCGAAACTGAAGTAATCGACGGTGCCGTCCCCGGTAAACGCCGAGACGAATGCGACGCACTCCTCGATCCCGTATCCGCCGTCGATCATCTCGTCCAGGGCCAGCCGCAGGCCGAGCGTGATCGGTCGGCCGACCTGGCGGCGGATCGCCTCGCACACTTCCCGCAGCAGCCGCCGGCGCCCCTCGGTGCCGCCGCCGTACCCGTCGTCGCGCCGGTTCGTCCGCGGTGACAGGAACCATTGCAGCACGTCGTCGTGGTTGGCGTGCAGCTCGATCGCGTCCGCGCCCGCTTCGGCCGCCAGCGCCGCGGACGCTCCGTACTCGCGGACCAGCCACCCGATCTCGTCGAGGTCGAGCCGGTGCGGGATGGCGTGATCCAGATAGCCGGAGAGCGTCTGCGACGGGGCGATCGGCATGCCGCCCTGCAACACCATCTGCACGGTTCCGGCGCCGCCCGCGCCGTGCAGCCGGTCCATGTACCGCCCCATCCGCTCGACGAACAGCGGATGGCGGAAGAAACCATCCGCGTTCGACCCGATGCCGGTCGGCTCGAATCCCGGGATGAGCGGGTTGCGGACGAACACCGGGCCTCCGCCCACCCACTGCATGCCGCCCTGTACCCGCGCCAGCCAGTAGCGGCACATGCGCTCGAACTGCTCCTCGGTGCCCAGCAGTGCACCGCCGCCGCCGCTGTGCGGCGGGACGACGAGCCGGTGGCGGAGCGACATGGTGCCCACCCGGATCGGCGAGAAGACGTCGGCGGCCGGCGTCGTCATGCGAACCGTATGTGCCGCATCGCGTGCTCCCGGGAGACGTCGACCCCCTGGCCTGTACCGGGCCCCATCCTAATGCGTCGTGGCCAAGTTTTTATAGTGCACCCTCAGAAACTCCACCAGCCGGGCCCGTCCGGCTGAAGCCCTGCAGGCCTGAGGTGGCTCGCGGCATACCATGGCCGCATGCCGGACGCGCCCATCTCCGAGCCGGGGGCATTCGAGCTGGCGCAGGCGACGTGGCCGGTGATCGAACAGAGCATGCGGCGGCTGCTCGTGGTCCCGGTCGGCTCTTTGGAGCAGCACGGACCGCATCTGCCGCTTGATACCGATACCCAGATCGCCGCGGCGGTGGCCAGGCGCGCCTGCGCCGGGCGTCCCGGGGTGGCGCTGGCGCCTGCGTTGCCGGTCGGGGCCAGCGGCGAGCACGCCGCCTTCCCCGGCACGCTGTCCATCGGTTCCGAGGCGCTAGCCGCCTGCTTGATCGAGCTGGTACGCGCAGTAAGCGCCAACGGCGTGCTCGGCGATCCGGCCGGCGCATCGGCCCCCGAGGGCGAGCGGTTGCTCGGGCGCCTGGTGGAGAGCTTGAACCTCACCATGGACCGGTTCCTCGAACGGAGGCCTGGATGACCGAGCGACTGGCCGTGGTGACCGGGGCGGCCCGCGGGATCGGGGCCGCGACGGCCAGGAGGCTCGCGGCCGATGGCTGGTCGCTGCTGCTGCTGGACGCGTGCTCGTCGCAGCCGCCCGCGGATTACCCCATGCCTGACCGTGGGGACCTGGCCGCCGTGGCCCGGGACTGCGTCACGGCGGGCGCGAAAGACGTCGGCGAGCTCGTGGCCGACGTCGGCGACGGCTCGGTGCGCGGGCCGCTGCGCGACCTGCTGGCCGGCCGGGCCCCGGCCGCCGTGATCACCGCGGCGGGCGTGATCAGGGGGGACCTGGCCTGGGCCGTGCCCGACGACGCGTTCGAGCTGATGCTGCGGGTGAACCTGTTCGGCGTCCGGCACCTGGCTGAGGCATGCGTGCCGCCGATGATCGAGGCCGGGACCGGCCGGTTCGTCGCGGTCTCGTCAGCGGCCGCGCTGCGCGCCATGCCGCAGCTGGCCGCGTACTCCGCGGCCAAGAGCGCCGTCGTCGGCTACGTCCGGGCGCTGGCCGCCGACCTGGCCGGCACCGGGGTCACCGCGAACGTCGTCTGCCCCGGCTCCACCCGCGGGCCCATGCTGGCCGCCAGCGCCGCCGTCTACGATCTGCCCGATCAGGAAACCTTCGCCGCCCAGGCCCTGCTCCGCCGGCTCCTCGGCCCGGACGAGGTCGCGGCCGCCGTGGCCTGGCTGTGCGGCCCCGGCTCCGGCGCCCTCACCGGCGCGGTCATCCCCGTCGACGCCGGCCTGACCGCCTAGCCATAAGTCCCAGCTGCGGGGGCCGGGTCCCATCCTGTCCCGCCGCGGGCTGCGGCGCGGGTTGGTCGCTGGTGCCCCGTGTTCCTCCTGCGTCCCGTGGTTGTTCCGGGCTTGGCGGTTGATGGCGGGCAGCGGGTGAGCGTTCCGGAGTAGGGTGCGTTCGCGGCGTGCCCGGGGCCGGTGATGTGGTGTGATGCCCCGGATTGCGGCCGTGTCGCG
>Ga0335074_10003065_pt1 | contig 22770 bp, 15 predicted proteins | sample Lox_Sample_23_FD_206715 | JGI IMG/M metagenome (GOLD analysis project Ga0335074, IMG submission 206715) | Soil microbial communities from Loxahatchee National Wildlife Refuge, Florida, United States - Lox_Sample_2.3 | ecosystem: Environmental > Terrestrial > Soil > Wetlands | place: USA...
CGCGTTGAGCGGGCGACGATGGCTCGGCGACCCGGTCGACGAGCTCACTCAGAACACGGTGGATTCCGGCCAGACCCTCACGCTCAGCTAAAGCGTTCGCCTCCCGGCGCGCCACGACCACGGCATCCGTTCCGGCCGGCAGCCGCGGGCCCTCGGTTTCGAACGCCTCGCGCAGCAGGCGCTTCACCCGGTTGCGCTGCACCGCGCCACCGACCTTGCGCGAGACCGATAGCCCCAGCCGCGGCGCCTCCGACTCGCCGCGCGGGAAGACGTACAGGACGAGCTCGCGGCCGGCGTGAGACCGACCGTGTCGGAAGACACGGTCGAAGTCGGCGCTGCGCGAGAGCCTCACGCGCCCGGCTCGACGGCGAGCGCCAGGCACGCCGACCATCAGACGGTCAGCCGCTTGCGGCCCTTCGCCCGGCGACGCTTGAGCGTCAGGCGTCCGGCGCGGGTCCGCATCCGGGCGCGAAAGCCATGCGTGCGGGCGCGCTTGCGCTTCTTCGGCTGGTAGGTTCTCTTCATGGGTCACCGGACCCCGCCCGGGGGTTCGAGGCCAGTATACGCAGGGGCGATCGGAGCGAATCAAGATGGCTCGAAAGCTCCGTCCGGGCGAGCCCGGATGACCCCGTCGCGCTTTTTCTCGCGCTTTGCGTCAAGGGTGGCCGAGGACCGAGATCCACGCCGATCCGGCCCAAGCGGCGCTGGTATATTCGCCGCCCCGGGCGTTCCGCTCGCCCGCCCTCGCCAATCACCCGTTTCCATCCCGCAAGGGGTTGCTTGTCGCTGTCCGCATATGTCGAGCCGACCGCTGCCTGGCGCGAGCTCCGCGCACAGCTTCGCCGTGCCGTCGGCGAGTCGACATTCGAGATCTGGCTGGCGGCGCTCGAGCTGAGGTCGGTCGAGGACGGCAAAGTCCTCGTCGAGGCGCCGGCTGCCACCCACGACTGGGTCGCCAAGCGCTTCGGGCGTGTGCTCGAGGGCTGCGCCAAGCGTGTGCTCGGAGGCGAATTCAACGTCGAGCTCGTCGCTTGTGGCGCGACGCGGGGCGGTCGACGGGCAGGCCCACAAGAGGCACTCGACCTCGACGCCGGCGCGCTCAACCCTCGGTACACGTTTGATCAGTTCATCATCGGCGACGGCAATCGCCTGGCGCACGCGGCATCGCTGGCCATCGCCGAGATGCCCGGCCAGGCTTACAACCCACTGTTCCTCCACGCGCCGCCCGGTCTGGGCAAGACGCACCTGCTCCACGCGATCGGCAACTACGTGGGGGCGTTCGGCGGCGGTGCCGGGGTCCGCTACACGACGGCCGAGGCGTTCACGAACCAGTTCATCCGCGCTCTCGGGTCACGCTCGCTTGACCGCTTCAAGCACGCCTACCGCGACGCCGACGTGTTGCTGATCGATGACGTCCAGTTCCTCGCGAGCAAGGCGAAGACCGAAGAGGAGTTCTTCCACACCTTCAACGCCGTCTACGAAACAGGCCGGCAGCTCGTCGTCACCTGCGACCGCCTGCCGCGCCAGCTCGTGGCCATCGAAGAGCGCCTTCGCGAGCGCTTCGAGGCGGGCCTCGTAGCGGTGATCAAGCCACCCGACTTCGCGACCCGCGTAGCGATCCTGCGTAAGCGCGCCGCCCTCGACCACATCTTGATCGCCGACGGCGCGATCCTCGAGTTGATCGCCGAGCGGATAACCGACAACGTTCGCACGCTCGAGGGCGCACTGATCAGAATCGTCGCCTACCACTCCCTGACGCAGCTGCCGATCGACGCCAAGCTCGTCCAGGCGGTCCTCGACGAGATCCACCCCCGTCACGACCGAACGGCCAGTCCGTCGCTTCAGCACATCCAGCGAGTCGTGGCCGACCGCTACGGGCTGACGATCGCCGAGCTTATCTCCTCTACGCGCGCGGCGCGGGTGAGCTGGCCGCGCCAGCTCGCCATCCACCTGGCCCGCGATCTCACCGACGCTTCGCTACACCAGATCGGCGATGCCTTCGGAGGGCGCAATCACGCCACGGTCCTGCACGCCTGCAAGCGAGTTGACGAGCGTGTCGGCAACGATCAACAGGCTGTTGATGAGCTCGCCGAACTCACCGCGTCGCTGACCCGCAACGTTGCCGACCGACCTCGCTGACAGACTTGCCTGTTCCTCTCATACGACATCTTTCCCGCTCGGTGCGGCCGATTGGCCCGTTTTCAACACCCTTGAACCCCCTATGACTTCTACACATCTCTTGAGGTATTCATCGTGAAGATCTCCTTGGAGCGCGACGCTCTGCTTCGGCAACTCCAGACCGTGAGCCGCGTCGCTTCGACACGCAGCGCCATTCAGGCGCTCTCGGGAGTTCAAGTCGTGGCGTCGTCAAGCGGCTGTGAGCTCCAGGCGACCGACATGGACGTCGGGCTACGAGTTCCCGTGGACGCCGAGGTCACCCGGGAGGGCGTGGTGGTCCTCCCTGCTCGGCTCCTGCTCGACGTCGTACGCCTGCTCCCTTCACCCCAGGCGTCTCTTGAGCTGCGGCCCGCCGAGCAGGACGTCGAGCTCGTATCGGGCAATGCGACCTTCCACATCAGAACCCTCAGGGCCGAGGACTTTCCGCCCTTCCCCGAGCCCGAAGCCGACTCCGCCGTGACGCTGCCGGTCGAGGCATTCGTCTCGACCGCGCTTAAGGTGGCGAGTTCCGCCTCGCGGGACGAGACGCGCCCCGTCTTGACGGGAATCCTCGTCTCCGCCTCCGACCGCGAGCTCCGGATGGTGGCGACCGACTCATATCGCCTGAGCGTGAAGGAGACGGCACTCGAGGCGGCGCTACCGTCGGGCTTCGAGGTCAACGTGCCGGCGCGAGCGCTTCAGGAGCTCGCGCGGGTGGCGGCCCACGTCGAGGAGGGGCATCTCCGCGTCAGCGTGCGCCAGAACCAGATCCTGTTCGAACTGGACGGCGTGGTCCTGTCGTCGCGGCTGATCGACGGGCAGTTTCCGAACTATCGCCAGCTTCTGCCCGAGACCTTCGAGCACGAGCTGCGTCTGGCCGGCGCTGAGCTGACCGAGGTAGTGCGGCGAATCAGCTTGCTCGCGCAGAAGAACGCGCCGCTGCGGCTCTCGTTCCAACCCGGCGAACTGACCATCTCGGCCCAGACCCCGGACATCGGTGAGGCGCTTGAGTCACTGCCCGTTTCCTTCCAGGGGGAGGCGCTCGAGATCGGCTTCAACCCCGAGTTTCTGCGCGCCGGCCTCGAGGCGATCGAGGAGGGCGACGTCATCCTCAAGCTGATCAGCCCGCTGCGGCCCGGGCTGATCGAGTCCGGCGACGAGAGCCGCTTCCGCTACCTGATCATGCCGATCAGGCTGAACGTGTAAGGGGCGTGGCTTGATCACCCACCCACCGAGTCCCCGCCATCGTTCGTGCAAGTACACGCCCTGAGCCTGCGCGACTTCCGCTGCTATCAGGACGCCCACGTCGAGCTCGGCGAGGGACTGACGGTCGTCACAGGTCCGAATGGCGCCGGCAAGACGAACCTGCTCGAAGGTCTCTACTTCGCCTGCACCGGGCGCTCGTGCCGCACGAACAATGAGCGCGAAGTGGTCAGGTTCGGCGCCGGCACAGCCCGTACGGTGCTCAGCGGTCAAGCCGAGGACGGGCTGCACGAACTCACCGTCGGCTTCTCGCCCGGCGAGCCCAAGGTGATGCGAGTGGATGGGGCGGCGGTCGAGCGACTGCTTGACGTCGGCACCCGTCCACTGGTCAGCGTGTTTCTGCCCGATCGGCTCGAGTTGATCAAGGGTGCGCCGGCTTTGCGCCGCGCTCACCTCGATCAGTTCGTGGCGGCGCTGTGGCCGTCTCGGTCCTCGACGCGCCGGCTCTACGGACAGGCTCTGGCCCAGCGAAACGCCTTGCTCGCCCGGATCCGGTCCGGGCGGGGCTCGCGCGCCTCGCTCACGAGTTGGGATGGGCAGCTGGCCCGGCACGGGATTGCGCTGATGGCCGACCGCGCCTGCGCGCTGGACATGATCGCCGACCCGTTCGCCCGGATGGCCGGCGCCTTGGGCCTCGAGGGCGATCCTTCGGTGTCCTACCGCCCGCGTTCGAGCGCGGCCGATCCGGACGAGCTGGCCCATGAGCTGGCCGAGCGGCTGGAGATGGATCTGGAGCGTGGGTTCACCGGACACGGACCGCATCGCGACGACCTGGTGGCCAAGCACGACGGGCACGACCTGCGCGCGTACGGCTCACAGGGCCAGCAGCGACTTGCCCTACTCGGATTGCTCCTGGCCGAACGTGAGGTGATCACCGCGCACCGCCCGTCTCCCCCGGTGATGCTTCTCGACGACGTGATGAGCGAGCTCGACCGCGACCGGCGTACCGCGCTCGTCGAGCTGCTCCGGTCGAGCCCCGGGCAGTCGGTGATCACGGCCACCGATCTGGACCACGTGCCGGGGGGCGAGGATGCGGACGTCGCGCGCCTGGCCGTGTCCGGCGGACGGTTGTTGGTGGGAGTCGGCGAGTGACCGCATACCGGCGCAGCCCGCGCCGAGCTGGCGTGGCGCTCGGTCATCTTCGCGGCGAGCTCGCGCCTGGCACCCTGCTCGCCGAGGTCCAGCAGGAGTGGCGCGAGGCGGTCGGCGCAACCATCGCAATCGAAGCCCAGCCCACGCGCGAGCGCGGGGGCGTGGTGACAGTCTCGTGCTCCGCGTCGGTGTGGGCCCAGGAGCTCGACCTGATGGCTCCCGTGATCATGGAGCGGCTGAACGCACGGCTGCGGGCAGGACAGGTGTCGCGCCTGCGGTGCGTGGCGCTGCCGGCGCAGCCGTGAGGGAACAAGCGGAGCCGGCGGCGAGCTTCCCTGTCGCCACCGGCTCCTATTAGCCCCCTTCATCGGCCCCCACCAAGGGGCTTGTCGGGCCTTCCCTGGCCCAATGTCCTGCGCCCAACGTGCCGCCCCTGGGCTCCTGGGTCAGCCCATCGACACCGTGTTCCACGTGGCCAGATTCCACGTGGCCAGGCTCGAGTTGACACTGCCGCCGGTCGGTGCCGAGCAGGTAGTGCAGTCGTAGCTCTTGTCCGTGTAACCGGCGCGCAACAGGCCAGTGGCGCGGCTCCAGGTGGCAAGGCTCCAGGTCGCGAGCTGCGGGTTGACATTGCCCGCTCCCCCCTGAAGCAGGTTGCTCGGCGTGAGGTTCTGGTCGGCCACTGGCGGGTTCCAGTCGAGCGCCGCCTTGACCGCGTTGGGCTCCTGGAAGGACGCGTTCTCGCTCACCGCCGGGCTGGTCAGGACACCCTTGACCTGGTCAGGCGTCCACCGGGGGTGGATCTGAAGCAGGTCGGCGACGAGTCCGGAGATGGCAGGCGCGGCCATCGAGGTCCCGCTCGTCTGGATGTACTGGCCGTCGCCGACCAGGCAGCCGCAGTTACTGTTCGCGAACACACTGCCCGGTGCGAGCACGGAGACGATGTGGGCGCCCGGCGCGTACACGTCCGGCTTCTGGAAGCCGTCCTGCGTCGTGCCCTGGCTCGACCATGAAGCGATGGTGTCACCGGTCGGGTTGTCACTGCCATTCTCGTCCACGCCGCCCACGGTGATCACATACGGATCGTTGGCCGGCGAGTAGTTGACGGCCCCGGGCGTGTTGCCCCGGTTGCCGGCCGCGACCACGACGACGATGCCGTGCATCCAGGCGGCCTCGACAGCGGCGTCCAGCGGATCGGTCTTGTAGGACTGCGGCGTAGCCGAGTCCAGTGACAGGTTGACGACGCGGATGTTGTACTGCGCCTGGTGGTCGACGGCGAACTGAAGCGCGTAGATGACGTCGAGCACGGTGGCGTTACCGCTCTCGTCGGACACCTTGAGCGAGATCAGGTTGGCGTTCGGCGCGACGCCGATGTACTGCCCGTGCAGCGGGTCGGACGCGGGGCGATTGTCACCGTTCCCGGCGATGATTCCGGCGACGTCGGTGCCGTGGCCGTAGCCGTCGGTGGCGGTAGTCGCATTCTGGTTGTCCACCGCGCTCACGATCACGCGGGAGTGACCGTCAGTGCCGGCGAAATCGGGCAGCGAGCCGTCGACGCCGGTGTCGATCACGGCGACCCCGACGCCGGTGCCGGTGACGCCAAACTTCCACAGCGGAGTTACTCCGAGCGTCTCGTCATAAGTCGTCTGGAGACTGGCGCTCGAGACACCCTGGCTGCCCGGCATCATCGGAATGTGAAAGCCGGCGGGCAGGCTCTGGGTCGCCACGGTCGTGTTGAGAGACACGGCGTGCACGTCCGGGTTACCCGCGAGTGACCGAGCCTGCGCGGCGGTCAGCTCGAGGGCGAGCCCGTGGATGATCGGCAGGTTGCCGATCACGCGGCCGTGGACCCGGGCGGCGTCGGCGTGCGCCCTGGTCTGTGAGACAGGCGCGTTGAACTGGACGATCGCCTGAAGCGTCTCGCCGGGATGGCGTTGGGCGAGCGTCGCGATGCGCGGGTCGAGTGGAGCCGAAGATCCGGCGGCGGCGGTCGAGCCGCTTGCCACCGGGGCGCGCAGCTGAACGCTCGAGGCACCGAGCGCGAGGCTCACGAGGAGCGCCAGCACGGCCGCGCCGGCGAGGGCGGACATCCACCGCATCCGCTCGACGATTTGGACAGAACGTGTCATCTCAGGGCAACCTCCGTGTCGCAAAATCCGCTTACCAGTGACTATTTGAACTGGCGGCTGGGCCGTCTCGCGTCCGTGCGAGACCCCTGGCTTTGCGTCCCCGCCTCGCGGCGGGTTTGCCCTGATCAGTCTGAATCAGCTTTGTCGGCGGCACCTGGCGGCGCGCCGTAATCGAACTGGCGGCTGGGCCGTCTCACTTGCGTGCGAGACCCCTGGCTTTGCGTCCCCGCCTCGCGGCGGGTTTGCCTCTGTGCAGTCCTTGTTGCGGCGTTCATCGGCCAAGAATCAGTGCAACATGAGAGACGCTGGACAGATGTATGAGAACGGATGCAGAGGTATAACGCGATCGGTTCCCGTAGGCGCGGTTGGGAGCTACGCGACGGAGCGGAGCCCGAGCTCCTGCGGCACGGGCTCGGGGCGGCCCAGGTAGAAGCCCTGCCCGAGGTCGCATTCGAGCGCTACCAGTGCGGTGACCTGCTCGCGAGTCTCGATCCCCTCGGCGATCACCGTGACCCCTAGCGTGCGGGCCAGCTCGATGATCATGCGGACGAATGAGGCCTCCCGCCCACCGCGAGCCAGCCCGTCGACGAACGACTTGGCGATCTTCAGCATGTCGAACGGCAACGTGTGCAGGTAACTCAGCGACGAGTAGCCGGTGCCGAAGTCGTCGAGTGCGAAGCGGGCGCCGAGCGAACGCAGTGCCGCGATCGTCGCCGACACGCGCTCTGAGTCCTCGAGCAGCACGGTCTCGGTGATCTCGAACACGATGCTCCGGGGGTCCACGCGCGCGTTCTCCAGGGTGGCCCGGACGCGCCCGATCAGCTCCGGGTCCCGGAGCTCGACGGCCGAGAGGTTCACGTGGACGGCGACGTCGGGTGCGGTGTGGCCGCGTGCCTGCCAACGGCGCGCGTGCTGACAGGCCTCCTCGAGCACGTACTGACCGAGCGACAGGATCAGGCCGGTCTCTTCGGCCAGCGGGACGAACTCAGAGGGGCCGACCAGGCCACGGCGGGGATGCTCCCAGCGGACCAGCGCCTCCTCGGCCACGAGCTCGCCCGTGTCGATGTCGACGATCGGCTGGAAATACAGGGTCAGCTCCTGGCGCTCGATGGCCAGGCGCAGCTCCTCCTTCAACCCGTGGCGTTCAAGCACCGCCGCGCCCATGCTGGGATGGAAGACCTGGAAATGTCCCTTGCCCGTCGTCTTGGCCTTGTACATCGCGACGTCGGCGTCGCGGATCAGCTCCTCGGCCGAGAAGTCTCCCCCGTGGCTCACGGCGATCCCCACGCTGGCGTACACGGCGACGCTCTCGGAGCCGACACCGACGGGCAGGACAAATGCCTCCATGATCCGCCGCACGACCTTGACCGCGGCGGCCTCGGCGTCGTGGGCGTCCTCGACCATGACCGCGAACTCGTCGCCGCCCAGTCGCGCCACCAGGTCTTCCGGTCGCAGGCACCCGCGCAGGCGCGAAGCCACCGACACGAGCAGCTCATCGCCGGCGGCGTGACCGAGGCTGTCGTTGACCGTCTTGAAGTCGTCGAGGTCGATGAACAGGACGGCGAGCTCGCCGCGCCGCTGCGCGATCGTCTCCTTGACCTTGTCGGTGAACAGCGCGCGGTTGGCCAGATTGGTGAGCGGGTCGTGGTAGGCCTGGTGATGGAGCTGCTCCTGGAGCACGCTGAGCTGAAGGACGGCCTGCTCGAGGCGGTCGTACTGGAGCGCGACGCTCGCGTTGCCGGCGAGCGTGTCGAGCAGCCGCAGGTCCTCGTAATCGAAAGAGCGCACCACGCCGAACCGGTTGGCCAGCATGATCGCGCCGATCACGCGCTCCTCGCCGGGCAGCGGAGCGACCATCGCGTGCGTCACGCCGCGCGCTTCGAGGTAGCGTTGCAGGCGCCCCCCGCCGAACGGCCGGTCAAGTGTGATCGCGCCAGCGCCGCGCTCGAGCAGGTGACGCATCTCGTCGGCGACGTCGGCGTCGACGGGCTCCATCAGCTCGCGGTAGTTGCCCGGTCCGAGCATCGTGCGCAGCGATGGGTTCTCCTCGGAGCCGAACAGGATGATTTCGGCGAGCTCGGCCCGGAACGCCTCGAGTGAGCGGACCAGCAGGCCCTCGAGGGCGTGCGCGATCTCGCGCGAGCGGGCCAGCGTGCGGTTGGCCTCGTAGAGAAACTCGAGGCGCTTGTGGCGCTCGCGCTCGGACAGGTACGCGCGGTACGCCGCGAACAGCGTCACCGAGGGCACGAGCAGCAGCGGCAGCGCGCGCGCGTCGAGCGCGGTGATGACGGCGCCGCACAGGGCGAGGCTGGCGTTGCTCGTGGTCACGACCAGGTCCATCCCGAGCATCTGGATCCACGTGTGCGGCTTCACCAGCCCCTCCGAGAGGGAGATGGCGGCGGCGATCAGGGACGTGGCGACGATCGAGGAGGCCTGGGTGGCGATCAGCGCCGATATCCACGTCCGCGTGTCGACGGTGCCGCTGACCGGCGCGAGGGCGTGGACAACGAGCAGCGCGATGCACGCGTGCAATGCGAGCTGGCCCAGGTTGAAGACGAGCTTGACCGGAGGCAGCCGGCGATCGAACAGCAGCACCAGGCCACAACCGAGCAGGCATCCGATCCCGAACGACTCGGCGCTGCAGAAGATCAACCCGAACACGAGCGGGATGTCCCCCAGCGAGAAGGAGTGGGCCCCGCGGCGGAAGTGCAGGTGCACGACGCACCGCTCGGCGATCGCGAAGGCAATCGCGATTGCCCACCAGGGCAGGTGCGGGTGGGCCAGCGGCGGCAGCCCGTGGACGGGGCCGGCGTAGAGCGCGACCGCGGCGGCGAGCACGAGGATGTTGAGGGCCCAGACTGGCTGGAGTCCGCGGGCAGGCCGAAGCGCTCGCGCGAGGCGAGCCGGAACCTTGGGCTGGGATTCGTTGGCGGTCTGGGTGGTCATCCTCAAAGCGCCGACGTCATCTCGCCGGCAGCCCTTCGCACAAGCATCGGCTTCGACGCCGAAAAGTTGAGCGTCGGAGTCGCGGCGGCTATTCGGTCACCCTGCCGGCGGCCTTTGGTGAGACGGCTAGCGACCCGCCCTGAGCCGCCCCCGACCGGCCTGCAACGCCTCTGCAAATCCTTGCCGATTTTCTCGTTTTGCAGGCAAAACGACTGGCGCCCTACGGCGGTTTCGACCCCCTCTTGTGCTATCCTAAGTACACAATCTTCGACGCCCCGTAGCGTGCGCCAGGTTGCGTGGAACCGGGGCGTCTCGATGTCATCGGAGGATCGTGGCAACAGACGATGGCGCCACCGCGCGCCCTAACAATCAAGGTAGTTATGACGCCCAGGACATCACTGTCCTGGAGGGGCTCGAGGCGGTCCGGCGGCGTCCGGGCATGTACATCGGCTCTACCGGCGAGCGAGGCCTGCATCACCTCGTCTATGAGGTCGTCGACAACTCGGTCGACGAGGCGCTGGCCGGATACTGCGATGACGTCAAGATCACGGTCCACCCCGACAACTCGGTGACGGTCCGCGACAACGGGCGCGGGATCCCGGTCGCGACGATGGAAAAGGAGCAGCGACCCGCGGTCGAGGTCGTGCTCACCGTCCTGCACGCCGGCGGCAAGTTCGGCGAGGGCGGCGGCTACAAAGTCTCGGGCGGATTGCACGGCGTCGGTGTATCGGTGGTGAACGCGCTGTCCGAGCGCCTCGATGTCGAGGTGCGCCGCGACGGCTTCCTATGGACCCAGTCGTTTGAGCGGGGCACGCCACTCGGCGACCTCAAGAAGGGCGAGCCGACCCGGGAGACCGGGACGACGATCACCTTTTTGCCGGACGCCGACGTCTTCGAGACACTCGACTTCAACTTCAACACGCTCGAGGAGCGGATGCGCGACACCGCGTTCCTGACGCGCGGCCTCCGTATCACGCTCATCGATAAGCGCGGGGAGGGCCACCGCGCCGAGTTTCACTACGAGGGCGGGATCGTCGACTTCGTCAAGTACCTCAACCGCAACAAGGAGCCGATCACCAACAAGGTCATCTCCTTCGAGGGCGAAAGCGACGAAGGTCAGGTCGAGGTCGCCATGCAGTGGAACTCGTCCTACCAGGAGTCGGTCTTCTCGTTCGCCAACAACATCAACACGATCGAGGGCGGATCGCACCTGAGTGGCTTTCGCTCAGCGCTGACCAGCGCGCTCAACAAGTATGCGCGGGACAAGGGCGAGCTGAAGGAGAAGGACGACGCCCTCACCGGCGAGGACGTGCGCGAGGGCCTGACCGCTGTGATCTCGGCCAAGCTGACCGATCCGCAGTTCGAGGGCCAGACGAAGACCAAGCTCGGTAACCCCGGGATGGACGGCTTCGTGCGCTCGGTGGTGTACGCGCGACTTTCGGAGTTCCTCGAGGAGAACCCGCAGGACGCCCGCCGGGTGATCCGCAAGAGTGTCGACGCCGCGCGGGCCCGCGCGGCCGCCCGCAAGGCGCGCGACCTGACGCGGCGCAAGTCGGCGCTGGAGAACTCAGCGCTGCCCGGCAAGCTCGCCGACTGCTCGGTCAAGGATCCGGCGCTGGCCGAGCTGTTCATCGTCGAGGGTGACTCGGCCGGCGGCTCCGCCGTCAGCGCCCGCGACCGCAATACGCAGGCGATCCTGCCGCTGCGGGGAAAGATCCTGAACGTCGAGAAGAGCCGGATCGACAAGGTCCTCCAGAACCAGGAGATCCAGGCGCTGATCACCGCGATCGGCACCGGCGTCCGCGACGAGTTCGACATCGCCAAGGCGCGCTATCACAAGATCATCCTGCTGACCGACGCCGACGTCGACGGCGCGCACATCCGCACGCTCGCGCTGACGCTGCTGTTCCGTGAGATGGAGCCGCTGATCAAGGCCGGCTACGTGTACATCGCCAAGCCGCCGCTATACCGACTGACGCGAGGCCAGAAGCACCGATATATCGAGCGCGAGTCAGAGCTCGAGGACATCCTGCTCGGCGACAAGTTCGAGAAGCTCGAGATCTTCGACCGTCACAACAAGCAGTTGAAGCTGACCGACACCCGCTGGAAGCGCTTCAACCGGCTGCTCAAGCAATACGACGGCTGGGCCTCGGCGCTGCGGGCCGCCCACGGTCAGGGAGTGATCGCGTTCCTGCAGCAGGCGAGGTTGCTCGAGGAGCAGATCATCGACGTCGACGCGCTTCTGCGCCACGTCGCCAATGACGGCCAGAACGGTGGCGCATATCGGATCGAGCTGCTCTCGGAGAACGAGCACGAGGTGGTGATCCGCACGGTCGAGGCCAAGACCGGCCTTGCCTCCACGCACGCGGTTCCGCGCGCCACGCTCGACGCCGAGGAGTACCACAAGCTGGCCGAGGTCCACCGCGAATTGGTCGAGCTCGTGGGCACCCCGCCGTTCCATGTCCGGCTGGGAGAGACCTCGGGCGATGCGCCCACCTTCGATGAGCTGCGCGAAGGCGTGCTCTCGATCGCGCAACGTGGGATCGAGTACTACCGCTTCAAGGGCCTCGGCGAGATGGACGCGCACGAGTTGCGCGAGACGACCATGGACCCTGCCTCGCGGACGCTCGTCCAGGTGACGATGGAAGACGCCGCGTCGGCCGACCTGGTCTTCTCGATGCTGATGGGTGACCAAGTCGAGCCCCGGCGTGCCTTCATCGAGGACAACGCCCTGGCCGCCAACCTCGACATCTAGGGACGGAACGGATGGCATCGATCGACACAATCGGCGGCGGCAACATCGAGCCTCGCGGGCTCGAGGAGGAGATGCGCTCGGCGTATCTCGACTACGCCATGTCGGTGATCGTCGGGCGCGCTCTGCCGGACGTCCGCGATGGGCTCAAGCCCGTGCACCGCCGGATCCTCTACGCGATGAACGAGCTCGGCCTGCGGCCGCCGCGCAAGCACGTCAAGTGCGCGACGATCGTCGGCGAGGTGATGGGCAAGTACCACCCTCACGGCGACTCCGCGATCTACGACACGCTGGCCCGGATGGCGCAGGACTTCTCGATGCGCTATCCGCTCGTCGACGGGCACGGGAACTTCGGCAACATCGACGGCTGGGGCGCGGCGGCGATGCGCTACACGGAGGCGCGGCTCGACCCGCTGGCCACCGAGCTGCTGCGCGACATCGACCAGGAGACGGTCGACTTCGCCCCGAACTTCGACGGCTCAAAACAGGAGCCGCTCGTTCTGCCCGCGCGCTTCCCCAATCTGCTCGTCAACGGCGGCGCCGGCATCGCCGTCGGCATGGCGACCAACATCCCTCCGCACAACCTGCGCGAGGTGGTCGCGGCGACGATCGCATACATCGACGACCCCGACATCGACGTCGAGGGATTGATGAAGCACATCAAGGGGCCGGACTTCCCGACCTCGGGCACGATTCTCGGGCGCGAGGGGATCCGGGACGCGTACGCCACCGGGCGCGGACGCATACGTGTTCAGGCCAAGGCGCACATCGAGCCGATCGGCCAGGGCAAGGAGGCGATCATCGTCACCGAGCTGCCGTTCCAGGTTCGCCGCGGCGGCGATGGCGGCGTGATCGAGAAGATCGCCACGCTCGTCCACGAGAAGAAGATCCCCGAGATCACCGACATCCGCGACGAGTCGGACCGCAACGGGATGAGGATCGTGATCGAGCTCAAGCGCGACGCGATCCCCAAGGTTGTCCTCAACAAGCTGTTCAAGCACACTCCGATGCAGCAGACGTTCGGCGTGAACATGGTCGCGCTCGTCGACAACGTGCCACGCACGCTGTCGCTGCGCGAGGTGGTCGGCCACTACGTCGATCATCAGCGCGAGGTCATCGTCCGGCGCACCAAGTACGAGCTGCGCCGCGCCGAGGAGCGCGCGCACGTGTTGGAGGGCCTGCTGATCGCGCTCGCGAACCTCGACGAGGTGATCGCGTTGATCCGCGGATCGCAGACGCCCGAGATCGCACGTAACGGCTTGGTCGAGCGGTTCGAGCTCACCGTCGTGCAGGCTCAGGCGATCCTCCAGCTCACCCTGAGCCGGCTGACCGCGCTCGAGGCGGACAAGATCAAGCAGGAGCACCAGGACCTGATCGAGCGCATCAAGGAGCTGCGCGAGATCCTCGGCGATGAGAGCAGGGTCATGGCTCTGATCAAGGAGGAGCTGACCGAGATCGCCGAGACCTACGGCGACGACCGGCGCACCGAGATCGTCCACGCCGAGGGCGAGATCGACATCGAGGACCTGATCGCCGACCAGCAGATGGTCATCTCGATCACGCATTCCGGCTACATCAAGTCGCTGCCGCTGTCGACCTATCGACAGCAGCGACGCGGCGGTGTCGGGGTCACCGGCATGGAGATGAAGGAAGACGACTACATCGAGCACCTGTTCGTCTCCTCCACTCACGACTACCTGCTGTTCTTCACCAACCGCGGCAAGATCTACCGGCTCAAGGTCTACGAGCTGCCCGAGGCCTCGCGCACCTCGCGCGGGCGGGCGCTGGTCAACCTGCTGCCCTTGCGCGAGGGCGAGCGCGTTCAGTCGGTGCTATCGACGCGCGACTTCACGGAGGGCAAGTACCTCGTATTCGCCACCCGCAATGGGATGGTCAAGAAGACCGAGTTCGCCGCCTACAACACGCCGATCAAGGCCGACGGGATCATCGCCATCAACATCCGCGACGACGACGAACTGGTCGCCGTGCGCCGGACGAGCGGCCACGACGACATCATCATGGTCTCGCGCTCGGGCCAGGCGGCGCGCTTCAACGAGAGCCAGGTCCGTGCGATGGGCCGCGATACCAGCGGCGTGCGCGGCATGAACGTCTCACAGCCGGGCAACGCGGTGCTGGCCATGGACGTGGCCCGCGATGATCAGGAGCTGCTCGTGGTCACCGAGAACGGCTACGGAAAGCGCACCCCGATCCCCGATTATCCGGTCAAGGGTCGTGGGACGATGGGCGTCAAGACGATCACCCTGACCGAGAACAAGGGCGCCCTCGCCGGCGCTTTGGTCGTGCGCGAGCATCAGGAGCTCGTGTTCATCTCCCAGAACGGCATGGTGCAGCGCACCTCGGTGCGCGGGATCAACCGCTATGGGCGCGCCTCCCAGGGCGTGAAGGTGATGAACATCCGCGAGGACGACCAGGTCAGCGCCGTCGCGTTGGTGGTCGAGTCCGAAGCCCAGACCGCGGCGGAAGTCGCCGAGGACGCGTAGCAGCGCGCCCCGCAAACTGCGGGGGTATTCCCGGCGAGTGGGCGGTCGTGGCCCTCAAGGCCGCCTGTCGGACTACCGATAAGCGGTTGAATGGGACCACAGCGGCGACTGCCGCGGTTGTTTGAGCCGCACCTCACCGGCGGGGACGAATCCGGAGAAGGTCGTCGGCGTTCGTGGCGGGCACCCGGACGCCTGACGGTGGCGCTCGTGATCGGATGGCTGGCCGTGATCGCGGCCGGCGGTTGGGCCCTCGCCGCGTCGCAGAGCAGCAGCCGTCGCGCCGTGGCCGCCCGCGTCGAGAGCAGGACGCGCTACTCGGCTTCGTTCATCTCGCTCTACACGCGGGACCTGCTTGCGCGCGACCGGGCGGCGGCCGAGGCCTGGCTGTCGGGCCCGCGGGTAACCGGGGCCGACCTCCGGAATACGTCAGCCGCGCTCGGCCTGCGAGCCGGGACGGTGACGGACGCCCCGCCGCGCGTCAGGAGCACCCCCTCGGCGCTTTCGCTGACTGGCCTCACGGGAACGCCGGCGATCGCATTCACCATCGACTACCGGACGGCGTCGGGCGAGCGCAGGTTCGGTGGCGAATACGACGTCAAGGACACCGTGCTCCCGCAGGTCCTCGGCCACATCTTCGCCATGCCCGGCTGGCGGGCCTACCTGGTCGACGCCCAGGGCGGGCGCCTGGCGGCCGGTCCGGGTAGCGGAGAGGGCTCGCAGGTTCGCTTCAGCGCCTCGGTCGCCGGCACCGGCTGGCGGCTCGTGGTGACCGATCCGGAGGGCGATCTGTACGGCTTCCTCGAGGGCGCCGGGCGGTGGGTCGCCTGGCTCGCGCTCGCCGGACTGGCGGTTGCCGGGCTGGCCGTGATCGTCATGTTCGTTCGCCTCCAGCGCCGCCGGGCCCAGCTGAGCGCGCTCAACCTCGAGCTTGGCCGCCTGGCGGCGGTCGACCCGCTGACCGGGCTGCGCAACCGCCGGGCGATCGAGCAGTATCTGTCCGACTCGCTGAGCGCCGCGCGCCGGCACGGCCTGGACCTCTCGCTGCTCGTGATCGACGTCGATCACTTCAAGGTTTTCAACGATCGGCTCGGCCACCAGCAGGGCGATGCCGTCCTGGCTCACGTCGCGTGCGTGCTGGACGGTGCGCTCCGGGCCGAGGACGCGATCGGCCGATGGGGCGGCGAGGAGTTCCTCGCGGTGCTGCCCGGCACCGACGAAGAAGGCGCGCTGAGCGTGACCGAGCGAGTGCGGAGCGCCCTGGCCGGGGATCAGCCCGGGGAGGCGCGGGCGCACCAGCTCCCGGTCACGATCACGATCGGGCTGGCCGAGTGGCAAGGCGAGACGATCGGCGACCTCGTCAGTCGCGCGGACGCGGCGCTCTACCTCGGTAAGGCGGCCGGGCGCGACACGGTCCACGTCTCGCGCCCGCCCGGAGCCGCGGCGCCCGAGCCGGTCTGATTGTCGGTGGCGGATGTGCCGCGGCGCTGGAATCACGCCCGCGTCATTCGCTAATCTGAGCATCACCAGAGAAAGGAGGTGGTCCGACTGTCTGAAAGTTCTTGCGGGACCCTGGAGGTGTCTCGCCGCTAAGTCGGAGGCTGACCCCGCCTAGCGGAGTCCACCCGAGACACCGCCGGGACGAGCGCCGGGATTTGTCCCTCCGGCATTGCACCAAGCTCGTTCCGGTCTAGCAGCCAAATTCGTGGAGGGCGCCGTGGTCGACGGCGCCCTTCGCGTCTCTCCTGGGCTTGGGGGAGGGGCGGGTGCACGCACGATCCGCCAACGCCCCACGGAATTGGGGCACAAGTCCGCACTCGACGCCCTCCGCGGGCCGAGTGCGCAATGGTGACCCGTATACGTGCATCTGGACGCACTCGGCCTTCGGTCCCGGCCGAGCGCGGGGTTATGACCGATCGCCGGCCGGGCTCAGGTTGGGAGCGCGAGGCCGACGAGGTAGGTCGCGCCACCGACGATGACGCCGGCTAGCGTCATCTCGAGGCCGGCGGACCACCAGCTGCGGAGCGTTACCAGCGACTTCGCCGCGCCGACGAGGAAGTGCGCCGCCAGCGACACGACGGCGGCGATCACGATCGCCACCGTGCCCGTGGTGAAGATGAACGGGATGACCGGAACGATCGCGCCCAGCCCGGTCGAGATGCCAGCGGCGATGGCGGCCTGGGTTGGGTCGCCGTGCTCGCCGGTTATGCCGAATTCCTCGGCCGCGAGCGCGCGCAGCATCGCGTCTGGCTGCTTGGCAAGCTGCGCGGCCATGGCGTCGGCGGTCGTCTGATCGATGCCCTTGAGCTGGTAGAAGAGCGAGAGCTCCTCCTGCTCCTCCTCGGGGTGTTCGGCGATCTCCTGGCGCTCACGCTCGACGTTGGCGGCGGCGACCTCGGCCTCGGAGCGCTCGGCCAGGAACGCGCCCGTGGCCATCGACAGCGCTGAGGCCACGGCGGCGGCCGCGCCGGCGGTCAGGACGAAGCTCGATCCGCCGGTGGCGCCCGACACGCCGGCGACGATCCCGAACACCGCCGCCAGGCCGTCGTTGGCGCCGTAGATCGCGCCGCTGATCCAGCCGCCCGCGGTTCGGTGCCACTTCTCGCGGCCGAGAATCTTGTCGAGCCGTGCCTGAGCCGGCGCGGGCGGGGTCGGAGGCGTGAGCGGTGCGCCGCCGTCCGCTTTGCCGGAACGCATCTCGTTCACCGTCTTTGAGTGCGCGCGCTCCTCCCGGCGGATCGCGCGCAGCAGCTCGTCGGTGGTCGGATCGCCGGTCGGGCGCTTGTACAGGTCGTCGACCTCGTCGTCCTCGGCAGCCTCGCGCGCGGCGAGCAGCCGGTCGACTGGCGCGATGCGTGCCTGGAGGCGCAGCCACGGCGATACCCGGACGCTCTCACGCGGTGGGATCTCGATCCCCAGCTCGGTCATGCGCGCCTCTAGCCGCTGACGGTGGCTCGACTCCGCCTCGGCCATGCGCCGGAGGATGTCCGCCTCGCGCTCGGGCATGCGGGCGGCGATCAGGTCGTACACGCGGCCGGCGACGATCTCGCCATGCCACGCCTGGAGCAGCCGCTCGCGGACCTGGCGATCGACGTCGGTCGTGCCGGCAGGCATCGGCAGCAGGCTACCGGCTAGGCGGCGAGATATTGCTGCCAGGCCACCGGGATCGTCGGGCTGGCCACGTGGATGAACACGGTGGCGCTCGGGGTGCGGGGCTGCTTGAGCAGCCGCATCCCGGCCTGGCGGGGCAGCGCGTCGCCCTTGCGCCGGTTGCAGGGTGCGCACGAAGCGACGATGTTGTCCCAGCTCGACCCGCCGCCCTTCGAGCGCGGGATCACGTGGTCGACGGTCAGGTTCGAGCGCGCGCCGCAGTACTGGCAGGTCCAGTTGTCGCGGGCGAACACGGCGCGACGGGTGATCTTGCGCCGGTGGGTGTCACGCGGGATGCGGACGTAGCTGACGAGGCGGATAACCACCGGCCGAACCATCGTGGAACTCGCCGAGTGAAGCTCCCATTCGGCGCGTTCGATCACCTCGGCCTTGTCCTTGAGCAGAAGCACGACCGCGCGCCTGACCGTGCACACGTTGATCGGCTCGTAGGTCGCGTTCAATACGAGCACCCGCCCAACCTCACGTCCGCGTCGCTGGTGCTCTGGAAGCGACGCGGACCACGCTGGCGCAGGTACTGTGGTGGCCATATCTAGGCGCGGAGTGTACCGACGCGCCTGGCAGATCTGATAAGGCTTGGTTACCGGATCTTTACGTCACCGCGGCGGGAAACGAGCCGAGCACGCGGAGTGCTTCGACGTGCCCGCGCAGCCCGGCGAGGGCGTCGGCCACGTGCGGCTCGACGTCCCGTCCCTCGAGGTCGAGGAAGAACATGTAACGCCCGAGGCCCTGCTTGCGGGGTCGGGACTCGATGCGGGTGAGGTTGACCTCCCGCGAGGCGAACTCGGATAGGCAGCGGACGAGCCAGCCAGGGGCCTCGGAGCCCAAGCCCCAGAACACCACCGCCGTCTTCCACGGGCCGAGCGGCGGCTCCGAGGCTCCCGGGGCGCCGGGCGGTGCGCCCGCCGGCCCGAGCCACACGAACCGGGTTTCGTTGCCCGGAACGTCCTCCACGCCGGCGCGCAACACCTGGCAGCGATACCGCTCAGCGGCCACGCGGGTGCCGAGCGCGGCCCAGGGGCCGTCGTGCTCGGCCACGGTCCGCACCGCCTCGGCCGTCGAGCTACCGGCCAGCACGCTCGCCTGGGGCAGGCGCGAGCGGATGAAGCGGGCACACTGCGCCGTGGCCTGGGGGTGGGAGACCACCGCTTCGATCTCCGAGAGCTCAAGCGCGGTGCGCGCGATCAGGCAGTGGCGGATCGGGTGGACGACCTCGCCGACGATCGCCACGTCGTCGGTTTCCATGGCCAGCGCGTCGAGCGTGGCGTTGACTGAGCCCTCGAGCGAATTCTCGATCGGGACGAGCGCACGCTGGGCCGAGCCGAAGTGAACCGCCATCACGGTGTCGTAGATCGTGGGCGCAGGAACCAGCTCGAGGTCCTCATGGCCCGCGGCCGCGGTGATCAGCGCCTCCTGCGTGAAGGTCCCCTCGGGGCCGAAGTAGGCGACGCGCATCGGGTGGGCGGGCGGTTGGATGGGCGTCTGGGCGGGCGGTTGGGTGGGCGGGCGGTTGGGTGGGCGGGCGGTTGGGTGGACGGGTGGGTGGGTGGGTGGGTGGGTGGGTGGGTGGGTGGGTGGGTTTCCCCATCACCGGAACCCGCTAGTTCGACTGCTGACGCCCGTCGGTCTCGAGCGCCCGTCGGATCGCCTCATCCTCCTCGGGGGAGAGCTCGAGCTCGGGCTTGCCCTCGCGAACCTCCTTGGCGTACAGGCGCGCCTGGTCGCGGTGGTGGATCGAGGAGAGCACGAGCCCCGAGCGATTGGCGTCGAGCAACGCGATCGAGGTGGACTGCCGGCCCGACATCTCACCGTAGGCGTCGTAGCGAATCAGCGCCCGGTAGGCGACGGCTCGGTCCAGTCTGCGCTCAGCCGTGTCCATGCGCCCGTCGAGCCGTTCGGCGGCGTCCTGGACGTAGCCGTAGAGCGCCTCGAACTGCTGCTGAAGCGATGCGGCGTGGGCGACGAGATCGCGCTCGCCGTCGCCCAGGACGGTCCGCTGAGCCGCGCGGACGCGGCGCAGCTTGAGCCCCAGGACGGCGCAGGACAGAAGGGCCAGCAGCGCACACGCGCCTGCAGCAATCGCGACGATCCCAGCGGTGCTGGTGAGGTTGTGCACTGCCGACAGGATACGGTCACGCGCGGTCCGCGGACGCGCCGGAAGCCCGGCGGCGCCTTATTGGAAGTCGACCGGGAACGTCAGGAAGTTGTTCGCGGTGTTCTTCTCTCCGGGGACGGGCACGATCTCGGCGGTCACCGACTGCGAGCCCAGGGGCGGGGTGCCGCTGAGCGTCACGTTGCAGGTGTAGGACTGGCCGGGCTTGGTCTGCGGTACCACCGTCTGGCCACTCACCTTCGACCCCTTGATCGTGACCTTGCACACAACGTTGTTCTCGGTGTTCTGGCCGCTGTTGTCGAAGCTCAGGGTGAAAGTGGGCGCCGGGCTCGACGGAATCGAGTTGGTCGCGCCGGTGGTGAGCTGGCTTCCGCCCACGCTCACCGTGTTCAACGCGTGGCCGTGCGTGCCCGGTGAGATCGGCTGCGCGGCGGCGGGCAGCGTCACGTTCAGCTGGGAGGCGACGTAGGTGGGGTTCAGCCACTCGATCGAGGGCAGGAACTGACTCGAATTGACCTGTTGCCCGCCCAGGCCGCCGACGGTGATGCCGGCGGCTCGCAGGGCGCCGATGATCTCGGGCACGGTGTAGTCCTTGTAGGTCACATCGGAGGCGTAGAAGCGGGCCATCTCCGAGGCGATCGTGTTCACTGCCCCCTGGCTGGTCTGGGACTGGAGTGCCGGCGGTACCTCGGCGGTGATGTTGTTGATCCCATCCGCCCGCATCTGGAGCGTGAGCACGAAGTTCGTCTGGGCGCCCTTGACCTCGTCGGGAACGTTTATCCCCTTCGCCTTCTTGAGCTCGTTGGTGGCTTGGTTTGACACCTGGGCCAGGCTGCTCTGAAGCGAGGTCGGATTGCTCTTCGATCCGGACAGCAGGCCGAAGAACGTCTGGCCGGTGCTGATCGACTGGGCATTGATCGCCGCGACGTTGTTGTTGTAGTCCTTCAGCGAGCTGTTGCGGGCGCTGACCTCGCAGCTGTTGACGAGCACGGCGATCAGGACGATCGCGACCACGACGATGACCGCCAGCACGATCCGCCGGACCAGGATTGCTTGGCTCGTCGTCGAGCGTGGCGCGCGCGGACGACGTGGACCAGCACCACCACCGCCGGCCGGGCGGCGCCTGCGCGGGGCCTGACGTGGCGCGGTACGAGTCTCCTCCGTCTCGTCAAAGAACGACACGCTGCTCCTTGGCAACAAACCGACCGAGGCGTCAGCCTCGATCGGCAGCATCGAATCTTGGAAACACTCAGTATGACCGCCGAATCGGCGGTAAGACAGTTCTGAACGCCGCGGAGGCAAGAGGGAGTAGCGGGCCGGGGGCAGGGTGGGGGTCCATTTCCTCGAAACAGTGGCCGTGCGCGCGCGGATTCGCCATGGCTCAGAGGCGCCGACGGTTCGAAAGCAGCCCACCGACGAGTTCGCGACCCGCGTCGGGGACTCCGGTCCGCGTATCGAGGACCGCCGGGCGCCCTCCGACGCGCCGATCGTCCTGGGCCGCTACCGGTTACGCCGGCGGCTCGGCGCCGGCGGGTTCGCCACCGTGTGGCTCGCGCGCGACGAGCGCCTCGACCGCGAGGTGGCGATCAAGATCCTCGCCCGCGAACGGATCGTGGGCGGGCGCTTCGAGCGCGAGGCGCGGGCGGCCGCGCGGCTCGCCCACCCCGGCATCGTCACGCTGTACGAGGCAGCAGTCGACGACGAGGGGGCCTACCTCGTCTCAGAGCTCGTCCACGGCGCCACGTTGGATCAGCTGCTGGCTGCCGGCCGCCTATCGGACCGCGACATCGTCCGGATCGGGATCGCGCTAGCCGACGCGCTGTCCCACGCGCACGTGCACGGGGTCATCCACCGCGACGTCAAGCCGTCCAACGTGCTGGTCCCCGAGCGTCCCACGACGCCGGCGCAGCTGGCCCGGCTGACCGACTTCGGAGTGGCGCGGATATTGGAGTCCCACCCGGCCGAATCGCTGACCCGGACGGGCGATGTGATCGGGACCGCGGCTTACATGGCGCCGGAGCAGGCGCAGGGGCTCCCGGCCGGCTCCGCGGCGGATCTGTTCTCGCTCGCGCTCGTCCTGTACGAGGCGCTCTGCGGCGTGAACCCGCTCCGCGCTGGACGTGACGGCGGGTTCGCGGCCAGGCACGCGCGCGTCGGCGCCTATCTGCCGCCGTTACGGCGGCAGCGACGCGACCTACCGCGCGAGCTCGGCCGCGCGATCGACCTCGCGCTCCGCCCCCGCGCGTCCGAACGGGGCACGGTCGACGAGCTTCGCGCCGCGCTCGCATCCGCCGAGGGACGAGTGGGCGACGAGCCCGGTGTCGTCGAGGCACCCTGGCCGCAGCGAACCATGACCTGGCCGGCGGTCGACGACGAGTCCGACAGCGAGGCGGCGATCGCGCCTGACGAGGAGCTCGAGGGGGGGCGGCACGTACGTCCGGCGCGCCGCGCTCATACGCCGGGCCAGCCCGCGCAGCAGTCGGATCGCGAGGGTCGCCGGACGCACCCCGCCGCGCCCACCCCCTGGCCACGTAGAGCGCTGGCTGGCGTCGCCGCCGCCGCGTTGACCGCGTGGCTGGCGGGCCACATCCCGGGCGCCTCGCCCCTCCCGGCGCCGCTGACGGCCTGTGTTGCCGGCGTCCTGGTGGCCGC
>Ga0335074_10003066_pt1 | contig 22770 bp, 23 predicted proteins | sample Lox_Sample_23_FD_206715 | JGI IMG/M metagenome (GOLD analysis project Ga0335074, IMG submission 206715) | Soil microbial communities from Loxahatchee National Wildlife Refuge, Florida, United States - Lox_Sample_2.3 | ecosystem: Environmental > Terrestrial > Soil > Wetlands | place: USA...
GCTCTTTCGGGCAGCAGCATGGATGGGCCACCGATGTCGCCTGAGCTGCATGGATGGTCCATCCATGCAGCAAAGTGCGCTCGGCGAGGATGTCCGGTCGCTAAGGATGACTGATATGGGCGATTTGTTGAGGTAGCTCTGGCACCTTGAGAGGCTGCCCGGCCATTCCGGCTGAGCCAACGACGGTTTCCGGACCGTCCGTTTTACCGGCCGGCACGTTCCGGGCCGCGGGCGGCCGCGCCGCCGGTGATCATGCGGATGCGGGAGCACCTCGGCGAGGCCGCGCGGCTAGAATCCTGGCAGTGGCGGCTGCGCCCGCCCGCTCTGAGCCGGGATACCACCCACGCCGGACCTGGTGACGAGGACAAGGGTCACTGACTTGCGCATTCCCTGGACAGCGTCGCACGGCGTCCTGGCGGGGGTGCGTGGGGCCTTCGCCGGAAGGATGCGCAGTGACCAGGGATCGTGCCCGCAAGAAGGCAATCCGCTCCCGGATGGCCCGGTACCGGGGAACCCTACAGCGTCGCCGCCCGCAGGCTGGGCGGCCCGGAGCCCGCTGGCGATGAGGCCGCGGTCCGCGCGGTCATCGCCAGCGCGCGGAAACACTGGCGTCGCTCAGCGCCCGGATCGAGATGCGCTCGGACCTGGAGATCACCTGGCCCGAGGGAGGGCCCCGTCTCAACGTCATCGGCAAGCTGGCCAGGTTGGCCGCCCGGAGTGTCGTGAAACGGGTCCAGCCCGAGGTCGAGCTCGAGACGAGCATGGCATAACTCCGTGACACGTTCATGCACACCGTTAGTGAGGGCTTCATCGAGCCGGCCAGCGGCCGGTACCTGACTGATTTCGGCGGACACGCCCAAATGGTCACCGACGGCAAGTATTTCAGTGGCCGTTCCGGGCGGCCTCTGGCTGGCCGGAAGGGGGAAAAGCTCGACTCACGCGACCCGGTAGCGGTGCTCAGGCAGCTGCAGGATGTGACGGACGCCAGGTACTCCGGCGATGAAACGGTGCGCGGGACACAGTGCCGTATGGCCGCACACCCGGTGACGACGCCGAGCACGCCTCCTAGCTGGCCAGTCGGCAGGCACGGCCGCTGTGAACGGCACGTGCCTGCCGACCGGCGCCGGGTCAGGCAGTATCGAGGACGGCGGCCTCGGCGCCGCCCTCCTCGCCGAGGATCGAGCCGATCTGGGCTACCGAGTCGGGACGCTTGGTCCGCAGCCACACCAGCACGCCGATGCCGAGCACGAGCCAGACGAGGGCTACGTAAGGCGTCCACCTGAGGATCCCGGGCGGGGCGGGGTGAATCGACCCGTACAGCGCGGCACCGAAGACGATCGCTCCGATAGCCGGAATGACCACGTGGGCCAGGGGATTCCAGTTCCTGGTGGCGCGGGTGTTCCAGAAGTACACGATGCCGCCCAGGCAGATCATGATGTAGACGACGATGACAAGCAGCGTGCCGGTCGTGGCCCAGAAGTAGTAGTTGGACAGCGGCTGGCCGAAGGCGCTGTCGGACAGCGGGTAGCCCAGCAGCAGTGCCATCACGATCGCTACGACCGTGACCGCCAGCGCGGCGTTGACCGGCGTCTTGAACCGCGGGTGCGTGCGGGCGAAGGCCGCGGGCAGGACGCCTTCGCGTCCCATTGCGAACAGTGTGCGGGCAGCAGCGGTCGCGCAGGCGACAGAGACGATGAACGCCGCGGCCATGCCGCCGATCTCGGCCAGGGTACCGAGCCAGGAGCCGACGAAGGTCGTGGCGGTCGTCTTCAGGGCGACCGGGTCGGCACCCATCTTGACGCCGTTGTTCACGCCGTACCCGATCGTGATCGAGTAGGTCGTCCAGAGGTACAGCACGACCGCGAACAGGGTCGCGGCGATCACCGCGACCGGGATATTGCGCCGCGGGTGCGCGGTCTCCTCGCCGAAGTCGGCGGCGGTCTCGAAGCCGATGTAGGAGGTGACGCCGAAGATGATGCCGTAGAAGACGCCGTTGAAGCCACCGGAGTTGGTGTGGCTGAAGCTAAACGCGCCCAGCGCCTGACCGTGGCTGCCGCCCTTAGCCGTGGTAACCAGGTCGATGATCAGGATGACGGCGACGGTGACGATCCCGATGATGAGCTGCACCCGGGTCGTGACCTTGATCCGGACGATCGACAGCACCAGGTACAGGGCCATGCCGATGACGAAGAACAGGATCCAGAGCTTCGGATTCAGGTTCAGCAGGTTGGCGGCCAGGTAGCCAACCCCGGACATGGTCATCGGCACGAAGCAGATGAACCCGAAGAAGTAGAGCCAGCCCGCCATGAAGCCAGCTTCCTTGCCCAGACTGCGGCTGGCATAGGTGTAGGCATACCCGGCTGCGGCCATCCGGCGCGTGAACCCGATGACCACGAATGCCAGCGCCAGGCAGGCGATCCCGCCGAGCAGGAAGGCCATCGGCGTGGATCCGCCGGCAACCGCGGAGACGCCGCTGACGTTCAGGAGCATCGCCATGCCCGGGGCGATGACTGAGACAGAGATTGCGATCGCGTCCCACAGGCGCAGTGAGCCGTGCGCTAGCTCGCCGGTGGCGGCGCCGGGTATGAGGTCTGGACTTGTCTTGGCCATGGCTCCGGTCCCCTCTCGTTCCGGTCCATACGTCGGCCAGCGGGCTGAGCTGACCGCCTAGCTATCCAGCCGGCCCACCGGCCGGCGGTACTGCCTGATCTGAGGCCGCGGTCTGTGGCGGCTCTGTCATGAGGACCGTCTGCTCGTCGAGCAGGTAATCAAAGGCCAGCGGCGTGCAGTTGCGTTCTTTAAGCCATTCCGAGAATTTGACGTGGACGGGATGTACCTGGTACGCGCGCATAGCCTCGACGTCGGGAAACTCGGTGTACAGCAGATAGCTGTAGCCGCGGTTCCGGGCACCGGTGAGGTCGGTGCCAAGGCGGCACTTGGTCATCAGGCCGATCTGTGACGGCCAGGAGGCCACCATGCCGCGCATCTCGGCCGCCTCGTCCGCGGTCAGGTCGCGCGGGAAGCTGAACAGCACGATGTGCTGCACGGTCATGTCAGGCCTCCTGTGGGTCAGTAGAACTCGAAGTACTCGCGCATCTCCCAGTCGCTGACGTTCTGCCCTTCCGGGGGCGGGTTGTCGGCGATGGCAGCGTTGTAACGGGCCACTTCCGAGTGCTTCATCTGCAGCAGATAGCCGACGAATGTGTCACCGAACGCCGCGGCGAAGAAGTCGTCCTTTTCCAGCGCGCCGATCGCCTCGGCCAGTGACGCCGGGAGCGGGGTGCTCTCGGCGGCGTACGGGTCAGCCTCGACCGGCGGCGGCGGGTCGAGCGCGCGGCGGATACCGTCCAGGCCGGCCGCGATGTTCGCCGCCATGTACAGGTACGGGTTGGCGGCCGGCTCGCCCATGCGCATCTCGACATGGCTGTTGGCGTCGCCGGGCGCACCCTGAACGCGCACCAGCGCGCCCCGGTTCTCCAGCGCCCAGCACACCCGGTCGGGCGCGAACGAATACGGCCGGTACCGCTTGTACCCGTTGACCGTTGGCGTGGCGAACACACCCATCGGGAGCGCGTGGTCCAGCAGCCCGGCCACGAAGTGGCGCCCAGCCGGGGACAGGAAGTCATCCTCGCTGGCGAACGCGTTCCGCCCGTCGTCACGGGAAATCAGCGACTGGTGCAGGTGCCAGCCTGAGGCGAAGAAGTTCGGCAGCGCCGGCTGGCACATGAACGTGGCCAGCAGCCCGCGGCGCTGGCAGATCTGCTTGACGGCCGAACGGAAGAGGACCACGGCATCCGCGGCAGCCAGGCCGCCGATCGGGCTGAAGCTGAACTCCATCTGGCCGGGTCCCCACTCGTCTTCCATCGAGCGGGGCGGCAGCCCGACGGCCATCAGGCCATCCCGGATCGTCTCCAGCGTGCTCGCCACGCTGTCCAGCCGGACCTCGGACAGGTACTGATAGCCGCGCTCGAACACGCTAACCGGCGGCGGTGGCGGGGTGAACCCGGCGTTGTCCGGGACGAGGTGCTCGGAGTCCACCTTGACGATGTAGAACTCGACCTCGATCCCGGCGAGGTAGCCGAAGCCGGCGTCCTCAAGCCCCGCCAGGGCCCGGCGCATCAGCCCGCGGCCGTCCAGCGGCACCGGCTGGCCGTTGGAGAAGTACGCGTCGCACAGCATCCAGCCGGTGCGGTCGGCCCAGGGCAGGACACGGAACGTGGATGCGTCCGGCACGAGTACGACGTCCGGGAAGCCCGTGAACTCGGCGATGCCGAACCCGCCGCCGGCGGCGAAGGCCGGCACGAACACCTGGTTGCCGGTGTCGAGGCTGTAGATGGCACCGGAGAAGTCCAGGCCGTTGGACATCGCGGCGATGGCCACCTCGGGTGACAGCGCCTTCCCGCGCGGCACCCCGTGCTGGTCGACAATGATCAGCCGGACGGTGCGCAGGTCAGCGTGGCGGATCTTGCTGGCGACTTCCTCCGCCGCTGCGGCCTGCTCAGCCGTGTACAGGCGGTTGCGCGCGATGAAACCGGGCCGACCGACGCCGTGGGCGTCAGGCGGGCCGGCACTCGGGCTGGTGCTTGTCACCTGTGTCCTCCGATGCTGTTGGGTCGGCAGCCGGCGACGTGTCCCCGCGAGCTCGATCAGGTCTTCGGTGTCTGGCCGCGGCGCTGGATCATGTACTCCAGCATCGCGGCGGTGAAGTTGCCGGGCTCCACGTCGGCAAGTGACAGGAACGTCTCGGTCCGCTGCACACCGTTGATCTGGAAGATCTCGGCGAGCAGCAGTTCGCGCAGGTGCTCGTGGTCGCGGACTCGCAACCGGACCAGCAGGTCAAGTCCGCCGGTGACCACGCTCATGTCCTGCGCCTCGGGCAGCGCCTGGATCGCCTTGATGATCTCGCTCAGGTCCATGCCCGGCCCGGCGGTCACCGCCAGGTAGACCACTACCGGGTATCCCAGCGCCGCCCAGTCGACGTCAACCCGGTAACCCCTGATCGCGCCGGCCCGCTCCAGGCGGCTGAGCCGGTCGGCGACCGCAGGCGGTGACATCTCGATCTTCCGGGCGAGCGCGCGCTGCGACTGGCGCGCGTCTGTTGCCAGCGCCCGCAGCAGGGCCAGGTCGAAGTCATCCAGCTCCACCTTCGGCGGAGCTGCAGTGCAGACATCCGTCAGCCGGGACAGCGGTGCCGAGATCGATGCCATATGCCAGCCGTTCGTTGGTCAGACCTAGTTAGGTGAGTTATGCTGGCCGCAGCCGCTATTACTTTTGTAACCCTATAGTGGCAAGATCCTTACATTTGTAAGAACAGCATGTCAAGAGATGGAATCGCCCGATGACCGCAGCTATCGACCAGACCGACATCGCGCATGACTGGGATTCCGGCCTGGCCGGGCGGGCGAAGACCCTGGGCGGCGGTGAGATCACCGCGATCCTCGCGCTCGCCGGTGCGTCCGACGTCATCACGTTCTCGGGCGGGTTCCCCGATCCGGCCACGTTCCCGACCAGCGTGCTCGCGGAGATCGCCACCCGGCTGATCACCGGGGATCCTGGTGTCGCGCTGCAGTACTCAGCGACCGAGGGCATAGCCGGGGTGCGCGACTACATCTCCGGCAGGCTCGTCTCGGTGCAGGGCCGCGCGCCTGGCGCTGGCGAGCTGATGGTCACCAGCGGCGGCATCGACTGCATGGAACTGGTCGCCAAGAGTTATGTGAACGCGGGCGATGTGGTGGCCGTCGAGGCGCCGACCTACCTGGGTGCGATCATGGCGTTCCGCGGCTACGAGGCCGACGTGCGCGGGGTACCGGTCGACGCCGACGGGATGCGGGTCGACGTGCTGGCCGATCAGCTGGCTGCGGGCCTGCGGCCGAAGATCCTTTACACGATCCCGGATTTCCAGAACCCAACCGGGCTGACGATGAGTGCGGCTCGCCGCGTCGAGCTGGTAGCGCTGGCCCAGCGCTACGGGTTCCTGATCCTTGAGGACGTGGCATACCGCGATCTGGGGTTCGAGCACGCACCGCCGCCAAGCCTGTGGTCGATGGCGCCGGACGTCGTGCTGCAGGCGGGGACGTTTTCCAAGATTTTCTGTCCCGGCGTCCGGCTGGGCTGGGCCGCGGGGCCAGCCCAGATCGTCAGCCGCCTGGCTGTGGCCAAGCAGAACTCCGACCAGTGCTCGGGCGCGCTGGGCCAGCGGATGCTGGAGGAGTACGGCCGCGGCGGGCACATGGACCGGCAGATTGTTGAATCCCGGGCGCTGTACGCGCGCCGCGCCGAGCTGACGGGCCAGGCCCTGGCTGCCCATATGCCCGAGGGCACGGCGTGGACGACACCGCAGGGCGGCTTCTACTACTGGGTCACCGCACCGGACGGCGTGGATACGGTGGCCCTGTCGGGCGCGGCGAAGGCGCGCAAGGTCGCCTACGTGCCCGGGCGGCCGTTCTATCCCGCCGACGGCGGGACGGCCCAGATCCGGATCTCCTACAGCCGGGTCGCCGGCGACCTCATCGACGAGGGCATCCGCCGGATCGGCGCGGTGCTGAGAACTGCGCTGGAGGAGCGATGAGCACAGAGTCCCTTGGTGACGCTGAGAGCCACTTCACCACGGAGGCTCTGGGCGAGCCGGCCGGGCCGGGCCGGTACGTCAACGTGGACGCGATCACGCCGGTCGAGTTCCTGCCGGGGCTCGGATTCCGGCCAGTGCTCGGGCAGCGCGCGATGACGAACTTCGTGAGCTTCGAGCCAGGTGCGGAGGCTCCGCGCCACGTACACGAGGAAGAGCAGATCGTGATCGTCCTGGACGGCGAGTTCACCTTCGACCTCGACGGCGACGTGCGCGTCATGCGCAAGGGTGACGTCGCCGTGATACCGGCCTGGGTGCCGCATGGTGCCTGGACGACTGACAGTCACTGCCTCGAGGTCGATGTCTTCTGCCCGCCGCGGCAGAGCCTGCTCAAGCTGGCGGCAGCACAGGACGCGGAGGGTTCCGGAGTGACCAGCACCGAAGGCCAGGCCTGATGGACCTCGGGCTGGCCGCCCGCAAGGCAGTTGTCACTGGCGGGTCGAAGGGCCTGGGCAAGGCCATCGCCGCTGAACTGCTTGCCGAGGGCGCTTCGGTCGTGATCTGCTCCCGGCACGCCAGCGAACTCGAGGCGACGGCCGCCGATCTGGCGAAGCAGGCAGGCGACGGGGCCGGAACTGTCACCGCGCTGACATGCGATGTGACCGACCCGGACGAGGTAGTCAGGTTTATGGATGCCGCTGTCGCTGCCCTCGGCGGCCTGGACATCCTCGTCAACAACGCCGGCGGTGCCCGTCCCGGGCAGTTCGGCACGCTCACCGACGACGACTGGCATGCCGACATCGAGGTCAAGCTGTTCTCGCAGATCCGGTGCACGAGAGCGGCGCTGCCGCGGCTGCGGCTGAGTACTGCACCACGCGTGATCAACGTCAACGCCGTGTACGCCCGTTATCCCGATCCGGCCTTCCTGGCGTCCTCTGTGAACCGGGCGTCGTGCCTCAGTCTGTCGAAGGCGCTGTCGATCGAGCTGGGCCGGGAGGGAATCCTGGTCAACAGCGTGAACATCGGGCTGGTTGAAACCCCGCAGTGGCAGAACATCCACCGGCGCCGGGCGCCGGACATGCCGGCCGAGCAGTTCTTCGGGCAGCTCGCCGCGGCTGAGGTACCGCTGGGCCGGTTCGGCCGGCCGGACGAGGTTTCCGGGCTTGTGACGTTCCTGGCCAGCGACCGGGCAAGCTACATAGCCGGCGCGTCGATCGACATCGCCGGCGGGATGGGCAAATTCCTGTAGCGGAATGGAGTTGGTATGTGCCGGCTACTCGGCTACTGCTCGCGTCGTGATGCGTCGCTGGAAGACCTGATCGGCGCCGACGGCCTCCGGGAGTTCACTGGCCTGTGCGCGCTGCACGGCGACGGGTGGGGAATGGCCTGGTACGAGGGCACCGAGCCGGTCATCCGCAAGTCGCCGGTCCGCGCTGACAGCGAGCCCGAATACGAGAAGCTCGCCCGTGAGCCACTCGGCAACCTGGGGCTGGTGCATCTCCGCTGGGCCACCCCTGGCCTCGGTGTGAACGAGCACAACAGCCACCCGTTCCGGTATGGCCAGCATGTTTTCGCGCACAACGGCGCCATCCACCCGCAGGACCGCCTGCCCGCGATGCTGCCGCCCGAGTGGGAGACGCAGCTAGGCGGCTCGACGGACAGCGAGCGGTACTTCCTGCTCATCATGTCGCGGCTGGCCAGCCACGACGATGACATGGTGGCCGCGATCGCCGACGCGGCCGCCCGCATCGAGGCCGGGTTCGAGCCGAACAGCCTGAACGCGATCCTGCTGGCACCGGGCAAGCTCTACGCGATCAGCTGGTACCACGGCGACCGCGTCCCCGAGGCCAAGCTGCGCTCCTGCGGTTACAACCGAGCAGACGAGATCGCCGCATACTTCGACCTGGCCTACTCCGTGACCGACAGCGCCGTAGTCGTCGCGAGCTCAGGCTGGCCGCAGCCCGGCTGGACGCCGGTGCCCAACCGGCATGTCCTGGTCGTCGACCAGCACACGCTTGAAACCCAAGCGCTCCCGATCGGCTAGGCTTCGGCCGCCGCGTCCCGTGCCATCTCGAGCGCGCCAACGACGCCGGAGGAGCCGTCGAGCCGCGGCGCGACAACGTAACCGTCGAGCTTCTCCGGCTGCGTCAGCTCGGGCACGTTCAGGTAGCCGCCGAGGAGATCTTTCAGCCGCCGCCGGGTCAGCGGCAGCAGCACCGGCTGCTTCGCCACGCCACCGCCCACGACCACCCGCTGCGGCGACATCAGGCAGATGACGTTGACCAGGGCCAGCGCCAGGTACTCGGCTTCAAGCTCCCAGGCTGCGGGGTCGGTGAGGTCCTCGGCGGCCCGGCCCCAGCGCCGCCGGATCGCCTCGCCCGATGCCAGGCCCTCCAGGCAGTCGCCGTGATACGGGCAGCTCCCCTCGAACGGGTCCCGGGACCAATCGTGCGGGATGCGCATGTGGCCGAACTCAGGGTGCAGCAGGCCGTGCACGATGTGGCTGTTGATGACGGCGCCGCCGCCGATCCCCGTGCCCACGGTGATGTAGCAGAACGTGTCAAGCCCCGCGGTCGCGCCCCAGCGCCACTCACCAAGCGCGGCCGCGTTGACGTCGGTGTCCAGCGCGACCGGGACCTCGAGCCCGTCCTGCAGCGCCGCGACCAGGTGGGTATTCGCCCACCCCGGCTTGGGCGTCGTGGTGATGCTCCCCCAGGTCGGCGAGGACATGTGCAGGTCCAGGGGGCCGAACGCGCCGACGCCGACCGCGTCGACGGGGCCGCTGCGGGTGAAGAAGCTGATCGCCCGGGCCAGCGTCTCATCGGGGCTTGTCGTCGGGAACGTCTCGGTCTCGCCCAGCTGCCCCGGATTCTCGGTGACAGCACAGACCCACTTGGTCCCCCCAGCCTCGATGCCGCCGTACCTCATGAGCGGAGTTCACCGCCCTGCCACGTGATCATTTGCTTTCACTATAGGGGCCATGACCCTGGCCTTACAGCTCAAGCTCCGTGACCGCGCTGGGCACCCTCATATCAGCGAAAATGGGGGACGTGCGAACGGGCGACCGGGTCACCTTTGGCCTGCTGGTGTTCGCGTTCATCGCCGGGCTGGCGGCGCTGGCGGCGTTTGTGCCGCTTAGCCACGGGTTCGTGCCGAAAGGCGGCGCTGGCCTGTTCTTCCCGGATGTTGCCGGCGGCCCGTTCACGATGCACCCGCTGCTGGTCACCGTCCCGTGGGCGGCCTGCTTCGTGCTCGGCCTGATCGACTGGCGCCGCCCGTGGCGGGTCGAGCATCTGGACTTGCTCGCGCTCGCTGCCTTCTTCCCGGCGGCCATGCTGCTCAGCGACGACATCTCCGCCGCCGGCCTGTGGCTTGCCGCCGCTGCTCTCGGCTGGCTGTTCGTCCGCATGCTCGGAGCTTCTCTGGGCACGTGGCCGATGCCCGAACTGCGCCCGTCCATCGGCTCGAAACGGCTGCGCACGGCAATAGGGATACTGCTGCTCGTCCGGCTCGGCAGCATCCCTGCCGGGAACATCCTGGATGTCGGGCAGGCCAGCTCACTCGGCGCCTGGCGGCTTCTGCACGGACTGCACCTGTACGGAGCGGTGTCCTGGCGCGCCCCCAGCGGGCTGCGGATCTACCACCCCGACTCGTATGGGCCCTTCGCCTACTACGCGTACATCCCGTTCGCCGCCATCTTCCCGCTGCCGCCGTCACCGGTCGCGACGCTGCTGCCCGCGGCCTGCTTCGACCTGCTGACGCTCGCTGGGCTGCACAAACTCGGCCGCCAGCTCGGAGGACGGCGGCTCGCGCAGGCATTCGTGTACGCGTACCTGCTGTACCCGTTCACCGACCTGTCGTTGATCACAGAAACGAACGACGCGCTGATCGCCGCCCTGAGCGTGTGGACGATCGTCGCGCTGCAGCGGCCGGCCGCTCGCGGGCTGCTCGTCGCGGCGGCGGCGTTGACGAAATTCGTCCCGGCGCTGATCGCGTTCCAGTTCCTGGGAGTCAAACGCGGTCGCTCGCGCTACGTGGTGACGCTGTTCGCGTCGCTCGCCGGAATGCTCGCCTGGCCGCTGATCACCTCCGGGCTGGCCCAGTTCCTCGACTCGACGTTCGGCTACCAGCTCTTGCAGCGCGGCAGCGGCACGCAGTACAGCATCTGGACCTACATGCCCCAGGTGGCGACGCTGGCGAGGCTGCCGCTGGCCGCCGCCCTGGTGCTGCTGGCGATCTCACCGGTGGTTCGCCGTGCTGGTCAGGACGTGCGGCAGCACGCTGCTCAGGCCGCCGCGCTCCTGATCGGCGGGCAGCTGCTGCTCGGCTACTGGTTCTACAGCTACCTCATCTGGTTCTGCCCGCTCCTGTTCGTCGCGGTCATCCAGCCTCCGCTGGAGCAGCAGGACGCCGATGCGGCCAGGGACCTGGACGCGGAGACCGGTGACCAGATCGGTCCGCCCCGCAGCGTGATCAGGCCTTCTCCGCCGCTCGGCTCGAGGGCAGGCTAGGGCCATGACCAGAGCTCTTATCGTGATCGACGTCCAGGAATCGTTCAGGAGACTGCCCTCGTGGGCGGCCATCTCGAACCCCGGGATCGCTGGCCAGGTCGGCCAGCTGGTTCAGGCTGCGCGGGCCCGGGGCGACCTCGTGGTGTGGGTGCTGCATACCGAGCCGGGAACGGGTACCGCATTCGATCCTGCCAGCGGCGACGTCAGGCTCATGGACGGGCTTGACCCGGCGGACGGCGAACCGGTGATCACCAAGACCTCGCACAATGCGTTCACAACGACCAACCTGCAGCAACTGCTGACCGAACGCGGGATCACCGCCCTGGCGGTGTGCGGGATCCGGACCGAGCAGTGCTGTGAGACGTCGGCGCGGGTCGCGTCCGACCTCGGATACGGCGTCACGTTCATCACCGACGCGACAGCCACCTCGCCGATCGAGCACCGGAGCGCGCCGCCTGGCCGCGGCGTAGCAGAGATCCTGGCTGATCCCCTGACCCTTCAGGTGGCGGATGTCATCACCCGCACCGAGTACGCGCTGGCCGGGCGCTTCGCGACGATCGGCTCGGTCGCCGAGGAGACCGGGGCGGCCCAGCGCGAGCCGGCCGGCACCAAGGCGTGACCTGGCAGTGCCCCAGGTCGCATTCTTGCTCGTGCCCCAGCTGCACCTGCTGGATCTCGCCGGCCCGGCCCAGGTGTTCTCGACCGCGGCCGAACTGGGTTACGGCTACGAGCTGCGATACGTCGCCGAGCAGCCCGACGTGCCAACAGCGCAGGGCCTGCGCATCCACGCTGACCTGGACTGGCCCGCGCTGGGACCGCGCGACCTGATCGTGGTCCCGGGCTGGCTGTCGGCCACGCCTGGCAGCCGCTGGCGGCTGGGCGAGCAGACCGCTCGCATCCTGTTTGAGCACCACGCACACGGCGGGACCGTCGCCAGCGTCTGCATGGGGGCGTTCGCGCTCGGCCAGGCAGGCCTGCTGAACGGCCGGCGCTGCACCACTCATCACGCGGTCCAGGACAAGCTGGCCCGGTGTTATCCGCGGGCCAGCGCGATGCTGCGGCACCGGTCGCACCTCAGCGACACCGTCCACCGGGTACAGGACCTCATCGATGCCCGGTTCGCCGAGCCGCTGCCGCTGGCCGAACTCGCCCTCGTCTCCGGCGTCAGCCAGCGCACCCTGACCAGGATCTTCGTCAAGGCGACCGGGCTGACCCCGCTGCGCTATCAGCAGCTGCTGCGAGCCGAGCGCGCCGAGCACCTGATCGCCCATGGCGCTACTGTCGAAGCGGCAGCCCGGGCGGCTGGTTTCCGGGAGGCACGGATGCTCCGCAGGCTGCGTGCCCGCTCTGACGTTGACGTTAAGGTCGGCTACGATCGTGGGGTAAGCGGACGGAGCAGCGACGGCGGGTGTGAGGGCGGACATGCAGGTGGCTGGGCAGGGTGAGGCGACGTCTCCGGCGGCAAAGCCAAGAGGCATCGGGGGTATCCATTACAAGTGGATCGCGCTGTCCAATACCACGCTCGCGATCCTGATGGTCACGATCAACCAGTCGATCCTGCTGATCTCGCTTCCTGACCTGTTCCGGGGCATCGATCTCAACCCGCTCGTCCCGTCGAACACCTCGTACTTCCTCTGGGTGTTCATGGGTTTCATGCTCGTCACCGCCGTGCTTGTGGTGAGCCTCGGCCGGGTCGGGGATATCTACGGCCGGGTCAAGATGTACAACCTCGGCTTCGCGATCTTCGCGTTCTTCTCGATCCTGCTCTCGGTGACATGGCTCACCGGGCCGGCCGGGGCCATCTGGATCATCGTCATGCGGATCTTCCAGGGCGTCGGCGGTGCGTTCCTGTTCGCCAACTCCACCGCGATCCTCACCGACGCCTTCCCGGCTCAGGAACGCGGCCGGGCCATGGGCATCAACGGCATCGCCGCGGTCGCGGGCTCGTTCGTCGGCCTGCTGCTCGGCGGCGTGCTCGGCCCGATCGAGTGGCGGCTGGTCTTCCTGGTCTCGGTGCCTTTCGGGGTGTTCGGCACGGTCTGGGCGTACATCATGCTCCGGGACAACGGGATCCGCATCCCGGCCAAGATCGACTGGCTGGGCAACACGCTGTTCGCGGTCGGGCTGGTCGCGATGCTCACTGGGATCGTCTACTCGCTGCTCCCCTACGGCGGGCATCCCACCGGATGGACCAACCCCTGGGTGCTGGCCGGCGTCTTCGGCGGGATCGCCGTCCTGATTCTGTTCGCCTATGTGGAGACCAAGGTGGCGGCGCCGATGTTCCGGCTTGGCCTGTTCCGGGTCCGGGCGTTCACAGCGGGCAACGTCGCTGGCCTGCTCGGCGCACTTGGCCGCGGCGGCCTCCAGTTCATGCTGATCATCTGGCTGCAGGGGATCTGGCTGCCGCAGCACGGCATCAGCTTCAGCTCGACGCCGTTGTGGGCGGGCATCGCCATGGTCCCGCTGACGGTAGGGTTCCTGATCACGGCACCGCTGGCCGGAGCGCTGTCCGACCGGATCGGGTCCCGGGTGCTGGCCACGGTCGGCCTGCTGCTCTCCGGCATTGCCTTTGTCTTGCTGCGCCTGCTGCCGATCAACTTCAACTACATCTTCTTCGCGCTGCTCATCCTCCTGTTCGCGGTGGGCATGGGGATGTTCTTCGCCCCCAACCAGGCCGCGGTGATGAACAGCCTCCCGCCGGATCAGCGGGGCGCAGGCGCGGGGATGCTGAACACGTTCCAGAACTCGGCCACCGTTCTGTCCATGGGGCTGTTCTTCACGATCGTCACTCTGGGGCTCGCTTCCCGGCTTCCGTCGGCCCTGTACCGCGGCCTGACCGCGCAGGGCGTCAACCCGAAGGCGGCGCACCTGGTCGCGAACGAGCCGCCAATCGGCAGCCTGTTCTCGGCGTTCCTCGGCTACAACCCGATCAAGGAGCTGCTCGGCCCGACCGGGGCACTGCAGCACATGCCCGCCAGCAAGGTCAACTACATCACCGGCCGCTCGTTCTTCCCGAGCCTGATCGAGCAGCCGTTCGCCGGCGGCCTGCACCTGGCGTTCACGTTCGCCGCGATCGCGACGCTCATCGCGATCATCGCTTCTGCCGTCCGGCCCACGCGTTATGTGCACGCGACGCAGCCCATCGCCCAGGAACTCGCCGAGGGCGCCGCAGACTCGGCCGTGGAAACGGGCCTGGACGAGTCGGCCGAGGTAGCCGAGGTGGCCGAGGTTGTCACCGGCTTCGCCGGAACAGACGCCGCCGCTTCAGCCAGCGGGAACGGAAATGGCAAGCTGGACTCGTCGGCGCGGGCCAGCGCCGACGGGGGGCTGGACGCATCGCGCGGCGGAGGTAGCTAACGGGCATGAACGGATCGCCCCGGGCGGGTACCGCTGAGCAGAGCAGCTCCGCCCAGGCTCTCGCGGAATCCGGGGAGTTGCTCGGCATCGGCGCCGCGGCAGCCCGGGCGGGCGTGTCCGAGCGGGCGCTCCGCTACTACCAGCAGCTCGGCCTGATCGTCCCTTGCTGCACCACCCCCGGCGGCCTGCGCCGCTACTCAGCCGACGACCTGGCCCGCGTCATGCGGATCCGGGAGCTGCAGAGCCTGCTCGGGCTGAACCTCGACGAGATCGCGATCGTGCTGCGCAACGAGGACCGGCTGGCGCAGATCCGCCTGGCTTACCGAGACGAACGCACCAGCGACGAGGACCGGCTCCGGCTGAGCCGGGAGTGCCTGAACCTGCTGGAGAACCTGCGCGGTACCGTCGAGGCCAAGCGGACAGCGCTGGAGACGTTCCTGGCCGACCTGGACACGCGGATCGGCAAGGTTCGTGATTTCCTCGCGGCCGAGACGCAGAAGGCCGACTAGCGCCAGCGGCGGCCTGCGAATGCCGGCGGCGTGGCTGTGTCACGCCAACCCGCATGGGTACCGCACTCAGGTGAGGTCTCAAACGAAGCCAGCGCACGGCCTGGCTCGCCCCGAGCGTCACTGGAGGTCCTGACTCATGGCAACCGCAGAAGCCACCTGGCGGCCATACGAGGAACACGGTCAGCTCACGACCCGAAGCAACCTGCCTGACACCGTGTTCGCGTTCCCTAAGCAGCGGAAAGAGCCGCTGACCGACGCCTCACATGTCCGGAATGCGATCGCGCGCTTCGACCAGGTCACCGATGTCCCCGACGCCGACCGCGCCGTGGCGTTCGCGAACCTTGAGAAGGCAGCGCACCACTACGATGTCGATCTTTCCGAGACCAACTGGCACGAGCTCGGCGTTCATCCGCAACCGAACCGCGAAGAGGCCGCCAAGAAAGCTGCGGCAACCCGCCGCCGTGAACGTGACGAGGAAGACGGCGGCTGAGGCGCTGCGCCGAGCCTTCAACTGACTGAGCCTTCAACTGGCTGAGCCTTCAACTGGCTGAGCCTTCTGCTAGCTGAGCCCGCAGTCGGCTGAGCCTTCAGCTGCTGGCGGCGGCCTCGATGACCGCCCCGGCAGCCAGCAGCCGTTCCTCACCGCCCGGAGCCGACATCAGCTGGATGCTGGCGGGCAGCGGGCCGCTCGCCGGGATCGGCAGCGAAAGCGCGGGAACGCCGGCGAAGTTGACCGGCAGCGTGCAGCGTGCCTCCAGCAGTCGGCCCGCGTCGTCCAGTGGTGGCGGGAAGATCAGCAGGGTCGGGCTGACCAGCACGTCGAACCGCTCGAACAGCGCCGTGAGCTGCGCCCGGAACCGGGCCCGCGCCGCCGTCGCTGCCGTTACCGTTTCCGCGGCGACCTGCCGGCCAGCGTCGAGCCGCTGGGCAACATCGGGCGAGAGCCGGCCGGCATGCTTGTCGAACAGCTCCTTGTTGGCCTGGTAGGCCTCGGCCACGAGCAGCGGCCCTGTCCACCTGGTGGCGGTGAGCCAGTCGTCCGGGTCCACGTCGCTGACCTCCCATGAGGTCGCCCGCAGGACCTTCGCCACAGCGTCGTTGATTCCGTCTGCCGCGGGGATCCGCAGCCAGCCCACCCGGACCGGGCCGGTGCCGGGATCGGGGGTGAACCCAGGCTCGAGCAGCTGCATGCCCAGGACCAGCCCGGCCACGTCGCGGGCCATGGGGCCGATGGTGTCCATGGTTGGCGCGAGCGGCCGCACGCCAGCGACCGGCACCCGCCCGAAGGTCGTCTTCAGGCCGCTGATCCCGCAGCACGCCGCCGGGATGCGGACCGACCCGCCCGTGTCGGTGCCGTAGGCAACATCGGCCGCTCCGGTGGCCACGGCCACTGCCGAGCCGCTTGATGAGCCCCCGGGCACACGTGAGACATCCAGCGGGTTCTCGGGGGTGCCGAACCACGGGTTGATCCCGGTGACCCCGAGGGCCAGCTCGTGCAGATTGGTCCGGCCGACGATCTGGCCGCCCGCCGCCCGCAGCCCGGCCAGGCAGGCGGCGTCCTGAGCGGCGGGCTGTGCGGTCTCGGCGAGAACCCGCGAGCCCGAGGTGGTCGGCACGCCCGCCATGTCGATGATGTCCTTCACCGCCACCCGCGTGCCCGGCCCGCTGACAGTGAACGAGCTGATGAACGTGGAAGCTGCCACGGTCATGCCGACTCGGCGGCCCGCTTGAGCGCGGCCAGGGTCGCCGGGATGCCCTCATGCGCGTCCCGCTCCCGGCTGGCGATCTGCGCCGGCGCGTCGCTGCCGTACCGTTCCTGGAACGCGGCGGCGCCACCAGGCAGGAACTCCCAGGACTCCGTGACCCGCGTCCCGCCGTCGGCCTCGGTGAACGTATAGCCCCAGCGGGCCCTGTTGCCGAAGACGATGAACGCGAACTCCCGGCCTGGCTCGGCCGCGACGACCTGTGAGCGCGTCTCCCAGGTTCGCTCGGGGGTCTCGTTCTTGCCGGTAAACCAGGCACCGACCCGGGCGCTGTCCCCCTCCTCCCACCAGCAGGTCGTGCAGACCGGGCTCCACTCGCCCATGCGGCTGATATCCGCGACCATGTCGTACAGCACCTGCGGGGAGCGGGCGATCACGATCGAGTCTGAGTAGCTGAGGATCGGCGTCGTCACGGTGACCAAGTATCCCTGACCCGGCCGCGGCGTGGCCAGGCGATAGCGTGCCACCATGAGCATGCAGACGCGCCCGCTGGGCAAGACCGGAACGGACGTGACCATCCTCGGGTACGGGGCCATGGAGCTGCGGGGCGCGCCCCGGGCGCGCGCGATCCCGGACGAGGAGGCCGGCAAGGTCCTCGGCGCGGTGCTCGACGGCGGGATCAACCTCATCGACACCAGCATCGACTACGGCCGCAGCGAGGAACTCATCGGGAAATACCTCAGCCACCGGCGTGACGAGTATTTCCTCGCGTCGAAGTGCGGGTGCCCACTCGAGCCCCCGCCGGACACCCCGCCGCCGTTCCCGCACGACTACAGCACCGCCAACATCCGTGCCGGGCTCGAGCAGAGCCTGCGCAGGCTGCGCACGGACCGGCTGGACCTGGTGCAGGTGCACATGTCGCCAAGCCGCGCCCAGCTGGAGGCGGCCCACACGGTGGAGACCCTGCAGGAGCTTCGCGATGAGGGAAAGATCCGCTTCATCGGGATGTCCGGGACGCTTCCGGCGCTGCCCGACCAGATTGACATGGGCGTCTTCGACGTGTTCCAGATCCCCTACTCGGCGGTCCAGCGTGAGCACGAGGACCTGATCACGGCGGCTGCGCAGGCTGGCGCGGGCACGCTGATCCGCGGCGGTGTAGCGCGCGGCGCGCCCGCCGACGGCAAGGGCTGGCAGCAGGGACCGTTCGGCCTCCGCGAGGGCGAGGGCCAGCGGCGCTGGCAGTCCGCCGGCGTCGACGACTTGCGCGGCGGCATGCCAGCGATGGAGTTCATGCTCCGGTTCACGCTCAGCCACCCCGCCCTGTCCACCGCGATCGTCGGCACGGCCAGCGCCGAGCACCTCGCGTCGAACCTGGCAGCCGCCGAGAACGGCCCCCTGCCCGCCGACCTTTACGAGGAAGCAAAACGCCGCCTGGAGCCTCCGGTCCAGTAGCCACCCCGAGGCCACGGCTTCCAGCTAGCCGCTCCGCCCGGCATCCGGCTAGCCGCTCCGCCCCGGCGCCAGACCGTGAATGCCGGTTTGCTGCACACCGGACTACACCGGAGCCACATTCATCGTGCCCGGACAGCGAACGCGGGTGCCTCAACGGCTATTCCGGCCTTGTTGCAGGCATCGCCCGATTCCGGGCGACCGTATGGTCCAGCCATACGATCCGCTAATCCGCCGCCTGTCCTCAACGACCTGGATTCGGTCACACATCAGCTTCCGGCGCACTTGGGCCAGCGCCGATCACCCAGCCGGAATAGCCAGAATCGGGTAGAAAGATGTCCGGAATTGATAAGCTGGTTGATGCACGGGTAAATACGCCTCGGATCAACCAACTTAATGAAATCGAGGCGGCTGGGCCGCCAGCGCGGGTGGCTGGGGCTGCCGGCAGCGGGGGTGCTTAGGCGGCCGTCGAGGGTTAGCTGGTGATCGTTACTGGGGTGCCGGCTGGCATGCCGGTCAGCTTGACCTGGTCCTGGATGTGCAGGCGGATGCAGCCGTGGGAGAGCCTGGCGCCGGTGCTGCCGATGGACAGGTCTGAGCCAAGCGGGCCGTGAATGCCGATCACCGCGTCGCCTGAGCCCTCCCAGTCGCTGATCGTCTGGGAATGGTCGGAGGTCACCAGAATGAACGGGCCGTAGCCGTCGTTGGGATCCGGCGGAGGCTCGGTGAACGCTACGAAAAAGTGGCCGGGCGGCGTGGGGTCGGACGGGCTGCCCACCCCGGCTGGCGCTGAGAAGACCTCGCGCCCGTCCTTGTACAGCGTCAGGGTGGTTGTGCTCAGGTTGACCAGGATCTGGTACGGCGTGCTGGAGAAGCTGACGTCGTCACTTGGCAGCCACGCGGTCGAGCCGTCAGGCCGCTGCGCCAGCCGGACCTGCACCCAGCCCGGCCGCGAGGCGATGACTGGCAGTACCGACGGGTAGCCGTACCAGCTCGCCGGCACCGTGCCGTCGGCCTGGCCCCCGGGACTGGCGTACCTGGGCGCGGCGAAACGCAGCGTCGCCAGATCGGTGACGCCCGCTGGAGCCGCGGCCGCCTCGCCGGCCAGGTGGGCATCGTGCGCGGCAGGCTCGGGTCCGGAGCCGCCCGATGTCAGCAGAACGCCGGCCGTCGCCCCAGCCGTCACCGCGACCGCTGAGGCGGAAATGATCGTGCGGCGCTTCGTCAGCGTGACCCGGGCCAGGCGGGGCCTCGCCGCTGTGGCTCCGCCGTTGCGGGGCCTCGCGGCGCCACCGCTGACCTTGCGGTGCTTTCCCCGGCCGCGCCTGTTCCTGGTCACGAAATGCCTCCCCGCGGAACCCATCAGGAAAAGGCGGAATAACAGCCCCTGCTCTGGAACTGGCCGCGGTAACCAGGAAAAACCGCGTCAATATCGGGCGATCCAGGTCAGCAATTCCGCCGGAATGGAATCAGGTCGTTAAGGAGTATGCACCGCCCTGCCTGCCACAGCAACTTGCTCGAATGGCGCGTCGCAGCCGACGCCTTAACGTTATCTGAGTGGGCCTTGCCAGATAATGGCGTTTCGCCGGGGATAAATGCCGCGAATTCAGCGCACCGGCTGATGCTCGTTCATGATCTCGGTCCGGTCCAGGCGCAGCGCCTCGATCACAGGCGCGTCGCTGACCACGAAAAGCTGAGCGGTCTCGGCGGCCTCATGATCCACAGCACTCCAGCTCGGCACGGCGATGGAGTCACCCGGCCCCCAGTCAAAGGCGGTGCCGTCGATCACGGTCCGGCCGTGGCCACTGAAGACGACGATGATGCTGCTGCCGACGGTCCGTGTCGTGGCCGTGCGGGCACCCGGCGCCAGCCGCCGCATCGCGCAGCGCATGGTCGGCAGGGCGTCGCAGCCGCGCACCGGGTCGGTGAAGCGCACCTCTGCGTCACCGCTCCCAGTAGCCGAGGCCAGGTCGTCAAGGGCGCTCTCGGTGTGCTCCCAGCGGTAGACGAGCAGCGGCGAGTGCCGGTCGGTCTCCGGAACGACGTCGGGAAGCAGCCCCGGGTGGCCGTACAGCGCGGCGCTGCGGGCCACCGCAGGCGCGCCCGCGGTGTCGAGGTAGTCGGGACCCGCGGGCTCGAAGAAGCTCGCGTCCAGGAAGTTCACCAGCGGCAGGTCGAGACCGTCAAACCACACCATCGGCTCGTCGGCGCCGCTGTGATGCTCGTGCCAGGTCCAGCTAGGCGTCAGCACGAGGTCGCCGCGCGACATCGGGCACTGCTCGCCGTTCACTGTCGTCCAGACGCCCTGCCCCTGGATGACGAACCGGATGGCCGCCGCTGAGTGCCTGTGCGCTGGCGCGCTCTCACGCGCGTTCAGGTACTGCATCGCGCCCCAGAGCGTGGGCGTGGCAAACGGAAGCCCGCCCAGGCCCGGGTTGGCCAGCGCGAGCGCCCGGCGCTCGCCGCCCCGGCCCACCGGGACGACCTCCCCGGCCTGGGCTGCGAGTGACAGCACCGTCTCCCAGGGCCACCGCCACGGCACGGCCTGGGGAGCGGGCTTGTCCGGCATCAGGTCAGCGGCCTGGGTCCACAGCGCCTGGATGTTGGCCGTGCCCATCGCGGCGTACAGCTCGGCCTGTCTCGTCTCGCTCTGTGGGCGGGCGGTGGCTGCTGCTGCTGCTGACTGGTCAGTTGCGGCACGCGACGTCATGTGGGTCCTCCGCTACTTCAGCGCGCTGGTCAGCCGGCCAGCTGAGCCGCATCAGTCCCTGCTCATGCTAGATAAGCGGTCACCTGCCCGGAATCCTCGGCCGGTAGGATTCTGTTATGCAGAACGCGCCCGCTTACCCGGTCAGCTCGGCAGACAATGTGCTGCGGCTGCTGGTGATGCTGCGCGAGCGGGGGGAGCTGCGGGTCGCCGAGGCTGCTGGCACGCTGGGCGTGGCCCCGTCGACCGCGCACCGGCTGCTGGCAACGCTGCGCCAGCACGAGTTCGCTGTGCAGGACCGCCGTCACGTGTATCTGCCCGGGCCGGCGCTGGCGGGCATCTCCGCATCCGCTCCCCACCCGGACCTGCGCACGGTGATCCACCGGGGCCTGCGCGAGGTCGTGGCGCAGTGCCAGGAGACCGCCCATTTCATGGTCCTCGAGGGCAATGGCGTGCGCTTCATCGACGGCGTGGAGGGCAGCAAGTCGCTGCGCTGCGGGACCAGGATCGGCCTGCTGATGCCGGCGCACGTCACGTCGGGCGGCAAGGCGCTGCTGGCTGAGCTGCCCGGGACGGAGTTGCGCAGGCTGTACCCACGCGGCCTGCCGCGGTGGGACCGGAAGACGAACCCGAGCATGGCCGCGCTCACCCGCGAGCTCGCGGTCGTGCGGCGCCGTGGCTACGCGACCAACAGCGAGGAAAGCGAAGCGGGGATCATGGCTGTGGGCAGGTGCGTGCCGGACCGGGACGGGCGGCTCATCGGCGCCGTGGTCATCGCGATTCCGTCGGCACGGTGCCGGAACGGCGACCTCTGCGGGCAGGCCGCGCACCTGGACACGTTCATGCAGGCCACAGCAGGCGAGCTGTAACCGCGGATAAGACGCGTGCCGTCCGGGTCACCCCGTATTCAGGCGGCCCGCCCGAGATTGTTAGCGTCGGACACTAATGAAACTCGCACTGTTCGGCGAGCTGCGGCTCGGGGCGGTCACCGGGGACGAGATCGTCGATATCTCGGCCGCGGTGCCCAGGCACGATGCCGACGCTCTGACCGCGGGGTGGTGGCGGGGGCTGTGCCGGGACTTTCCGCGCCTGCGGCCTGAGCTTGAGGCCGCGGCCGCGACCGGCACGGCGGTGAAGCTGGCGGATGTCCGGCTGCTGGCCCCCGTTCTGAATCCCTCGAAGATCATCGCCTGCGCGTCCAACTACCGCGACCACGTGGCCGAGATGCATGAAGTGCAGCAGCGCACGATCGGGCACGTCGAGGACTGGATGATGAACTTCGACGTGTTCCTCAAGGCGCCGTCGGCGATCAGCGGCCCGGCCGATGGCATCGTGCTGCCCCGCCCGGTGCTGGACGCCGGGCAGGAGATCCACCACGAGTCCGAGCTCGTGATCGTCATCGGCGCTGGCGGCAGGGACATCCCGGAAGACGCAGCTCTCAGCCACATCCTGGGCTACACGATCGGGCTGGACATCACCGTGCGCGGCGCCGCCGACCGGTCCCGGCGGAAGAGCTACGACACCTTCGCGCCGCTCGGCCCGTGGATCACCACCGCCGACGAGGCCGGCGACCCGGCCAGCCTGGTCATCGACCTCGTGCGCAACGGGGACGACCACCGCCAGCACGCCGAGACCAGCGACATGATCACGCCGGTCACGGCTATCGTGTCGCAGGCATCCCGGGCCATGACGCTGCTGCCGGGCGATCTCATTTTCACTGGAGCCCCGCCCGGGGTGGGTCCGATCTATCCTGGCGACGTGCTGTATACCCGGATCAGCGGCCTTGGCTCGATGACGATAAACGTGCTCGGAACGCCAGCCTGACGTACCGAACACGGCATCCCGGAGGAGGCACCCATGACGGACCAGGCGGTCGGCGGCTCCGTGCTGGCAAGCGAGGCCGCCGGGTTTGCCGACGCCGCCGCCGAGCTGGCGGCAACTGTCGCCGATGAGGGAGTGCAGCACCTGT
>Ga0335074_10003067_pt1 | contig 22762 bp, 22 predicted proteins | sample Lox_Sample_23_FD_206715 | JGI IMG/M metagenome (GOLD analysis project Ga0335074, IMG submission 206715) | Soil microbial communities from Loxahatchee National Wildlife Refuge, Florida, United States - Lox_Sample_2.3 | ecosystem: Environmental > Terrestrial > Soil > Wetlands | place: USA...
GACGAAATGCGCCGCACCAAAAGCGCGTCCTGGCCGCCAGAATCACGCGGAAACTCATCGTCGCCAACACCGACTGGACGAGCGGGTTCTTACCACCCTCCGGGGCGAGATTCGGCCTCTGAAAGCCGCAACCCGTTGCATTCAACCGCGAGCGACCACGTCGATTTCGCTTGTCGGCACCGATGGCGGCAATAACCAGCTGCAGTTCGACCCGTTTCTCATTCAGCTGGTGCGGGTGGTCGACAGCAGCAACAACGAATACTGCCTGGAAGCTGTGTCGCCAACTACACCGATTCAACTGCTCGACCAGCGGCAGTTCGACGAATTGGGTGCGCCGCGCTCCGCACTCGGCGAGATGATGGACTTACTAGGGGTCCGATCCCTGTCTTCGCTGTCTCACATGATTCGCCCATCCGAGGAAGGGCGCCCCGTATCTCCGAGCTGGGTGCGGGTATACCGTGAACTGGTCGAGTGGGCGATTCTCTTAGCGCTTCTGAAGAAGGACTTCGGCACTGACGCGATGTGCGGCGCGCGCACCAGTGGATCCTCACGGATGGGTCGCGGCGCGCGCGGCGTTCCGTAGACTCGACTGGACAGCGTGGATGGGCGCGTCGCTATCCGAAGATGCGCTCCATCGGCGGATCGTAGCCCCTCGAATCGGCACGAAACGAAGAGCCAATGCCAAAACCACCCCGGCCCAACGCCGTCGCGCTGCGCATCGAACTCAAGGAGGTGGCGCCGCTCGTCTGGCGGGGGGTGCTCGTCCCCAACAATTGGACGCTTGCGGCCCTGCACAGTTACCTGCAATGAGTGATGGGCTGGACCGACTCCCACGCGCATGAATTCGAGATTGGAGCGGGTCTGGTTGCGCCCGATTGGTGGATCAGGGAGGCTTGGTCCGAGGAGGAAGCCAACCGCTATCGAGACGAACGTCAGGTCTCGGTCGCTGCCGGATTAGAGGAGCTGGGGCCGAGGGGAGAATTCGAGTACCGCTACGACATGGGGACGGATGGGTACATCGGATCGTCATCGAGTCCGCACCGCCGTCGGCGGCCGGCAAATTGCCCCTTCCAGTCTGTGTCGCCGGGGAGAATGCCTGCCCACCCGAGGACGTCGGCGGGCCACACGGCTACGCCGAGTTCCTTCGGGCGCTCGGCGAGCGTAGGCACGAGCAGCACGAGGACATGAGACGCTGGATTGGCGGTGTGTTCGACCCCAAGGGGTTTGATCTGAACTGGCTCAACCGGGACTGGAAGGGTGCCAGGCGGCTGCGCCGCTGACCTGCGCGACCGCCGGCTCGGTCCTTTCGGCCGGCGGATCACCCTGCCTTGCGTTGCTCCGATCGCTGGCCGATCGCTATCACCCTGCGATCGCCGCGCTCGGTCTCGAGCAACAGAGCAGCCCACTGCTCGAGCGCCGCTCGCCGGTCCTTGAAGTAGTCATGTCGGTCATAGGTGCCCTCGACCCCACGCAGCTGGTGCCCCAGGCAGCGCTCGGCCACTTCGCGCCGGATACCGAGCGCGGCGAGCTGGGTTCGCGCGGTGCGCCGCAGGTCGTGGAGCGTGAAGGGCCGCAGGCCGTGCGGCACGCGCTCCAGAGCCACGTTCAGCGTGTCGAGACCGACATGTGGTACGCGCTCGCGAAGGTCGCGCCGGCGCTTCGGGAATAAATATTCGCTGCTGGCCGCGAGCGTCTTGAGCTCCCGGAGCCAACCGACCACCTCGGGCACGAGCGGAATGTCGAGGCGGTGGCTGTCTTGGTACGGGACGCGGGAAGATGCCAGACCGCGCCTTGAGGCGTGCTGCCGTCGGGATCAAATTCTTCCCACCGGGCGCCCAGCAGTTCGCCTTTGCGAACGCAGAGTGCGAGCAGTAGTTTGAGGGCAAGTGGGTTGGCGGCTCCGAAGCTCGCCGTTTCGCGGATCTTCTCGAAAAGCTGCGCCAACTCATTGAGGCTCAGGGCGCGCCTGCGAGGCCTCTCGGTGCCACCCCCATCGAGGCGCGGTGAAAAACCGGAGGCCGGGTTGGCAGGGACCGTGCGCCGACGCACGCCGAACGCAAAGATGCGATGGGCGAAGCGCAGCAGGTCATTTGCCGCTGTCGGTGCTCGTCCCTTGACCTCGTCGATCACGCGGGCGATGTCCGCGGCGGTGACCTCCGCCGCCGCCGTGCGGCCGAGCTTGGGCAGCAGGTATTTGTCGAGATGCCGGCGCGGAACGCTTGGATGCTTGCTCCCACGGCCGATGATCTCGTTCCGGTACCACTCTTCGCACAGCTCTCGAAGCGAGCCGCGCTGGCGCCGCGCGGCTTGAGTGGCGCGGCGCACGCTCAAGGGATCCTGCTGCTTGTCGAGCAGCACACGCGCCTCCCGCGCCTCGATGCGGGCCTGTGCAAGTGACATGGCGGGGTAGTGGCCGACGGTCAGCCAATGCTCGCGGCCGGCGAAGTGATAGCGCAGCGTCCACGAGGCGCCATTGCGAGTCTGCTTGCGCAGATACAGCCCGTCGCCATCACTAAGCAGCATGCGCTGGCCCGATCGGTGCGCCCGCCCAACCGCAAGCGTAGTGAGTTTCGCGCGCTCCATTCGACCCCTCCATCCGCAAGGATTCGATCCGGTGGCTCTCGATTGCGTGATTTGCGAAGTGTTTCGGCCCTCGCAAGCCGCCCTGATCGCTGAACGCTATTCGACGTTCTGCACCTGCTCGCGCATCTGCTCGATCAGGACCTTCATATCGACCGCGGCGCGCGTCGTCTCGAGGTCCTGGGACTTCGAGGAGAGCGTGTTCGCCTCGCGATTGAGCTCCTGCATCAGAAAGTCGAGGCGTCGCCCCGCCGGCTCGTTGGCGGCGATCACGCGACGAATCTCCTCGATGTGCGCACCGAGTCGATCGAGCTCCTCGTCGACGTCGAGCCTCTGGAGGAGCAGCGCGAGCTCCTGCTCGAGACGATCCTGGTCCACATTCGCCTGCAGCTCGGCGAGCCGCGCGTCGAGGCGCGCGCGCACGCGTGACTGCACGTCCGGCAGCCGCGCTCGCACCTGGGTGAGGAGATTGCCGAGGGCCCCGCAACGCTGCTCGATCAGCTCGCGCAGCCGCATGCCTTCTCGTGCGCGGGTCGCGACCAGCTCAGCGAGCGTCGCCGCCAGCAGTTCGCGTGTGGCACCGAGCAGCTCCTCGGTGCCGACGTCGACGTCGCGGAGAACACCCGGCCAGCGCAGCACATCGAGCAGGCTCACGGTCGCGGTGCCCTTCGGGATCTGCGCCGCGAGCTTGCCGAGACGCGCGACCAGGCGCTCGAGCGCGGCGCTGTCGAGCTCGAGGGCGCCCTCGGCCGCCGTCGACGCACGCAGCGTGAGCGTGCAATCCAGCTTGCCGCGTTTGAGCTCGCGAATGAAGCTCTGGCGAAACTCGTGCTCGAGACTGCGCAGCTCGTCGGGCAGGCGAAAGCCGGTCTCGAGAAAGCGGTGATTGACGCTGCGCAGCTCGCAGATGAGTGTCCCCCAGGCTCCGGAGACCTCGCGCCGCGCGAAACCCGTCATGCTCGCAATCATCTGAAAATATTAACGCACCTCGGCGCGCAGTGTTATAACTCGCCGCCGAGGTTTCGCCGGTGCGGAGCGCCCGACCGCTTGCAGATCGAATACGCTGACTTCAGCCTCCTCGGGAATCGTGACGACAATCAGGACCGCGTCGCCGTCGCGGTCGCCGAGCATGCGGCGCTTCTCGTGGTGGTGGACGGCATGGGCGGCCACGCCGAAGGGGCTCGCGCCGCCGAAGTCACGCGCCAGGTTCTGCTCGAGACCTTCTGGCACACCCCGCAACCGCTGTTTGACCCGCTAGGGTTCCTGCACCTGACGCTCGGGCGCGCGCACGAGGAAGTGGTCAAGATCGGACTGCACCTGCCGCTCGAGCAGCGTCCGCGCGCCACCTGCGCGGTGTGCCTGGTGCAGCAGTCGGGCGCCTGGTGGGCGCACGTCGGCGACAGCCGCATCTATCACCTGCGGCGCGGCGCTGTGATCGCGCGGACGCGCGATCACAGCCATGTCGAGCTGCTGTTTCGCGAGGGGCTCATCACGGCGGAGCAGGCCCAATCGCATCCCATGCGCAACTTCGTGGAGTGCTGCCTGGGCGGCGACCCGATCCTCCCGGACATGACCTTGAGCGGCCACCGACCCCTGCAGCCGGGCGATGTGCTGCTCGCCTGCACGGACGGCCTCTGGAGCGGTACCCGCGACGAGGAGATCGCCGCGCTCGCCGTGCCGGCCGCACCGCTGCACGACATGCTGAGCGCCGTGTGCCAGTGCGCGGTGGCGAACAACGGCCCCGGGAGCGACAACACCACGGCCGCGGCGTTGCGCTGGCGGGGCGAGTGACCGTGGCGCGACCGAGCGGCCGCGCAGCCGACGAGTTGCGCGCCGTGCGCTTCACGCGCGGCTACGCCAAGCACGCGGAAGGCTCCGTGCTCGTGGAGTTCGGCGATACGCGGGTGCTCTGCGCGGCGAGCATCGAGGAGACGATTCCGCCGTTCCTGCGCGGCAAGGGCCAGGGGTGGGTTACGGCCGAGTACGGCATGTTGCCGCGCTCGACCCACTCGCGCTCGGCGCGCGAGGCGGCCCGCGGCAAGCAGACCGGACGCACGCACGAGATCCAGAGGCTGATCGGCCGCTCGCTGCGCGCCGTGATCGACCTGCAGGCGCTCGGCGAGCGCACCGTCACGCTCGACTGCGACGTGCTGCAGGCGGACGGGGGCACGCGCACGGCCTCGATCACAGGGGGCTACGTCGCCCTCGCGGAGGCATGCGAAAGCCTGGCACGGCGCGGCGTTCTGCGCGCGAACCCGGTGCACGGCCAGGTCGCGGCGGTGTCCGTCGGGATCGTGGCGGGCGTGCCGGTGCTCGACCTCGATTACGCGGAGGACTCGCAAGCCGAGACCGACATGAACGTCGTCATGAACAACGGCGGCGGGTTCGTCGAGGTGCAGGGCACGGCGGAGGGCCACGCGTTTCGTCGTCACGAGCTCGATGCGCTGCTCGACCTCGCGGCCGGGGGGCTTGCCCGGTTGTTCGCGCTCCAGGCGCAGGCGCTGTACTCGTGATGAGCGCGGGCTCGCGGGGGTGTGAGCGGCGGCGCGAACGGGGCACACATCCCCGTGCCCCGGCGTGAACGCGTGGCGAGTGATTCTCGCGAGCGGCAACCCCGGCAAGCTGCGCGAGCTCGTCGCGCTGCTCGACCCGCTCGGCTGGCAGCTCACCCCACAGCCGCAGCTCGGTATCGAAGCCGCCGCCGAGACCGGGGCCACGTTCGTCGACAACGCGCTGCTCAAGGCGCGCCACGCCGCGGGCGCGGGACGACTGCCCGCGCTCGCGGACGATTCGGGGATCGAGGTGGATGCGCTCGGCGGACGGCCCGGCGTGCGCTCGGCGCGCTACGCGGGCGAGCGCGCGAGCGACCGGGAAAATCTCGAGAAGCTCCTCGAGGAGCTGCGGGGCGTCCCCCTCGAGCGCCGCACCGCCCGCTATCGCTGCGTCATCGCCTATGTTCAAAGCCCGAGCGATCCCCGACCCCTCATCGCCGAGGGCTGCTGGGAAGGGCGGATCGCGACGATCCCGCGGGGAACCCGTGGGTTCGGCTATGATCCGATCTTCCTCCCGCAGGGTGACGACCGTACGGCCGCCGAGCTCGAGCCCGCGGAGAAGGATGCGGTCAGTCATCGAGCGCGAGCTTTGGCTTCCTTCATCGCCCGCCTCCGGGGCGACAGCTTCGGCTAGAGCCCGGCCGTTCACCCGCGAACCCTTGATCCGACTGCTGTTTTCTCGCGTTATGCCGCGCACACTCATCGCCCCGCCGCTCGCGCTCTACGTGCACTTCCCCTGGTGCATTCGCAAGTGTCCCTACTGTGATTTCAACTCCTACACGCTGCGCGAGTCGCTGCCCGAGGAGCGCTACGTGGAGGCGCTCCTCTGCGACCTGGAGCGGCAGCAGGAGGATGCGGGTGGGAGGCCGCTGATCAGCGTCTTCCTCGGCGGCGGCACGCCGAGTCTGTTCTCTCCGACGGCGATCGGGCGCGTGCTCGCGGCGGCGCGGGCGGCGTTCGGCTTCGCTGAAAGCGTCGAGATCACGCTCGAAGCCAACCCGGGCGCGATCGAGCGCGGGCGCTTCGCGGAGTACCGCGCGGCGGGGGTCAATCGCGTCTCGCTCGGCGCGCAGAGCTTCGATCCCGCCGCGCTCGAGCGGCTCGGCCGGATTCACTCCCCCGCCGAGACCTGTCGCGCCGCGAACGAGCTGCATGCCGCGGGCCTCGACAACTTCAACCTCGACCTGATGTACGCGCTGCCGGGCCAGATGCGCTCCGGCGCGCTCATCGATCTCGAGCAGGCGATCGCCCTCGCGCCGGCGCATCTCTCGCACTACCAGCTGACGCTCGAGCCGGGAACGGTCTTTGCGGCCACGCCGCCGACCCTGCCTTCCGACGAGGACGCGGCCGACATGCTCGCGGCCTGCGCGGAGCGGCTCGGCGCCGCAGGCTTCGAGCAGTACGAGGTCTCGGCGTACGCCCGCGCCGGGCGCCACGCCCGCCACAACCACAACTACTGGACGTTCGGGGACTACATCGGTGTCGGCGCCGGCGCGCACGGCAAGGTCACCTTCCCCCGGCTCGAACGGATCGTGCGGACGGCGCAGATCCGGGAGCCGCGGCGCTACCTCGCGGATGCGGCGGGCGCGATGACCGTCAAGCCGATCGAGCGGCGCGATCTGCCATTCGAGTTCATGCTGAATGCGCTGCGACTCGTGGCCGGATTCGAGGCCGAGCTGTTTGAGACGCGCACCGGGTTGAACTGGAGTACGGTCGCCCCCACCCTCGAGGAGCTGCAAGCGCGAGGTCTTGTCGGCGCTTGCGGCCGCCGCTGGCGACCGACGCCGCTAGGCTCGAGATTCCTCAACGAGCTGCTGCTGCGGTTCCTTCCGGAGCCTGTAGCCGATGGTGTTCGTGGACTGTCAAGAGCTCTGGAAGCTGAGCCGGGGGCTGGCGCGTGAGTCGTTATACACAGGTGGAAATCGCTTCGTCGGTAAATGAGAAATTTACACGCTATACCACCTAAGTCGCGCGATAAGACCACTGTAACTATCTGATGGATAAGCTACAAATTAGCTGGTTACTTTTTAGCCAACGTAATGGATATGCAATGTAAAGCCCATTTCGCGCATCGCCGGTCGCGACTGTCCACAGAGTTATCCACAACTTCTGTGGATTGTTATGACCGTCGGATGACGCTCGCGGAGCGCCGCGCAGCACCCCCTGCCGGCCCGGCGAGAGATGCTTCATGACAGCGCTTGAGCCGCATGGGATTCGCCGGTAAACTCGCGCGCCCTTTGCGTGGCACCCCCTTCCCCCTCTCGAGCATCCCGTCATGAAAGCGACGATCCATCCCGAGTACAAAGAGATCACGGTGGTCTGCAGCTGCGGGAACACGTTCAAGACGCGCTCGACCCTCGGACACGATCTGCAGGTCGAGGTGTGCTCGAACTGCCACCCGTTCTACACGGGCAAGCAAAAGATCGTGGACACCGCGGGTCGCGTGGACAAGTTCCGCAAGAAGTACGGCGTCGCCGCGACACGCGCGCGCTGAGCTTCCTCGCCCCCGCCCCGGTTACCGCCCCGGGGCGCGCCGCGCGCCCCCCGAAAGCGCGGCCGTTGCTTGGCGCCGACGCGCGCGGGGCTCGCCCCGTCGGCCGTTATCTGCATCGTCGCGCGGATCCAACGCTCGTCTTGATTCCGTACGCGGACCGTGTAAGGCTCGGATCAAGATGACCGAGAGCAAGTTCGAGCTGGTCAACGCCGCGAGCGGCAAGCGCACCGAGCTGCCCGTGCGTGCGGGGACGGTCGGACCGAGCGTCCTCGACATCGCCTCCATCTCGAAGGACCACGGCGTCTTCACCTACGACCCGGGGTTCGGTGTCACGGCGGCGTGCGAGAGCAAGATCACCTACATCGACGGCGATGCCGGTGTGCTGCTCTATCGCGGCTACCCGGTCGAGCAGCTCGCCGAGAAGAGCACCTTCATGGAGGTGTGCTACCTGGTGTTGCACGGTGAGCTTCCGAGTCGGCGGCAGCTCGATGAGTTCACGGGCAGCATCCGTCATCACACGATGATCAACGAGACGCTGCTGCGCTTCTTCAACGGCTTTCACCACAACGCCCATCCCATGGCGATGACCTCGGCGGTGGTGGCCTCGCTCTCGGCGTTCTATCACGATTCGATGGACATCTATAATCTGCGCCACCGCGAGATCTTCGCCCACCGGATCGTCGCGAAGATGCCGACCATCGCCGCCGCCGCGCACAAGCACTCGCTCGGCCAGCCGTTCATCTACCCGCGCAACGACCTCGATTACTGCAGCAACATGCTGCACATGTTCTTCGCCGTGCCGTGCGAGCCGTATCAGGTCGATCCGGTCGCCTCGCAGGCGCTCGATCTGCTGTTCGTGCTGCACGCCGACCACGAACAGAACGCGAGCACCTCGACCGTGCGGCTCGCCGGCAGCACCGGCGCGAATCCGTACGCCGCCATTTCGGCCGGTGTGTCCGCGCTCTGGGGTCCGGCCCATGGCGGTGCGAACGAGGCGGTGCTCGCCATGCTCGAGCAGATCGGCACGGTCGAGAACATTCCGAAGTTCCTCGCCATGGCGAAGGATCGCTCGGGGCACTTCCGGCTGATGGGCTTCGGCCACCGTGTGTACAAGAACTTCGATCCGCGCGCGAAGATCATCCGCGACATGTGCCACAAGGTGCTGGCCAAGCTCGGTCGCGCCGACAATCCGCTCTTCGAGCTCGCGCTGCGCCTCGAGGAGATCGCGCTGAAGGACGAGTACTTCGTCTCGCGCAAGCTCTACCCCAATGTCGATTTCTACTCCGGCATCATCTACAGCGCGATCGGCATTCCGCGCTCGATGTTCACCGTGATGTTCGCGATCGCGCGCACGGTCGGCTGGGTCGCGCACTGGCAGGAGATGATCGCCGACCCGCACATGCGGATCGGACGGCCGCGCCAGCTCTACTCCGGGCCGACGCGTCGGGACTATCTGGACATCGGCAAACGCAGCTGATGCCCGGCGGCTTCGCGGCTCACCCGAGCAGCGCTTCGAGCTCGGCGACATCCGCGCGGCGCATCGGGCGTCCGTCGACCGGGCTCACCGGAGCCTGCCGCAGCCCATCCGCGGGGAACACGGTGACCTCGATCGCCTGATCGTCGATCTCGAACCGCACGCCGGGATACTCGAGCACGCGGTCGGCGTTCATTCTGACCCGCCGGGCCGTGATCTCGTGGCGGATGCCTTGATCCATCAAGCTGATCGCGACGGCCTCGGGGCTGTCGGCAAAGAGGTGCAGCTGCACATCCGAGTGCTCCGTCGCCGTGCCGGCGAGCACGGGGCCGACGAGCCGCGGCTCGAAGTCCTTGAGCCTGCGCATGGCCTCAAGCGCGGCGCGGCGCTGCGCCTGCAGCGACTCGAGGTGCGAGGCGCCCCCGAAGAGGCGCTGATACTCGGCGAGCGCCGTCTCGATCTCCGTGTTCTTCGGCAACACGGCGCCCTCCGTGACGCCGAAGCGATCGGCCGCCTTGCGCTTGGCGACCAGAAAATCGCGAATGCCGTGCTCGGCCATCACGCGCGCGGCCTCCTGGGCGAGCGCGCGCCGCAGGTTCTCAGTACGCGGGAGCAGGGGACGTCGTTTCGGCATGCCGCTCAGAATAGCGAATCGGATGCCGTCTGTTCCCTTCCGGGCCGCGCGTCCTCGGTGCCGGGGGTGGCCGCGGCGGGTAGATGATTGACCATGAAGGTCTCGAGGATCGCGTCGGGATTCTCGGCGCTGGCGATCGTGCCCGTGTCGGGCGAGATCCTGAGGGTGACGAGCCCATCCGGCATCGGCCGGCGTTCCTCCGGCACGCCCTCGAGGGCTTCCCGCATGAAGTAGATCCAGATCGGCAGTGCCGTGCGAGCGCCCTCCTCGGTCTCGCCGAGCGAGCGCTCCTGGTCGTAGCCCACCCACACGGTTGCGACGAGATTCTGGGTGAAGCCGTTGAACCAGGCATCGCGCGATTCGTTCGTCGTGCCCGTCTTGCCGGCGATGTCGGTGCGGTGGAGCACGAGCGCCCGCTGGCCTGTGCCATGCCGGATCACGTCCGCCATCATGTCGGTCATGAGGTAATCGTTTTGGGGACTGATCACCCGCGGTGCCAGGCGCTTTGCCGGCAGATCGCCAATGCCCCCGCGCAGGGCATCCGCGGCGCTCAACAGCTGCTCGGCGGACAGGGATTGCAGAGAGGATGGCGAAGCGGTGGCGCCGGCCCCGGCCGAGTCCCCCGCCGGCGCGGTGGTCGCGACCTGTTGGGGGGCGGCCGCGCCGCTACCGCTGAAGCTTGCGGTGACGAGGCCCGATGCGGGCTTGCCGAGACTGCCGAGGTCGGCGGGATGCTCACAGAGCGGACAGGCGATGAGCGGCTGGGATCGCCACACGACCTTGCCATCCGCGCTTTCGATGCGATCGATGAAGTACGGCTGGATGCGGAAGCCGCCGTTTGCGAACGTCGCATACGCCGACGCGAGCTCGAGCGGCGTCACCTGCAGCGTCCCGAGCGCGAGCGTCAGATTGTCGGGCATCTCCGCGTGCGTGAAGCCGAACCGGGTGACGTAGTCGGTCGCATACTTCAGTCCCATCTGCCGCAGGACGCGGACCGAGACGAGATTGCGCGACCACACCAGCGCCTCGCGCAGCCGCATCGGCCCGCGAAAGTCGCGATGTGAGTTCTCGGGCCGCCACGCCGACTCGAGGCCCTCGCCCTCGAGGACGATCGGCGCATCGAGGATCACCGAGGCCGGCGTGAACCCGTCCTCGAGCGCCGCGGAGTAGAGGAACGGCTTGAAGCCCGAGCCCGGTTGCCGCCGCGCCTGCGTAGCACGGTTGTACTCGTTCGTGAAGAAGTCGAATCCGCCGACGAGCGCCGCGATCCCCCCGTCCGTCGGATCGAGCGCGACGAGCGCGGCCTGGGCCTCGGGGACCTGCGCGAGCTGCGCACCGTGCTGCCCGTCGGTGACGACGTAAACGACATCGCCGCGCGCCAGCACCTCGCCGGCGCGCTTGGGGTAGGGACCGAGCCCCTCCCCGTTCAGGGTCTTGCGTGCCCAGGACAGTCCATCCCAGGCGATGGTCTGCAGCCCGATGCCCTTCGCGAACACCTGCGCGGATCTCTCGGCGACGGAAACCACGACGGCCGGCGTGAGGAAGCTCATCGCGGGATAGTCCTCGAGCGCCTCCTCGAAGTCATCGGAGTCCGCGTTGGAGGCGAGGTCGGCGTGGTTCGCCGGTCCGCGATATCCGTAGCGCCGGTCGTACTCGATCAGACCGAGGCGCACGGCCCGGTTCGCGGCCACCTGCAAGCGCGAGTCGATGCTCGTGTACACCTTGTAGCCGGCGGTCTCGGCGCTCGCGCCGAGGAGGCGCAGCGCCTCGAGACGTGCCATCTCGGCCACGTACTGCGCTTCGACGTCGTAGCGCGGCCCGTGCTCGCTCGCCTCGATCGGCTCCGCGTTCGCGGCATCCGCCGTCGCCGGGTCGATGAACCCGAGCTCGCGCATGCGCCGCAGCACGTAGTGGCGCCGGGCCTTGGCGTACTGCGGATTCGCGATCGGGTTGTAGCGCGAGGGCGCCTGCGGAATGCCCGCGAGCGTCGCCGCCTGAGCGACCGTGAGGTCGCCGAGGGCCTTGCCGAAGAAGGTCTGCGCGGCGGCCGCGACGCCATAGGCGCGCTCGCCGAAGAAGATCACGTTCAGATACAGGCCGAAGATCTGCTCCTTGGTGAACGCATGCTCCATGCGATACGTGAGAAACGCCTCCTGGAGCTTGCGCCGCCACGTCTTGTCGAACGACAAGAACATGTTGCGGGCCGCCTGCATGGTGATGGTGCTCGCGCCCTGCGCGCGCTGACCCGAGGCGATATCGACCGCGATCGCGCGCAGCAGGCCGAGATAATCGATGCCGTGATGCTGGAAGAATCGGTCGTCCTCGGCGGCGAGGAACGCTTGCTTGACGAGCAGCGGCACCTCCGCGTAGGTGACGGGAATGCGCCGCTCCTGCCCGATCTGCGCGATCAGATCGCCGCTGCGGGTATACACGCGCAGCGGCACCTGCAGCTCGATGCTGCGCATGGACTCCACCGAGGGGAGCGAGGGCTCGAGGTAGACGTAGCAGCAGCCGAGCCCGAATGCCCCGACGAGGGCGATCAGGGCGAGGCTTCCCGCCGCAAATCCGTACAGTCGAATGTATTTCCGTTTCACGGCGCGCTTCTCAGGAGCGGCGCCTCCAGCGGATCCGCTCCAGGGAGCCCTGTACCACGGAGTCGCAGGCCGCTGCATCGCGGAGCCCGCTTAACAGAACTCCCATCACAAAAAAACGGGCCCTGCTTGCGTCGATTTCCCGGGCTATGCATAGTACTTGGCGGCTGAATGGGCAAACTCACCGAAAGGTGGGGACGCAAAGCCTCCGGTCTACCGGCGTGAGCGCCCAGGACAGCGGGGTTGCCGGCGCAAACCTTAAACCATCCGCGAGGCGCCAGCCACGGTGGGGATGGGGGTTCTAAGGCGCCGCGTCACTTCGCTCGCGCGCTCGCGCACGGTTCCCGCCGGCTTTGCCTCTCCAGTGACGCCATCGAGATCGGGAGCGACGACTGGAGCATTTCATGATATTTCGTGAGACCTCTCACGTCCCAGTTAACCTTTCGCTGTTATAAGACATGGCCAATTTTACTCGGGGTCGGCGCTCGATGGGCGTAAGTTACTGATAAGGAATAAAAATGTTCCTATTTCAGCGCAAGTATCGGCCTCTGCTGGGAGTTGACATAACGACATCCTCGATCAAGCTGATCGAGCTGTCGATGAGCGGGGGACAGTACCGGGTGGAGGCCTACGCGGCCGAGCCCACGCCACAGAATGCAATGAACGAGAAGACCATCGTCGATGCGGAAGCGGTGGGGGAAGCGGTACGGCGTGCGGTCAAGCGCTCCGGGGCGCGGGCGCGCGAGGTCGCCATCGCGATCAGCGGCGACGCCGCGATCACCAAGGTAATTCAGATGCCCGGGAGCCTGCGCACGAGCGAGCTCGAGGCACAGGTCGAGATGCAGGCCGATCAGTACATCCCCTTCCCCATGGACGAGGTGAGCTACGACTTCGAGGTGCTCGGTCCCTCCGAGAAAGACCCCGAGACCCATGACGTGCTGCTCGTCGCGACGCGCACCGAGAACGTGGACCAGCGTCAAGCCGCCGTGAGCGCGGCCGGGCTGTCCGCGCACATCGTCGATGTCGAGGCCTTCGCGCTCGAGAACGCCTGCAAGCTGATGACGCATCAGATGCCCGACGGCGGAATCGATCGGACCATCGCCGTTGCGGATTTCGGCGCCAGCAGCACGACCTTCAGCGTGCTGCGGAATCTGAAGGTCGTCTACACGCGCGACTTCGCCTTCGGCGGCCAGCAGCTTACCGAGGAAATCATGCGGACCTACGGCCTGTCGATGGAGGAGGCGGGCCGCGCGAAGAAGGAGGGCGGGCTACCCGGGAACTATCAGTCCGAAGTGCTCGACCCGTTCATCGACGACATGACCCAGCAGGTGAGCCGTTCGCTGCAGTTCTATCTCGCATCCGGCACCGGGCGCGAGCAGCCGGAGAAGCTGCTGATCTGCGGCGGTTGCGCGAACATCACGGGCGTCGCCGATGTGATCTCGAGCCGCGTCGGGATCGCGGCCGAGAAGGGTGATCCGCTCGGGCAGATGAAGCTGTCCTCGCGCGCCAAGGCACAAGCCGTGCAGCGTGACGCCACCGCGCTGCTCACGGCGTGCGGGCTCGCCCTGCGGAGCTTCGACTGATATGCCGCGCATCAACCTACTGCCCTGGCGCGAAGTCCAGCGACGCGAGCGCAAGCTCCATTTCATGATCGCCCTCGGCGGCGCGACGCTCGCCGCCATGGCATTCGCCTTCATCGCATACCTGATGTTCGATTCGATGATCGATGCGCAGCAGCACCGCAACAACGTGCTGCGCAACCAGATCAAGATCCTCGACCGCCAGATCGAGGAGATCAACAGCCTCGAGAGCGAGAAGCAGCGCTTCATCGCACGCATGGAGATCATCGAGAAGCTCCAGCGCTCGCGGCCCGAGATCGTGCATCTGTTCGACGAGATCGTGCGCACGCTCCCGGACGGGGTCTATCTGACGAGCGTCAAGCAGACCGACACCCGCCTGAGGTTCGAGGGTGTCGCGCAGTCGAGCACGCGCGTGTCGAGCTTCATGCGCAACATCGATTCCTCCGAGTGGCTGAAGAATCCCGAGCTCGAGGTGGTGCAGGCCAACAAGGGCGAAGCATTCGGGTCGACCTTCGTGCTCGACGCCGAGCAGGTGAGCCACGCGGGCGCGGACGATGACACGCCGGGTGCCAAAGGCCCGGCCATGCGGCGCGTCGCGCGCCGGGGGCCGACGCCATGAACCTGCTCGAAGAGCTGCGCTCGCTCGACCCGCGCGATCCCGGCCGCTGGCCGATGCCGGTGCTGGCCGGCGCCGTCGTGTTGTGGTTCCTCGTGCTGGCCGTCGTCCTCACATACATGTTCGTGTGGCAGAGCACGCGTCCCGACCTCGCGCGCTACGAGCAGGAAGAGCAGAAGCTGCGCCAGGAGTTCAGGGAGAAGCACCAGAAGGCGGTCAACCTCGTGGTCTACAAGCAGCAGCTGAACGACATCGAGCGCTCGTTCGGCGCACTGCTGCGCCAGCTCCCCGGCAAGACCGACATGCCCGACCTGCTGGTGGACATCTCCCAGACCGGCCTTGCGGCGGGCCTGCAGGAGAGGCTCTTCCAGAAGGGCCAGGAGATCAAGAAGGACTTCTACGCAGAGCTACCGATCAAGATCGAGCTCACGGGCAGCTACCACCAGTTCGGCCAGTTCGTGAGCGGCATCGCCGCGCTGCCGCGCATCGTCACGCTGCACGACATCAGCATCAAGCCGGCCTCGAAGGATTCGTACGACGCGCTGGTCCTCGACCTCACGGCGAAGACCTACCGCTATCTCGACGAGGATGAGCTCGCCGCGGCCGAAGCGGCCAAGCGCAAGGACGATCTGAAGTCCCGGCACCGGGGCGGCGGTTGAGGCGCGGCGCGCCGCGCGAGTCGCAACAGGAGTGATGGTGGTCATGAGCGATGGTTCTACGATGAGCACAGCCCATCGCCGCCGCTTTGCGGGCGGAGTGGCGCTCGTCGTCGCGCTCGGGATGCTCGGCACGCTCGCGGCGTGCACCAGCGCCGACGATGACCTGCAGAACTTCATCACCGAGACCAAGCACGAAAGCGGCGGCCGCGTCGAGCCCCTCCCCGAGGTCAAGCCCTACCAGACGTTCACCTACGCGGCCGCGAACCTGCGGTCGCCGTTCGTACCGAGCGGCCCGAGCGGGGGCAACGGCCTGAATCTGCGGCCCGATCCCAAGCGCAATCGTGAGTTCCTCGAGCAGTTCCCGCTCGACACGTTGAAGATGGTCGGCACGCTCAAGCTCGGCGGCGAGACTTACGGGCTCATCCAAACCAAGGATGGGCTCGTCAACCGCGTTCTGCCCGGCAACTACCTGGGCCAGAACGACGGGAAGATCACCGAAATCACTGCATCGAAGATCGTCGTTCGCGAAATCGTTCCGGACGGCACGGGCGGCTACATCGAGCGGCCCGCGTCCGTGCCACTGGTCGAGTAGCGAAATCGGCAGCAGGGAGTCCTCAACGCATGAAACGCCACAGACCGACTCGGATGACGAGAGCGCTCGCCGCGGCGGCCGCCGCGCTCGCGCTCGGCGCCATCGGCTTGCCTGCGCTCGCGGCGGGCGGCCCCGCGCTGCAGTCGATCAACGTTCAGCCGCTCAGCGGCCAGCAGCTGCAGCTCACCCTGCACCTCTCCGGACCGGCGCCGCAGCCCCTGTCCTTCACCATCGACAATCCGGCCCGCATCTCGATCGATCTGCCGAACACGACGCTCGCGCTGCCGTCGCGCCGCATCGACGTGCACTCCGAGGGTCTCGAAAGCGTGCTGGCTGCGGAAGCCAAGGACCGCAGCCGCCTCGTCCTCGAGCTCGACCGGATGCTGCCCTACGCCATGCGGGTGGACGGTGACGATGTGATCGTCACGGTCGGTACCGCGGCGGGCGGCGATACGGCCGCGCAAGCGAGCTCATCGAGCGCCGCCGCAGCGGCGCCCGTCGCTCAATCCGAAGCACAACCGGCCGCAGCTGCGCCCGGCCCGCGCGCCATCCGCAGCATCGATTTTCGCCGCAGCACCGATGGCGCGGGACGCGTGATCGTCAACCTCACCGACCCCCACACCCAGATCAACTTGCGCCAGTTGGGCGATCAGCTGGTCGTCGATTTCGCGGATACCGAGCTGCCGAGCACCGGACCGCGTCGCTACGATGCGAGCGATTTCGGCACGCCGGTCACAGGATTCGACGTCACGCGCTCGGGCAACGATGCGCGGATCGTGATCGATGCGTCGGGCAATTACGAGCAGCTCGCCTATCAAACCGACAACCAGTACGTCATCGAGGTGCAGCCGCAGCGCAGAGCGGCGAGCGCACAGGAGCAGCCACGCAAGTACACGGGTGAGCGATTGACGCTCAACTTTCAGGACATCGATACGCGCGCCGTGCTGCAGCTGCTCGCGGATGCGAGCGGACAGAACATCGTCGTGAGCGACTCGGTGCACGGCAGCGTCACGCTGCGCCTGCAGAACGTGCCCTGGGACCAGGCGCTCGACATCGTTCTGAGGACCAAGGGCCTCGACAAGCGTCAGGACGGCAACGTCATCATCGTCGCGCCGGCCGAGGAGCTCGCGGCGCGCGAGAAGGCCGAGTTCGCCGCCGGCAAGGATCTGCAGGAGCTCGAGCCGCTGCGCTCGGAGTTCCTGCAGGTGAACTACGCGAAGGCCGCGGACATCGCGCTGCTCATTCGGCCGCGGGCCGGTGTCGGCGGAGCCGGCGGGGCACCGGGTGCCGGCTCGCTGCTCTCGCCGCGCGGCAGCGTGTCGGTCGATGCGCGCACGAACACGCTGCTCGTGCAGGACACGGCGGAGCGCCTCGCCGATATTCGGCGCCTGGTCGCAACCCTGGACATCCCCATTCGCCAGGTGCTGATCGAAGCCCGCGTGGTGACGGTCAGCGACGACTTCGAGCGCGAGCTCGGAACGGTGCTCGGCCTGACGAGCGTGCACAAGAACGGCAACGGCATCGTCACGACGACCGGCACGGCGGCCGGGGAGGACTCGATCGTCTCCTCCGCGCTCACGAACCTCAACACCACCGGCAGTCCGTTTCCCGTCACGCTTCCGACGGGCGGCAGCGCCAACGAGCGCTACAACGTGAATCTCCCGACGCCGGATGCGGGCGGCAGCATCGCCTTCGGCGTGCTCGGCTCGGATTACCTCGTGGACCTCGAGCTGTCCGCGGCGCAGCTCGAGACGCGCGCCGATGTCATCTCGGCGCCGCGCGTCGTCACGGCGAACCAGAAGAAAGCCGTCATCCTGCAAGGCACCGAGATCCCGTACCAGCAGTCGGCCTCGAGCGGTGCGACGACCGTTCAGTTCGAGAACGCGGTCCTGTCGCTCACCGTGACACCGCAGATCACCCCGGACAACCGCATCATCCTCGACCTCGACGTGCGTGACGACAGCGTCGGCACCGTCGTCGTGGAGTCGGGCGGCGTCAACGTGCCCTCGATCAACACGCAGGAGGTCACGAACCAGGTCGTCGTCAACGACGGCCAGACCGTCGTGCTCGGCGGCATTCTCACGACGACGCACCGTGATCAGGAGACGAAGATCCCCGTGCTGGGTGACATCCCCCTGCTCGGGAACCTCTTCAAGCAGACCCTCAAGACGAACGACAAGGACGAGCTCCTGATCTTCGTCACGCCGAAGATCGTGCACGAGGGTACGACGGTCTACTGAGGGCCGCCGTCCACCTGAGGCCGCCTGCGCCGCCCCGCGCGCAGCGCCCGGCCCGTCCCCGCCGGAGGTCTCTGTCCCGCGAAGGCGTGCGGTATGCTCTCGCGAGCATGCTGGGCAAACGCGGTGTTTTTCTGATCGGCCCCATGGGCTCGGGCAAGTCCGCCGTCGGGCGGCTGCTCGCGCGCATGCTCGATGCGCCGTTTTACGACAGCGACACCGAGATCGAGCGGCGGACGGGCGTCGACATCTCCTACATCTTCGAGAAGGAAGGCGAGGCGCGCTTCCGCCAGCGCGAGCGCGAGGTGATCGATGCACTGACCCGGCTCGAGCCGGTCGTGCTCGCAACCGGGGGCGGCGCCGTGCTGCTCGAGGAGAACCGCCGCCATCTCGCCGAGCGCGGCTATGTCGTCTACCTCGAGGCCTCCGTCGAGCAGCAGGCGCGCCGGGTTCACCACGCCCGCCACCGCCCGTTGCTCATGAACGTGGATCCGGCGCAGAAGCTCGAGCAGCTGATGAGCGAGCGGGGAGCGCTCTACCGCGGCATCGCCGATCTGAAGGTCGCGACCGACGGCCGTAAGATCCAAAGTGTCGCCGAGGAGATCGCCTCCGGTTTGAAGGCGCGCCACACACCGTATACTGCGCCGACATGAGACCCGGTGCGAAGCGCCAGGCCCCTGTGGATACGCTCACCGTCGGGCTCGGTGAGCGTAGCTATCCGATCATGATCGGCGCAGGGTTGCTTCAGGAACGCGCGCTCCTCGAGCCGTATCTTCCCGGCCGCGATGTGCTCCTCGTCAGCAACACCGTCGTCGCCCCCCTCTACGCCGAGCGGCTCATGGGCGCCCTGCGCGACCGGCACACCGTGACCGTGGTTCTGCCGGACGGGGAGCCGCACAAGACCCTTGCCAACGTTTCCCGGGTCCTCGACGTCCTCGTGACGAACCGCTTCGCTCGCGATGGCACGGTGATCGCCCTCGGCGGGGGCGTCGTGGGCGACCTCGCGGGCTTTGCCGCGGCGTGCTACCTGCGAGGCATCGCGTACGTGCAGGCGCCCACGACGCTCCTTGCGCAGGTCGATTCGGCGGTCGGCGGCAAAACGGGCGTCAATCACCCCGGCGGCAAGAACCTGATCGGCGCTTTCCACCAGCCGCGCGCGGTGGTCACGGATACCTCCACGCTCGAGACCTTGCCGGCGCGCGAGCTGCGCGCCGGGCTGGCCGAGATCATCAAGTACGGCTTGATCTGCGATGCGGCGTTCTTCGCGTGGCTGGAGGTGAATCTCGATGCGTTGCTCACGCTCGCCGCGCCGGCGCTCGCGCATGCGATTCACCGCTCCTGCGAGATCAAGGCACAGATTGTCGGACGCGACGAGCGCGAGCACGGTGAGCGTGCGTTGCTCAACCTGGGACACACCTTCGGCCACGCCCTGGAGTCGGCTTCGGGCTACGAGCGCTGGCTGCACGGCGAGGCGATTGGCGCCGGACTGCTGATGGCGGCCGCCATGTCCGAGGCGTGCGGCACGCTGCGCCGAGACGAGGTCGAGCGCCTGCGCGTGCTGCTCGAGCGGGCCGGCTTACCCGTGGCGGCGCGCGACGTGTCGGCCGACGACGCGCTCGAGCACATGAGAATCGACAAGAAGGTGAAGGCCGGGCGGATCCGCCTCGTGCTGCTGCGCGCCATCGGCGCCGCATACCTGACCGGCGACTATCCCGACGATGCGCTGTACGCGACCGTCCGCGCCTACTGCGGGTGAGCGTGGGCGGGCGCGGCGGATAGACCAGTGAACGACTTCGCCCCGGTCTCCGAGGATCTCGCGCCCTACGCCGCGCGCGAGGCGCACTCACGCGGGCGGCGCCATCCGGAGCCCAAGCCCGACTTTCGCGGCGAGTACCAGCGCGATCGCGACCGCGTCATCCATTCCAACGCCTTCCGGCGTCTGGTCTACAAGACGCAGGTCTTCGTGAATCACGAGGGCGACCTCTACCGCACCCGCATCACGCACTCGATCGAGGTGGCACAGATTGCCCGCTCGATTGCCCGCGCGCTGCGCCTCAACGAGACACTGACCGAGGCGATCTGCCTGGCACACGACCTGGGTCATACCCCCTTCGGGCACGCCGGCCAGGATGCGTTGAACGAATGCATGCGGCCGTACGGCGGCTTCGAGCACAACCTGCAGTCGCTGCGAGTCGTCGATGAGCTGGAAGACCGCTATCCTGACTTCCACGGCCTGAACCTCACCTTCGAGTGCCGCGAGGGGATCCTCAAGCATTGCTCGGTGCGCAACGCTCGCCAGCTCGGCGAGGTGGGCGAGCGCTTCCTCCGCCGGCACCAACCGAGCCTGGAGGCGCAGCTCGCGAACCTCGCCGACGAGGTCGCCTACAACAATCACGACGTGGACGATGGCCTGCGCGCAGGTCTCATCGAGGTGGGCGACCTCGAGCAGGTGCGCATTTTCGAGCGGCAGCACGCCGAGGTGCTCGAGCGCTACCCTGCACTCGGCGAGCGCAAGCGGATCCACGAGACGATCCGCCGCATGATCAATTTCCTCGTCGTCGATCTGATCCGGACGACCCAGCGAGGGCTCAAGGTTGCAGGGCCGTCATCCATCGAGGAGGTGCGCGCTCGCTCGAAGCCGCTCGTCGCGCTGAGCGACGCCGTGCAAGCCGAGCATCTGCAACTGAAGGGCTTTCTGCGCGAGCGGGTGTACCGGCATCACCGCGTGCTGCGGATGACCGCGAAGGCGCGACGCGTGCTGAAGGAGCTGTTCGAGGCCTTCCACCAGGACGTGAACCTGATGCCGCCCGAGCATCGCGACGCAGCCGAGCGAGGTGAGCAGGAGCACGGCCCGAAAGGGCGCGCCCGCGCCGTGGCAGATTACGTGGCCGGGATGACAGACCGATACGCGATTCTGGAGCACCAGCGGCTGTTCGATCCCGCCGAGCGGACCTGAGCGGAAGGCACTCGCCGCAGCACCCAAGCAGGCTCTTCCCGCACCGCAGCGCAAGCTCGAAGATGAGCGCGCAATGACCTCCTTCGGCCGAAGGAGGTCATTCGGCTTGCCGTTACCCCCCCGCTTTGAAACATACTGCCCCCATGGGCGACCTACGGATGTCTCCGGCAGTCAAGACGAATTTCTGTCGCAACATCACACTTCCACCACGGCGTGGACGAATATGTTGAGTATTTGCCAAGTTATGGCAAAAGGTGCAGTATGAATTTAAAGAGCTGCCTGCTTGCTGCAGTGCGGCATATGCTGATCCCGATCGCCAGGATTCTGATTCGAAACGGGGTGGCGTATAGCGACTTCGATGCGGCAGCGCGGCACGCATTCGCAAAGGGCGGGGAGTCGGTCCTCAACGAACGATCACTGGCAGTCACACTCGCGCGGTTGTCTGTGCTGACCGGTCTAACACAAAAGGAAATCGAACGCGTGATGCACAACGCGTCGCAGTACGGGATGTCCGCGTCGGGCGATTGGCTTGCTGCAGCTCGTGTGCTGCATGCGTGGCACACCAAGCCGCCCTTTGTGCTGGTCCCTATCGGCGTGCCGTTGGAACTGGAGTACGAGGCGTCGGACACCAAGAACACTTTTGTGGAGTTGGTGCAGACGCATGTTCCCGACGCAGATCCCTCTCTAATGCTTGCGATTTTGCTGACGTCTGGCGCGGTCGCACAGGACGAGCGGGGACGTCTTCGCGCGACGACGCGAACATTCCTCGCGGGGGAAGTTAGTGAGATTCAGATCAGGTACGTGGCGAGGACCGTGCGGAGGTTTCTTGACACGCTCGATGTGAATCTCACGGAAGGTGGGCGTCAGAGTGGACGATTTGAGCGGTCCGTTACGGCGGATAGAGGAGTTCCGACACGGCGGTACGATGAGTTTGTTTCGTATATCCGCTCGATGATGCAAAAGACGCTAGAGGATGTCGACGAGTGGATTGCAGCAAACGCGGCACCAGAAGCGGGCGAACCTGTGCTGTGGACTGGCATTGGCATGTACCACTGGCTTGAGCAGCCAGAAGATCTTGAGGTCGCGTTTAGGGATGTCGTCGATGATACGACGCGCCTTGAGCAGGGTTCGTAATTCAGAAGCGATACTCACAAGGTAATGAGAGTAGTAAGGAATCGCCATGTATCAGGTCTCCGCGCTTCGCACTCGGCTGTTGCTGGCCTCATTGGCAACATGCGCGTTAATTGGGTCAAACGCCTTCGCGGCATCCAAGACTTCTGAGGCGCTGCTCGACTATGGAGCGGTGGACAGCGTAGACGCAGCGCATTCCACGATTGTGATTGCGGGTCAGCCCTTTGCGCTGGCGGGCGATAGCTCTTTTCAACCGGGCGACCTTGGTGCGGTCGTCGCAGTGGCGAAGGATGGCGCGATCGAGGCGTACGCGTTGCACCTGACAGCGCAGTACGTTGCGGGGAGCACACCAGTCCTTGTTACCGGTGTTGTGACTGGCGTTACTCCAGAGTCGGCTGGACTGAAAATCGGCGACCTGAGGGTTGACTACAGCAAATTACTGAGCGCATCACCGGACCTACACTTTTCGGTCGGCGATACGGTAACGATATCGGGGACACAACCAAACCTTGCGGGTGTCCTCCTCGCTGACTCCGCTCGTGTTATTGAGACCAAGGCGATTGCCGGTACGAATGCCATCGCTGGCACGAATGCGATTGCCGGTACCAACGCCATTGCCGGCACCAACGCCATTGCCGGTACAAATGCGATTGCCGGTACAAATGC
>Ga0335074_10003068_pt1 | contig 22760 bp, 21 predicted proteins | sample Lox_Sample_23_FD_206715 | JGI IMG/M metagenome (GOLD analysis project Ga0335074, IMG submission 206715) | Soil microbial communities from Loxahatchee National Wildlife Refuge, Florida, United States - Lox_Sample_2.3 | ecosystem: Environmental > Terrestrial > Soil > Wetlands | place: USA...
AGCCCCAGGTCCAGGTCTGAGCGAGGTACTCAGTGGTTTGCTGGTTGCAGCCGGTGATGGTGTCACCGCCGAACAGCACCGCGGTGCCGGTGGCCGCGTCATAGGCCATCGCACCATCGCCCCGGGCGCTCGGGCGCGTCGCCGGGGCCTGCTCGGTCCAGGTCGTGCCGTCCCAGGTCCAGGTGTCACCAGGGGCGAAGACGCCGCCGAACAGCACCGCGGTGCCGGTGGCCGTGTCGTAGGCCATCGACCCGTCGAACCGGGCGCCGGGGCTGGACGCCGGGTGCTGCTCGGTCCAGGTCGTGCCGTTCCAGGTCCAGGTGTCATTGAAGATCTCCTGGCCGGTGACAGGACCGTTGCCAATCCCGCCGAACAGCACCACGGTCCCGGTGGCCGCGTCGTAGGCCATCGACGCGCCATACCGGGCAGACGGGCTCGTCGCCGGGTGCTGCCTGGTCCAGGTCGTGCCGTCCCAGGTCCAGGTGTCACCGAGCTGGCCTTCCTTAGCCGACCGACCGCCGAACAGGACCACGGTCCCGGTGGCCGCGTCATACGCCATCGACGTTTCGATCCGGGCCAGCGGGTAGCCCGCCGGAGCCTGCTTGGCCCAGTCCGGAGCCTGCTGCGGCGAAGCCGACGCGACGGCCGGGGGAACCGCGCCCAGAACTCCCACCACGGCCAGCGTGGCGGCACTCACCCGCAGCGTCCGCCACCGGCCAGACCCCAGCACCAACCCGATCCTGGTCAGCCCCATCACGACCTCCCCCAACTGCTGCGCGTACCAGCCTGACCCGGGCAGAGCGCCCGCCATCCCCAGCAATCAGCCCGGCGCCTGGCCGGCCAGGGCCCCGGCAAAGTCGTTTAGCAGCTCATGATCGTTCGCAAGGGCAGGCTGGGCCGCCGGTCGTTGGTTGCGCAGGGCGGCGGCAATGCTAGCGCCGGCTCGGGAATGACGGACTCCACCTATTCGATGGTGCCGAGCACGGCGGCCTCGGCAAGGCGCTGACGGGCCTCTCCGACCCCGGCGGCGCGGACGGCCTGAAAGCCTGCCGCTGCGGCGCCCGCGACGTTCACAGCGTTGTCGTCGAGGAACAGCACCCGCCCGGCTGGCACCTCCAGCAGGCCGGCGACGTGCGTGAAGGCTGCAATGTCGGGCTTGAGCAGGCCTAGCTCGAAGGACAGGAACCGGTGGTCGAACAGTTCCGCCAGCGGCCATCCGGCGATGTGATCATGCCAGTGCAGCGCATTGGTGTTGCTGAAGCAGCCTGTGGCGACGCTCGCCCGGGTCTGGGCGACCAGCTCTGCGGCTCCGGGCAGCGGCCCGGCTGGCCAGTCCCGGAAGGCATCAAGGAACGCAGCTGCGCTGAGGTCAAGCTGCCAGTCGGCGACCACCCCGGCGGCGAACTCGGTCTCCGAGCAGCCGCCGCTTTCGAAGCGGCGGACCCAGCGGCAGGTCAGCCAGCGCCGCCACAGCTCCTCCTCGGTGTTGATGCCGGTGAGTTCCAGCATGGCGCGCACGCCGGGTAGCTCGATGAGCACGCCGCCGAGATCGAACAGCACCAGATCAACGGGCTCAGCCACGCTTCGAACCTACTAGACGGCCGGGGCGCGCTCCTTGAGGACCGAGAGCTCCCGGCACAGTCGGGTTAGCACCTCATGATCGTCTGGAGGGGCCGGCTGGGCCGCCGGGCGTGGTAGCGCAGGGCGGCGGCGATGCTGGCCGCCCCGGCCAGCCGCAAGATGGTGATGGCCAGGTTGCGCAGGATGGCCATGACGCGCGGCCCGGCCGCGGTGCGGACCTGAGAGCGGTCTTCGTCGAAGTCCAGGTCGCGGACCCAGTGCAGGCGGTCCTCGATGCCCCAGTGCCCGCGGATGATGGCGGCGAGCTGGGCGTAGGTGGCCTGGGTGACGGTCAGCGAGGTGACCGCGTAGCAGGTTTCGCGCGACCACTTCCCCATCAGCTTGCGGCGGCGCACGACCTGGATGGCCTGGGCGGCGTGCGGGAAGGCCAGGCCAGCGGCCACCGAGGTGACCTTCAGGGTGCGCCGCTCGGTCCGGCCGTGCCCCTGCTCCCGCTTGTCGCAGGCCTTCGGCACGTCGCGCCAGGGCAGCGCCGCCAGCTGGGCGTGCAGGCCGGGCTGGTTGCGCTTGACGATCAGCAGATAGTGCGCTCCGCGACGGTGCAGGTAGGCGGCGTGCTCCCGCTGGGCGTGCAACGCATCGGCGGTGATGACCGCATCGGTGATCTGGATGCGGTCCAGCAGGGCGGTGAACAGGGGGATCTCATTGGTCTTGGCGCCCACGTCTACCTGGCCAAGCACCACGCCATGGCCATGATCGAAGGCAGCGAGCAGGTGACGGCTGCCTTCGCCGCCGTGCCCAGACCCGCGTAAGGTCTTGCCATCCACCGCGATCACCCGCCGCCGGCCCAGCACCGGTGCTGTGTGCCGGGCCGCCCACTGGCCAGCTAGATCATCGAGGACGTCAGCATCCAGCCGCTGCAGGGTCCGGCGGAAGGTTGATTCTGAGGGCACCGCCCGACGGCCCCAAGCCCCTCAAGGTGTCCTGATCAGCATCGGCAGCCCACTCCGCGATCGCGGTGAACGACCGTGCCCCGGCCAGCACCGCGCACACCGCCAGTCCCAAGATCACCGCCAGCCGGTAGCGCACGCCCCGGCGGTGCCGCGGGGTCAGTGACCTTGGCGAGCACCGCCAGCAGGCCCGGCGGGCCTTCGGCGGCGTCGATGGCCAGATCAGCAAGATGGCCAAGGGCAGGGTCAATCAGTGATGATGACGAGGCGGGCATGGTTCCCCGGCAGTGACCTGGCAGGTGTAGGAACCGCCATGATCACCCACGAGGGCCGTGCCCGCGCTCCTAAGCGCCTATCACCGGCATGCGACCCGCGTCACCCTAAGGACTTTGCCGACCCCCTGCCTGGCCGGCCCGCACCCGCGCGGTCAGCGGCCAGGATGACCCTTACCCCAGAACCTTAGACGCCCAAATCAACAAACATGCGGTGCAATCATGAACAACCCTGACGACCCGGCAGCCGGAAGGCGTCGTGCCTTTCGACCAGGACCGCCGGTTCATTTCGGGTCCCGGGTGTAAGGGCCACCGAGGCCGCAAGCCGCTCCGGCAAGCGCCCGCGTCACGTCCCGAGCATCGCAGCGCAGGCTCCCGCCGTGTCGCGCCAGCATACGAATTTATGCTCGAGTTGCCGGGGTGATCATCTCGATGCGAACTATGATCATGCCCGCGCCATTTGGTGAATAATCAGCGTCAGGTATTGACCGTCCTGGATTGCCGTGATCTGCTCATGAGTACCCATCCATTCGTGCACGGGACTTAGTTCGCCATCTGAAGGGGAGTACGGATTCGACCGCGAATTCTCAGGCTGGGTGCCGATGAAAGGTAAACTCGCAGTACTGACAGTCGTGGCGCTTGTGGGCCTGGGACTGTCCGCTATGCCGGTATCGGCTAGGACCGTGCCCCATGCAATCCATAAGGCGGTAGTTCAGCCAGCAAGTTGTGGCGAGATGGTGGACAATGGTGGACATGGCCTGGGAATCATGAGTGAAGGGGCAGGCAACGCCGTCATAACGGCAGATGGTTCTGGCAACTGCTTCACGCCCGTCAATTCGTATGTTGCTCCAAGTGGTGTCAAATACTGGGAGTACAAAGACAGCGATGGCGGCGATTGCCTGGATGTCGATCATACCAACATTCCCGGCCTGATTGTCACCACTACCTGTACTGCTGGTGACCCGTACGAACTGCTGGTAGGGTTTCAGCAGAATATCGACAACTCTGGCTACAGCGGCTGGAATCTTAGTTGTCTGGCCGATGTTTCATACTGCGACGGGTCGACACAAGTAAACTTCCTGTGCTCTGACGACAGCTCTCCAGGTAGCCTTGTGTCAACGAATAGCGGGCTCTACGGCGATGCCGACAGGTGCGTCTGGCAAGTGCCGTGAAACCCCGCACAAACGCATTCTAGATGCACTGAGCATTTGCTGAATTGCATAACGCCTTGCGAGCGCAACCCCCGAGCCTTACGCGCGTCATTGAATGCCCGGCCATATGTCGGCTTCTCAGGCTCTGACGCTACCGCGAATGCTGGATCAGGGACGCGTCGCGGGGCTGGCGCGGAAGTTCTCGGGCTGGCTGGTCACCTCGCTGACCGCGACCCATCGGTTCTGGGTGGCCGAGAGCTCCATGGTGTCGCATACCGCCTGTACGGCGGCGGCTTCGCGGAAGCCGGGGACCCACGGCGTGTCCGGCCACCCCTCCAGCAGGTCGGCGACCTGGTTGGCGAAGCTCGCTCCGTACCCCACTCCCTGGCCGATCGGCCACCATTGCGCCGCGTAGGGGTGGCTGGGGTGCTCGGCGCGGATGCGCCGCATCCCGTACCGGCCGGGATCGTCGTTCCCATCGCCGAACCTGAGCTCGTTGAGCCGCGGGTAGTCGAAGACCAGCGTTCCGCGGCTGCCGTTGAACTCGACCGTGAAGTCACACGGGCGGCGGACCGCCGAGCGGGCCATCTCCACCGTGCCGCGAGCGCCGGAGGCGAACCGGACCAGCGCCGAGGACGCATCGTCGACGGTGACCGCCGGTCGCCGCCGTCCGGCAGGGAGCGCCGCTCGATGAACGTCTCGGACTGGGCGCACACGTCGGTGATCGGCCCGGCCATCCAGGTGGCCATGTCGATCAGATGGCAGCCCAGGTCAGCGATCGTGGTGCCGCCCATGGCCCGGTCGAACCGCCAGTCAAAGGGGGTGGCCGGGTCGGTGAACTCATCCGAGAGCCAGGTGGCGCGGCACAGCCGGACCTCGCCGATCTCGCCATCGGCGATCATCCGCCGCATCAGCGCCACCGCGGGCAGCCGCCGGTAGTTGAACCCGACCGCGTTGGACACGCCGGCCATGGCCTGCGGATAGTCGAGAGCCAGCGGCTTCTCGCACAGGACGGCCTTGCCGGCCGCGGCGGCGGCCTGCGCGATCTCGGCGTGGGTGCCCGGTGGCGTGCAGATGTCCACCAGATCGACGTCGGCCCGCTCGACCAGGCGGCGCCAGTCGGTGGTGTGCTCCGGGACCCCGCAGGCGGCGGCCGCCCGGGCCACGGCCGCGCCGTCGCGCCCGGACATCACGCTGACCACCGGAGTGACCGGCAGCGGGCGCAGCAGCGGGGCGACCCGGTAGCCGTAACAGTGGGCCCGGCCCATCATGCCGTAGCCGACGACGCCGACGCGCAGGGCAGGCGGGTGGCCGGTCATGCCGGGGCCCGCTGCCCGGCGGCGGCCAGCGCCGGGATGGCCGCGCTGACCTGCTCCGCCGCCCGCAGCGCAGCCACGGCGTCGGCCGCGGTGGCCCCATCGCCGACGGTCGCGGCACCGTCCCCGGCGGCACCCGCGCCGGCCGCACCCGCGCCGGCCGCACCCGCGCGGGCGACGGCCACGAAGCCCTCGGCCTGGCGGAGCAGGGCGTCGAGCTGGGCCCGCTCCCCGTCGGCCGGGTCGAGGAAGTCGCACCGGATGGTTCCGCCGGTCCCGAACACCTCGGCGCGCGCCATGTCGCCGGCCGGGTGGTGGCGGCCCAGGGACACGAAGCCGGTCGCACCACCGGACAGGGAAACGAGGATCTGCGCGCTGTCCACGTCGCCTGCCACGTCGGGGTCGCTGATCAGCTCGGCCGCCACCGCCTGGATGTGGGTGATGTCCTGGCCGGTCAGCCAGCGGAGCTGGTCGAACTCATGGACCCCCATGTCGATGGCGATCCCGCCGGAGTGCGCGCGGAAGGCCGCGGCCGGCGGCGCCTCGTCCCACTGGTAGCAGGTGACCAGGTGCAGCTGGCCGACATGGCCGGCCGCGATGCGGTCGCGGGCCGCCTGCAGCATGGGCACGTACCGGCGCCAGTACGCGACCTGCAGCGGCACCCCGGCCGCGGCGGCGGCCTGCGCGGCCGCGCTGGCCTGGGCGGAGGTCAGGCCGCACGGTTTCTCGCACAGGATGGGCAGGCCGCGGGCGGCGACCTCGCCGATGATCTGGACGTGTTGGTCGCTGGGCGCCGCGATCAGCACCCCGTCCAGCTCCGCGCGGTCCAGCATCTCGCCCAGGCTCGGGTACACGGCCAGCCCGGAGGTGGCCAGGTCCTGCCGGGCCGGCTCGAACGGCTCGGCCACGGCGGTCACCGTGACCAGGGCGGAGCCGGAGATCGCACGCAGGTGGGTGCGGCCCATGCGGCCCGCGCCGGCCAGCCCGAGCCGGAACCCGGCCTGGCCGGCGGCCTGGCCAGCGACCGGGTCACTAGCCGCCATGTCACAGGCCCCGCGCGGACAGGAACGCGCGGTTGTCGCGCTGGTCTTGCGCGGCCCGGGCGAAGCGCTCGGCGGTGCGGGGGAAGATGTCCTGCTCGACCACGAGCCAGCCTTGGAAGCCGATGCGGTGCAGGCCGTCGAGGACGGCCTGCACGTCGAGGTCGCCGTGACCGAGCGCGCAGAACGCCTCCCGGGACCAGATGTCCGTGGCCGGGGCCTCGTCGGCGATGATGCCCTGCATCACCGACCGCACCCCGTCCTTCAGGTGCACGTGGTTGATCCGCGCGCTCCAGTCGTTCAGCCCGGCCACCGGGTCGCCGCCGCCCATCATCAGGTGCCCGGTTTCCAGGCACAGCCCGATGTCGGACACCTCGAGCACGCGCTCGATCTCCCACGGCGCCTCGACGTTGGTACCGGTCTCCGGGTGGAACGTCGGCTCGTAGCCGCGGTCGCGGCAGCGGGCCACCACCCGGGCGAGTCCCTGACTGAACCGCTGCCAGGCGTCGGCGTCCAGGCCGACCGAGGGGTCGGTAACCGACCGGCCCGGCCGGCTGCGGCGGGCGTCGTTGCCGTTGTCGGCCAGGGTGGGCCGCGGCGGCGGCCCGGCCAGGTACGGGCGGACGGCGTCGAACGTGTCGAGCAGCGCGTCCAGTTCGGGCAGCATCTGCTCGAGCGCGCCGTGGTCGGCGTACGGCAGCTCCAGGTACCCGCCCGCCAGGCCGAGCGACCGCTCCGCGAGCAGCTCGCCCAGCTTGTCCCCGCTGCCGAGATAGCCGACCGGCCCCAGGTCGATGCCCGCGTAACCGGCCTCGGCCACCTGGTCGAGCACGCTCAGCCCGCTCGGGACGTTCGGGTCATGGCCCACCGTGACCTCGAACGCGCCGTAGCTGACCGGCGCGTTCGCGATCGTGATGCCGTTGCCATTGCTGCCTGACGTCATGTTGCCCTCGTTCACTGGATCCGTGCTCGATCGGGATTACCTGGGCGGATGAGCCCGCCATGGCCGGCACCATACCCATGCCCATCCAGAAGAAGTGGCTGGGGTCCAGACGAGCATTCTGGTAAAGAGGGTGGATGGCCGCGCCAGCCCGCCTGCACCGGCCCGCCGGAACCTCGCCGGCCAGCCCGTTCGCGACCCAGGTGACCCCGGCCGACTGCGGCTGGGCCTACTCGTCGCTGCGCGTGCTCGACCTCGGCCCGGGCGGCCAGGTCACCTTCGGGACCGGCCCGGACGAGATGCTGGTGCTGCCGCTGGCCGGCGCGTGCGCCGTGACCGCGGACGGCGGCGAGATGGCGCTGCACGGCCGGCCCGACGTGTTCAGCCGGGTCACCGATTTCGCCTACGTGCCCCGGGACGCGAGCGTCACCGTGCGCAGCGAGGCGGGCGGCCGGTTCGCCTTGCCCGGCGCGCGGGCCGGGCGCCGGCTCCCGCCCCGGTACGGCCCGGCCGACCAGGTTCCGGTCGAGATCCGGGGCAGCGGCCAGGCCAGCCGCCAGGTGAACAACTTCTGCTCCCCCGAGGCGTTCGAGACCGACCGGCTGGTCTCGGTGGAAGTGCTGACCCCGGCGGGCAACTGGTCGTCCTACCCGCCGCACAAGCACGACCAGGCCCGGCCGGGCGAGGCCGTGCTCGAGGAGATCTACTACTTCGAGGTCGGGCCCGGGCCTTCCGGGCCCGGGCTCGGCTATCAGCGCGTCTATTCCACCGACCCGGGCCGGCCGATCGACGTGCTGGCCGAGGTGCGCACCGGCGACATCGTCCTGGTGCCGCATGGGTACCACGGCCCGTCCATGGCCGCACCCGGCTACGACTTCTACTACCTCAACGTGCTGGCCGGGCCGGCCGAGCAGCGGACGATGGCCTTCTGCGATGATCCGGCTCACGGGTGGATCCGCGAGACCTGGGCCAGCCAGCCGGTGGACCCCAGGCTGCCGATGGGCCGGCCTGACCCGGGCGAGGAGGAAGGTTGAGACTGACCGTCGGGCAGGCTCTGGTCAAGTTCCTCACCGCGCAGTACAGCGAGCGGGACGGCGTCCGCCATCGGTTCTTCGCCGGGTGCTGGGGGATTTTCGGCCACGGCAACGTGGCCGGAATCGGCCAGGCCCTGCTCGAGGCGAGTGACGAACTCCGCTATTACCAGGCCCGCAACGAGCAGGCCATGGTGCATGCCTCGGTCGGCTACGCCCGCATGAAAGACCGGCTGCAGGCGTTCGCGTGCACCTCCTCGATCGGGCCCGGTGCCACCAACATGGTGACCGGCGCCGCGCTCGCCACCGTGAACCGGATCCCGGTGCTGCTGCTGCCCGGGGATGTCTTCGCGACCCGGGCGGCCAGCCCGTTGCTGCAGGAACTGGAGGACCCGCGCACCCACGACGTGTCGGTCAATGACTGCCTGCGCCCAGTGTCCCGGTACTTCGACCGCATCTGGCGGCCGGAGCAGCTGCCATCGGCCCTGCTGCAGGCCATGCGGGTGCTGACCGACCCGGCCGAGACCGGGGCGGTGACGATCGCGCTGCCGCAGGACACCGCGGCCGAAGCCTACGACTGGCCGGACGCGCTTTTCGGCGACCGGGTGTGGCGCATCCCGCGGCCTCGCGGCGAGCCGCAGGTCGTGGCCGAAGTCGCCGACGCGGTCCGGCGCAGCCGGCGGCCGCTGCTGGTGGCCGGCGGCGGCGTGCACTACAGCGACGCCACCACGGCGCTGCGGCGGCTGGCCGAGCAGACCGGGATACCGGTGGCGGAGACCCAGGCGGGCAAGGGTGCGCTGCCGTTCGACCATCCGTCCGCGCTCGGCGCGATCGGCGCGACCGGGACCACGGCGGCCAACGCCATCGCCCGCGAGGCCGACCTGGTCATCGGGGTGGGCACCCGCTGGACCGACTTCACCACCGCGTCCAGCAGCTTGTTCGCATCCGACGACGTCGCCTTCATCAGCCTCAACGTGGCCGGGTTCGACGCGGCGAAACGTTCAGGTATCCCGTTCGTGGCTGACGCCCGGGCCGGACTGGAAGGCCTAACCGGAGCACTGCAGGGCTGGGAGGCAGACGCCAGCTACCGAGAGCGCGCCCGCAGCCTGGCCGCAGCCTGGGACACCGTCGTGCAGCGCGCCTATCACCTGGGCCATCAGCCACGGCCGGCCCAGTCGGAAGTGATCGGAGCGGTCAACGACGCCAGCGGGCCGCGCGACGTGGTGGTCTGCGCGGCCGGCAGCATGCCTGGCGACCTGCACAAACTCTGGCGAACCCGAGACCCCAAGGGCTACCACGTCGAGTACGGCTACTCATGCATGGGCTACGAGATCGCCGGTGGTCTCGGCGTGAAGATGGCCGCGCCCGACCGCGAGGTTTACGTCCTGGTCGGCGACGGGTCGTACCTGATGCTCAGCTCCGAGCTGGTCACCTCGGTGCAGGAGGGAATCAAGCTGGTCGTCGTCCTGGTGCAGAACCACGGGTTCCAGTCCATTGGCGCGCTCTCCCGGTCGGTGGGCGGCCAGGGTTTCGGGACCCGCTACCGCTACCGTGACCCGCAATCAGGCCAGCTCGACGGGCCGCTGCTGCCGGTGGACCTGGCCGCGAACGCGGCCAGCCTCGGCGCCAGTGTCATTCGCGCCAGTTCTGTGCAGGAGCTCAAGGACGCACTGAAGGCGGCGCAGGCGGCGGACCGCACGACCGTCATCCACGTGGAGACCGACCCGACCGTGGCGAGCCCCGGCTCCGAGGCATGGTGGGACGTTCCGGTGGCCGAGGTGTCGGCCCTGACATCAGCCCGCGAGGCCCGGACCCGGTACGAGGCCGACCGGCGCGCGCAACGGCCCGCGCTCCGCCCAGCGCGGCGCCGTTGACCGGGCCGGGGGAAACCTCTTTTACCCGCCTGGCCCTCGCCGGCTCGCTCGGCGCCATCGCGGCGATCGGCGCGATTGACTCCGTCTACGGGCCGCTGCTGCGCCCGCTGTCCCACCGGTTCGCCGTGTCCCTGGCCTTCGCCGGCACGGTGATCAGCGTCAACTTCACCGGAGCACTGATCGGCGTGCTGTGCGCGCAGGCTGCCTTCCGGCGGGCGCCAACCCGCCCGATCGCGACGTTTCGCGCAGGCGGCCGTCGCGGCCGGCTGCCTGACCATCGCCCTTTCCCGGAACTGGCCCCTGCTGACCGTGGGCGTGTTCATAACCGGTATCGGGTTCGGGGCGACCGACTTCAGCCTCAACCAGATCATGACCCGAACCAGGGCCCACGGCCGGGCGGCCCGGCTGACCATACTTAATGCCGCCTTCGGCGCCGGGGCGGTGCTGGGGCCGGGCGGACACGGGTCGGGCGCGGGCCAGGCCTCACCCAGGCGTGGCCGTGGCCGCGCTCGCCTACTTGCTGTACGTGGGCTGTGAGGCCGGCACGGCCGGCTGGATCCCGGCCCACCTGGAGTCCTTCCGTTTCTCGACGCAGTTCGCCACCGGCGGGCCTGGCCGCGGCACCGATTTTCCCGATCGGGCTGGACTGGCTCGCCGCGGCCTTCCCCCGCGACGGGCCAGCCACGTCCTGGGCGCTCATCGGATCGTTCGCGGGCGGCATTGCCGGGCCCGCCGCGGTGGCGGGCGTGGTCTGGCTGATCGGCGTGCCCGCCGTGCCGGCCGTGCTGAGCTCACTGGCCGCCGCGACCACCCTGGCCTTTGTCGGGCTCCGAAGTAAGGTCGTTCGTCTCGAGGCCCAGACCGTGCCGTAACGCGGATAACTCCGTGGCGCCGCCGGCCAGGTCCGTGGCGCCGCCGACGACCCGGCGGAGCACGGTCGCCGGGTCGGCGGGCAGGTCGTTCCCGGTCCAGGCGGCGTGCTGGTCCGGCCGGACCAGGATCAAGCGGCTTCCATAGGCCGCCCGCTCCGCGGCAAAGGTGTCGACGATCACTCGCAGTGGTATCCCCAGAGCCGCCGCCGCGGTCCGGAACGCCGCCACTGGCCGCCGGTCCCCGGTTAGCGCGATCAAGGTGTATCCGCGCCCCAGCTCCTCGAAAACGTTGCGGCCCGAGGAGAGCGGCACCGGTGCGAGGTGATGCCCGGCCCGTGCCTCGACGGTGTGGTGACCATGGACACTGCTCCGCGAGCCCGCCGGTCCCCACACGATCGGCGAGCCCTCGTAGTGCGGCTCGTACGAGGGAGGTGCGGTCTCTCCCGAGGTCCGGCCGCTCCACGCATGCTCGAACTCACCTCGGTCACGATCCGGGTTGTAACGCGCGAGGAATGCTCGGTCGCTGGCGATGCCGTCGATGATCGCCGCTCCGGTTTCGACGAAGATCGGGCGCCGTTCTGCGGTGTAGCTGCCCAGCAACGCCAGCTCGCCCCACTTCTGCAGCACGGCAGCCAGCTTCCACCCGAGGTTGACCGCATCCTCGAGGCCCGTGTTGAGGCCGTACGCGCCGTAGGGAGGGTGGCTGTGGGCCGCATCCCCGGCGAGGAACGCACGGCCGCGCTGATAGCTGTCGGCGATGTCGACGCGCAGGTCCCAGAAGCCCACGTGCTGGAACGTGCAGGCCAGGGGAAACCCGGCCGCCCGCTCGATCAGGGAGTGGACGTCGAGATTCGCCGCCGTCGCGTCCTTGGGTACCGGCGCGTGGAAGAACCACGTCTCGGCGGGGTCAACCCGCCCGAAGAACCACCAGTACCCTTCCAGCTCGGGATGCAGAACGCGGTAGGTGGTCCGCGGCGGGAACCGCCCGAGGCGCGTGTCCAGGTCGCGCGAGCGGAAGACGGCCAGGACCATGCGCTGATCGAAGTCGGACCCGGTGCACGTGATGCCGGCCTGCTCGCGGACCATCGAACGGGCCCCGTCGCACCCGACGACGTACGCCCCCGTGATCTCGCAGCGCGCGCCGCTGGCGTCGAGCGCGGTCACCCGCACCCCGTCGTCGTCGACGCCGACATCAGCTGCCGACCAGCCGAACAGGGTGACGACGGAGTCGAGCGCTGCGACCCGGGTGCGCAGCACAGACTCGGTCAGGTACTGAGGCAGCCGTTCGTGCTGCTGGTAGTAGAAGCGGCTGACCGTCTCGCGGCCCGGCGGGGCGTACCAGTACTCGCCGGCGAGACTGCCGTACGCCGTGATGCCGCCGATGGGGAATCCCGGCGGCAGGAGCCGTGCAGCCCGCAACTCGTCGGCACAGTCCCAGTAGTAAAAGTGCTCCAGGCTGCGGCCGGTGAGGTTCTGCCCCTTGGGGATGGCCGAGAGCTCGACGGATCGCTCCAGGAGCAGGCACGGTATACCGGCCTGGCCCAGGGTCGCAGCCAGCCCGAGCCCGACCGGTCCCCCGCCCACGACAATGACCGAAGTCTGGAGGTTGAGCTGCACCCCACCGATCTTTCCTTATCCACCCCAGGCAAGCCACGAGCAGAGCCGGCCGGCCCTGGCTTACAGTTGCGCATACTTCGGTTCTGCGCGAATGGCAGGCCTGGGGGAGGAATGTCGGCATGAATGATGGGTCCCAGGCGGAGCCGCAGGACGACTTGGCCGTCGGGGCCGGGGCCGCTACGCCCGCCGAGCTCCCGGCCAGCTATTTCGAGATGTACAAGATGACGGTGGAAATGGCCGACCGGGTTTCGGCCCGGCGCGGGCTGGCCAATAGCTTCTTCCTGACCGTCAACACGACCGTTCTGGGAGTCCTGGGAACGCACGCAGCCAGCTGGTACCTCGCGGTCGCCGGAATCATCGTGTGCGTTTCGTGGTGGGTGCTGCTGAGGAGTTACCGGGACCTGAACGCGGCCAAGTTCAAGGTCATCCTGGCCATGGAGAAAAACCTGCCCGCCCAGCCCTACGGCGATGAGTGGAATCATCTGCACTCCGAACCAGTCCAGTCCCCCTCTCCCGGTGCCGCCCGGCGCGGCTGGGCGGCCCGGTACCGAGAGCTCGGGGTCATTGAGCGCACCGTGCCCTGGGTGTTCGCGCTCTTGTACCTGGCCGAAATCGTGAGGCGGCTGGCCGGATGAGTTACCTCGACGATCTCGCGGGCCAGATCGAGCACGAGGTGCCGGCCGACCTGCCGCCGAAGCAGGACGCGACGCTGCTCTTCCACCGGTACGCGCTGCTGCTCCTGGCCAAGGGCACGGTCGCTGGCCGGGTCAACGGCGATCCCGGCTAACCCGAAGGGTGCGGCTCGCCCCGGCTGGTCAGCCACGGGCCAGCACCGCCAGCAATTCCGCCGGTCACCGCTGCATCCCGGCCGCCCAGCCGCCAGGCCACCCGGCGACCCGGCCGCCGCAACTTCGCCGGTCATTGGGCGCTCTTGTACTCAACACTTCGGAGGGCGGGCGCATCTATTGAGGGAGACGTGGACAACGGAGGCGGGATGACTTTTGAGGAGTTCGCCGCCACGCGGATGCCCGGGGTGCTGAGGTTCGCCGCTGTCTTGACCGGTGATCCGGCTGACGCGGAGGACCTGGCCCAGGAGGTGCTGACCCGCGCGTACTCCCGGTGGGGCCGGATCGGCGGCCTGGACCGGCCGGATCTGTATGTCCGCAAGATGATGCTCAACGAGTACCTGTCCTGGCGCCGCCGGTCCGCCCGCCAGGTACCGGTCGACACTGGGACCTTAGAACCGGCGAGCGTCGCCCCGGATCACGCTCAGCGGTACGTCGAGCGCGAGGGCCTGCTCGCCGAGCTGGGCAAGCTGTCCCGGCGGCAGCGAGCCGTGCTTGTCCTGCGCTACTACGAGGACCGGGACGACGCCGAAATCGCCGAACTGCTCGGCTGCTCCCGGGGCACGGTTCGCAGTCACGCGTCTCGCGCGCTGGCCGCGCTGCGGGTCGACATAACCCACGGGCCGCGGGCCCGTACCTGATACCGAGGCAGGAACGTAATGCTCGACGAAGATGACCTGCGGGCGGCATGGCGCACGCTGGAACGGCACACCCCCGACCCGGACCGCATGCTGGCCACCATCCGGGCCCGCGGCCGCGGCGCCGCCCCGCCGCGACCGGGCACGCGCTGGCCTGGGCCGACGGGCGGGGCGCGCGCCTTCCCGCGGCGGATGGCGCCGCTGGCCGTTGCGGCCGCCGTTATCGTCACGGTCGCGGCCGCGGGCCTGGTGGCGAAGGCGGTCGCGCCGGGGTCGGCTGGCACCGGCTGGCCGCAGCGCGTGGCCACGGCGGCCCCGCCGTTCCCGACCTGGGACGGGCTTCCTGCCTACTTCATGGCGGACCCGGGGCCGTTCGGCGGCGCCGAGCCCAGCGGCACGAATGTGGGCGGCTCTTCCGCCTCGCAACTCCCCCGCGCTCAGAGTCTGCCGATCATCGCCACCAGCACGGGACACACCGTGGCAACGGTGCGCCTGCCCGGCTACGTGGCCGGCATCTCGGCGAGCGCCGGGGCGTTCTTCGCCGCCGTGGTCAGCGACGGCGCCGCGAGCTTCTACGAAATCCGCCTGGCCCATGGCGGTACCCAGGCGACAGCAACCAGGCTCCCCATCCCCGCCGACACCGCGCCGATCGGGTATATCGCAGCGTCGCCGGATGGCAGCAAGCTGGCGATATCGACGATGGTGCAGCATGGCGACGCGGGCGACATCCAGAACCTCGTGGTGGCCGCCACCAGCACCGGTGCCGAGCACCAGTGGAGCACACCGGCCAGCGACGCTCAGGGGTCCATGGGCACGATGGCCTGGCTGGCCGGCGGGAAGACGCTCGCGTTCAACTGGGACGGCCCGGCCGCGGTGTCGCCATCGACCGGGCTGCGTTTGCTCGACACGTCGGCACCCGGTGACAACCTGCTGTCCGGGGCGTTCGTTCTGCGCTCCTTCAACCGCGCGGGCTCCTTCGACGACTACACCATCAGCCCGGACCGAAGGATGCTGCTCGGCGTCGTCGCCTGCCTGCCTGGATGCCCCGAGGACAGCCTCGGAACCGTCCGGGGACACCGCGACCTGCTGGGTTCGCTGATCCAGTTCGCCGCGGCCACCAAGACCGCCACCGTCCGGTATGCCGAGCCCGAACTGCCAGGGGTGGCGGCCACCTCCGGTGACAGCGGCTGCCTTGACCCGATGTGGCTCAGCACCTCCGGGGGCACGGTACTGGTGCCCTGCTTCCAGCACCGGCCCGGTACCCGGCAGCACAAGGGCGTGACCCTGGCTCACGTCCTCCTGCTCGACGGCGGCCAGGCGACCGCCCTGACCTGGCTGAACGGGTTCGTCAACGACGAAACGGCCTTCCCCGGAACGGGGTTCACCGGCGGCTGGGTCGCCCCTCCCCCGGGCTATCCGTATCCGTCCTCATAACCCTGCCGGCTACGAACCAGACATGGCCTTCACCGCGATCCCGCCCGGACAGGCGGCCGCGAGATCCGGGTGCCGCCGGCCGGGTCGGCGCCCACGAGGGTCCTGGCCAGCAGCCCGGGTGAGGTGATCACCGCGAGATCACCGCCGGCCGCCAGGAACTGCAGCGCTGCCTCGATCTTGGGGCCCATGCTGCCCGGCGGAAACTGGCCCTCATCCAGGTGACGGGCCATCTCGCCGGCCGTCACCGAGCCCAGGCTCGACTGCCGCGGCGTGCCGTAGTCGAGCATGACCCGGTCCACGGCGGTCACCAGCAGCAGCGCCTGCGCGCCGATCAGCGTGGCCAGCAACCGGGCCGCCCGGTCCTTGTCGATGACCGCGTCGGCCAGGGTAGTGCCCAGGGACCGGCCCGCGCTCGCCCCCCCGTCGCCTGCGGGATCGGCAGGCCCGGCGGCCAGCGGGATGCCGCCTCCGCCCGCCGCGATGACCAGCACGCCCGCGGCCAGGAGCGCCTTGATCGCGGCGATCTCGACGATGCCGACCGGCTGCGGCGAGGCGACCACGCGCCGGTAGCCGTGGCCGGAGTCCGGCTGCACCGTCCAGCCCCGCTCGGCGGGTAAGTGCGTTCCCGCCGACGGCGACCACCGCGGTCTTGGTCATGGGATCTGCTTCAGCCAGTCGCCGGCGGTCCCTCGGGATCCTCGGGCGGGCGGATATAAGGCGCGATCAGTTCGGTAAGCCGCTGTGGCACGGTAGCCAGCTGGCGGGCGGCGGCCCGCATGTCTTCCTCGGTCGCGCTGCCGATCAGCTCGACCTCCTCCGCGGTAAACGGCCTGCCGTCCCGGTGCACGAACCGCTGGCCGGTGCCGTCACGCGCAACGTCAAAGTCGGTGAGGAGCGCCACTACTTCGCTTCGAGCGGTCACGCTGCCTCCCTTCCCTTGGTTTGGGTAGGAATCTGGAGAGCTGGCTGAGCCCGAGACAGGGATACCCTAAGTGATATGGAGAGCCGGGCGAGTGACAAAATCCCCGGAGCCCGGGTGCGCCTCAAGCGACGCGTACCAGATCAGCCCTCAGCCAACGCCAAGCCACGGGAGTGGCTGGCGCTCGCCGGCGGAGCTGTCCAGGAAGCCAAGACCGAGGGGCATGATCTTGCTCTGGTCGGAGAGCCGCTGCCGTACCAGCCAGGCCGCGCCGAGCGGCGGAGCGGCATCCCCACCGAGGTCATAACGTCTGACCGCGTGCCGAACTCCTGTACCTGCTCGTGGGCCTATTCTCAAGGAAAGCTGACCTTGAAGCACTATAACGCGGCATGCCCGGTACACCTGGCTAACCTCGCTGGCTAGTGAGAGCGGAGTAATCGTCGTGACCGGTAACAGAGCCGACGCGCTGGCCCGCCTGGATGTCTTCGTCGGCGAGTGGGTCATGGAGGCCCGCTTCCCTGGCGATCAGCCGGCGCCCTCCGGCGCCCCGGGGGAAAGCCCACGGGTGCGGAGCCGGTTCGAATGGGCTCTGGACCGGCAGTTCCTGCTGCAGCGCACTGAGATCCCGATCCCCGAGGCGCCCGACAGCCTGACGATCATCAGGGCCGACCTGGAGACCGCTGCCTACACACAGCACTACTACGACTCCCGCGGCGTGGCGCGCCTGTACGCGATGAGCCTGGCCGACGGGGTGTGGACGCTCACGCGGGAATCGGCCGACTTCACGCCGCTGGATTTCCAGCAGCGATTCACCGGCACGTTCAGCGCGGACGGGAACACCATCAGCGGCGCCTGGGAGAAGCGGCTGGGCGGGGACTGGGAGCACGACTTCGCCCTCATCTACCGCCGGGTCGGCTGACCTGAGCGCCACCGGCTGCCGGCGCATCGCACGCTATCGCCGCGCGGCCAGATAGCCGAGCAGCAGCGTCTCGCTGACGCAGCACCGCCGCAGATCCCCCAGGTGCACGCTTTCGTTCTCGCCGTGAACCTTGCTCCCCGGATCCTCGACGCCGGTGAGCAGCAAAGCCATGTCGGGGTAGGCATCGGCCAGTGTGGCCACCAGCGGCAGGGAACCGCCCGTGCCGGGCTCGACCGGCCGGCATCCCCAAGTCTCGGTGCACGCCCGCCGGTACGCGTCGAAGATGTGCCCGGACGTCTCGATCCGGTGTGGCTCGCCGGCGGTGGCGAGCTTGACTGACACATCGGCACCCCAGGGCGCTCGTTTGCGCAAGTGATGGCTTACGACACGGAAGGCGCGTTCGGTGTCATCACCAGGGGCTATGCGGAGGCTGATCTTCGCGCGGGCGACAGGCAGTAGCTTGTGGGCTGCGTCTGTGGTGGGCGGTGCGTCGATCCCGAGCACCGCGATCGCCGGGCGCGTCCACAGTCGGTGGGTCAGCGACCCCCGGCCGAGCAGGCGAACTCGGGGTCGGACACCGACGACCCGGCGCAGGTCGTCCTCGTGCACGGCGAGACGGTGTCTGCGACTGGTCCGCAGGCCCCGGACCGCCACGCTGCCCCGGCGGGTGTGCAGAGTGGCGACGAGCTTGCACAGGGCGGTAAGCGCATCGGGTACCGGTCCGCCATACATGCCGCTGTGCATGGCCTGGTCGAGCGTCCGCACCTCGACGATGCAGTCGATGATGCCACGCAGTGACGTGGTGAGGGCCGGCTGGCCGACGTTCCAGTTCGAGGTGTCGGCGAGGACGATCGCATCGGCCCGGAGCAGGTCGCCGTATCGCGCCAGGAACTCGGGCAGATGAGCCGACGCGATCTCCTCCTCGCCCTCGATGAAGGCCGCGACCGTCACCGGCGGCTTCCCTCTCCACGCCTTCAGCGCGGCGGCGTGTACTGCGATCCCAGCCTTGTCGTCCGCAGTTCCGCGGCCGAAGAGCCGTCCGTCCCGCTCGGTGGGCTCGAACGGCGGCGACGACCACAGGTCCGCGCTGCCGGGCGGCTGGACGTCGTGATGCGCGTACAACAGGACGGTCGGCGAGCCGGGCGGGCCCGGAGTGACTCCGTAGACCGCCGGGTGCGCGCCTTCGACCTCCAGCAGCCTGGTCTGCTGCAGCCCCCACTCGGCAAGCCATTCCCTGGTCTGCTCTGCCGCCCGCCGGACCTGACCAGGATCGAACCCGTCGGCGCTGACCGACGGGATGCGGACAAGATGCTCCAGCCTCGCCCGGGTGTTATCAAATTCCTCAGCCACCGCGTCGCGCGCGGCGGCAGGACTCAGTGCATGCGGCAAGACGCAGCCCTTCGTGCCCCGGCTACGGTGCCGGACTGCCGCTGGCGGCGCGCTGGCCGGTCAGTAACTCAGCTTCCGAGTCCGCGTGTACGTACGCAGGCGTGAGCGCCTGACGCCGTGATTTCCCCTCCACGCATCGCACGATACGTAGCCATCTAGTGGTAATCAACACCCTATGACTAAGTACTTCGGGAAGCTAAATACCTCTCCGCGTGACCGTGATGCCGCATCTGGGTTCCGGGGCCTGCTCCAGGTAAGTGGCGCGGTAATCGACGGTGCACACCAGCACGTCACGCCGGGCAGTCGCCTCGCCGGGCGGCGGTTCCAGCGGAGTCGCCCCGTGCAGGAACCGCTTGTCCTCGAAGATGAGGACCTGGCCCGGATTCAGCTGCTGCTCGAGCACCGGCGTTGGCATGGCATCGCCGTCGGCGGTGACCTCGTAGAGGTAGGACGTGGCGCCGCTGCCTATTCGGTCCAGCACGTAGAGGATGATGAATTCCTCGTTGTCCTGATGCGGCGATTCCACCACGTTCGTGTACGTGCGGAACATGTTCACCCCGAGCGTGCCGTCCGGCTGCCGCCGTTCTTCTGGCACCAAGTGAAGAAGCGCCCGCGCGAATGCCGCGCCCAGCGCGTCCTTGAGTAGCGGGATGCGGTGGTGCTCGCGCTCACCGGCGATCCCGGCTCGATTCATGATCGTGATCCGGTCGTGTTCCTCCAGCTCGAGGTCGCTATCGAACCAGTAATACCGGATCACATCGCGGGCGCGCTTGCGGTCAATGGGCCAGTCACCCTCGTCGTGCTTGAGGGTTTCCTCGTTGAAGTAGGCCCGGCTGAAGTGCTCCCGGAACTGCGACGGGAGACCGATGGCCTCGTCGTCGGTGACGGCATAGCCCTGGCGCCGCAGCAACGCCCAGATATGGTCAATCTCCTCGGCTGCCGACAGGGCGGACTTCTCGCTCACACTGGACTCACAAAAGGGAGGGCCTGCCCACTGGGGTGCAGGTCTGTGGCGGGAACGGCGCAGGGCGTCCGATGGTGCCCACGGGACGCCTGTTGCCGATCTTGGGAACAGGCAAACTGCCAGATGAAAAAGCTTGCCCAGACCGAGGTGCGGACTTGGCAATGACCTAAGGCGGACCGCTGGGGCGCCGCCATGCGACTAGGCGCCATAGAGCTCGTCCCGGGTCGAGCGGATGAGGGCCCGCGAGTCTTCCTCGCCGAGCGACGCCGCGACGAGTTTCTCGTGCGCCGCTCGGTACTTCGCGACCCTGACCGGATCATCGATAGTTCTGAACCCGGCATGGGTCTCTATGTGCACGACATCCTGTTCAAGGCTGGGGTCCTGATACTCGAAGTACGCGTACATGCATGTCATGGAGAAGACGGGGCGGGCCGAGAACGGAAAGACCCGCACGTGGACGTCCGGCAGCTCCTCAAGAGGCTCCGCGAGCACGTCAAGCTGCGCTCGCATGATCGCTGGCGATCCGACGAACTGGCGGAGCGTCGACTCGTGCGTCACCGCGACCAGTTGCAGCGGGGGCAGTTCCTCGCGGTGCCGCAGCGCCTCCTGCCGCTTCATCCGGACCTCGACGAGCTGGTTGATCTCGTCCTCGGAGCGTCCCTCCATGTCACGGAACACCGCCTTGGCGTAATCCATGGTCTGCAGCAAAGCGGGCAAAAACGGCAAAGTGTACGTGCGCTCGAGCGTTGCGTCGGATTCATAGGCGACGTGAGCATCCAGGCCCCCGGGATCGGCGGCCAGGACGTCGAAGTCGGTCCACCAGACCTGGCGCCGTGCATCCCGTGCCAGTCGCTGCAGCTTGTTCCCCTCGGTCTTCCCCTCGACGCCGTAGTACCTAACGAGATCCCGCATGTCCCGAGGGAGGGGCGTGGCCTGCGCGTTTTCCAGGCGTGACAGCTTACTCTTGGAGATCATCAGCGCGCCGGCTACATCCTGGAGACTCTCGTCTCTCGCCTCCCGAAGCTGCCTGAGCGCAGATGCAAGAGCCCGGCGCGGCGCGAGCGGACCGGTCACCCTGGCCACAGCTAGCTCCGGCCGAACGCAGCGCGGGCGATACACGCTGGATGTTGCATAAAGAACTCACCCTCCTGGGATTCCCAAAGCGCAACCTACTCCTGCATGCTCATGCTCGCAGCGCAACGCACCGTCTCCTGATTCAGATGTGAAATTCGGTGGCTATGTGCAGACCCCCCCCACCCCAAGAACCGGTCCGGACTAGCCGGACTAGACCAGACCTGACCGGGGTGACATCACCGGAAGTTTAGGAAGAGTCAGGACCGGGCATAGAATGTGCGTGGGAATCCCACAATTGAAGTTGCGTAATGGATCTTCCCAGATCGTGGCTTCCCGTACCTGGTAAGCGCCAGCGGCCGGGGCTTGATCGCGGAAGCCCTGCACGCGGGTTGGGGGAATGAAGCGTGGAAGCAAACTACGCGCACCAAGTCAGTCCGGTCGTCGACCCCGCCCTCCCGCGGCGGACTCAGCGGTGGCTCCGGCGGCTGATCCGTCGGGCGGCTCATCCATCCGAGAAGGTACTGATCGAGTACGCCGGCCCGCTGGCATTAATCTGCTGCCTGCTCGCCTGGTTCGTGAGCGGGCTGGCGGCACCGTGGTTCTGGGCCGGTGCCGTCGCTGCCGTCATTTCGTTCGTGATCCGCCACGAGGTGACCTCCGGTGCGCTAGCTCGCTACCACGACCGCTTTGTCGACTCCGCGGTTCTGGACATCAGCTGCTGGCGGCCGCTACGGGCCGCCCAGACCGCGATCCACGACGTGCTCGGGTCCGAGGTGTACCGGGCGGGGATGCTTACTCACGCGGCCCACGCCGCGGACCTCCGCCGACATGAGTGGGAGATCGCGTGCCGACTGCGTGAGATAACGAAGCGGGGCGCCGAGTACGCCGACAGTATGTCGGCCGGGGTTCCTGGCCCGCAGACGGCCGCGGTCCTGCATGCGCACAGCCGCGCCATCGACATCGCGCGGGAGGCGACGGCTCGCCGCGTCGCCGAGCTGGAGAGGTACGCCGCGGTGGTCAAGGCCGCCGACGCCACGCTCCGAGACTGGAAGACGGCCCAGCAGGTTGCCGACAGGAACGACCGGTATCTCGATTTAGTGGCGGGGAGCGAAGCCGACCAGCAGGCGGTGGCTGAGATCATGTACCTGGCTGATCAGGCGATCCGCACCAGACACGCGTTCGAGTCGACCCTGAACCAGGCGATGCTCGCCGCCCAGCCGCTGGTGCTCCCCGGGGCTGAGCGCTACGACCCCGGGGAGGGGCGCTGACCGCCCGCGCAGGGGTTGAATGGTGCCAGCCGCGTTGCCTTGATGCCGTCCATCGCCGTGGAGGTGTGCCGTGCCTGCTGCCGTGACTTCGCCTAATCCCGGGGACCCCGCCGCCGGGAATCCGTCGGGCTGGGTGAGCCCGCCCACGGCCGAGCTGCATGTCCACGTGGAAGGCACGCTGGAGGCGGCCGCCGTTGTGGCCATGGCGGCGCGCAACGGGGTGACCATCCCGGTGACCGATCCGGCGGAACTGCTCGCCCGGTACGACTTCGGTGACCTGCAGTCGTTCCTCGACCTGTACTACGCCAACCTGTCGGTGCTGCGGACCGGCCAGGACTTCTTCGAGCTGGCCACCAGCTATCTCGACCGGGCCCGCCGGGGCAACGTCCGGCGGGCCGAGATCTTCTTCGACCCGCAGATCCACCTCTCGAACGGGGTCCGGCTGGAGGCTGTGATGGAGGGCCTGACGGCAGCCATCCGCGACAGCGAGCGCACCCATGGGATCTCCAGCGACCTGATCATGTGCTTCCAGAGGGACCGGGGCGCCGAGGCCGCGGGCGAGATGCTGAGCGCGATCCTGCCGTACCGCGGGGACATCATCGGGGTGGGCCTGGACTCAGCCGAGATCGGCTACCCGCCGGAACTGTTCGCGGACGTCTACGCCCG
>Ga0335074_10003069_pt1 | contig 22757 bp, 18 predicted proteins | sample Lox_Sample_23_FD_206715 | JGI IMG/M metagenome (GOLD analysis project Ga0335074, IMG submission 206715) | Soil microbial communities from Loxahatchee National Wildlife Refuge, Florida, United States - Lox_Sample_2.3 | ecosystem: Environmental > Terrestrial > Soil > Wetlands | place: USA...
TGACGGTAGCGAAGACCGGCAGCATCAACTCTGAACCCGGTCTAGGGCACGATGACCGCGGAGCCGTCTGCGGTTTCGTGCTTGACAGCTTCAATCGCGTGGTTGGCGCCCTCGAGCGGGAAGGTCTGGAAAGCCGGACGAAAGTTGAGATCGCGCGCCAGGGCGAGGAAATCGTGCGCGTCCTGCCGCGTCATGTTGGCCACGCTGCGCAACTGGCGCTCGCCCCAGAGCAGGCGGTCGTAATCGAAGGCGGGCATCTGGTCGAGGTGGATGGCGTTGATAGCGACCACGCCTCCCTTGCGCAGCGCAGAGAGGGCGTCGACCACGACTTTGCCGCTGGGCGCGAAGGTAATGGCGCGGTCGAGCGCGACGGGAGGCTTGGCGTTTTCGTCGCCGACCCATTTGGCGCCGAGCGATGCGGCGGTCTGGCGATGCGCATCGCCGCGCGTGACGACGTAGATCTCGCAGTCCCACGACTGAAGGACGCGAATAGCCAGTGAGGCGGAACTGCCAAAGCCGAAGAGGCCGACGCGCTCTCCGCGCTCAACACCGGCAACGCGCAGGCTGCGAAAGCCGATGATGCCGGCGCAGAGCAGCGGCGCGGCGGCGGTTGGTTCCAGCCCGGCCGGCAGGGTACAGGCGAAATCGGCGCGGACGGCGGCGAACTCAGCATAACCCCCATTGACTGAGTAGCCGGTGAAGGTAGGGTGGTCGCAGAGGTTTTCCATGCCGTGGCGGCAAAACCAGCAGTCACCGTCAACGCCGCCGATCCAGGACACGCCGACACGGGCTCCGAGTGGCAAATCTGAGGTCGCGCCTTCGACCACAGCACCGACGATCTGGTGGCCGGGAACGATGCGCGGCAGGAGTGGCGGAAGGTCGCGCTCGACGATGTGGAGATCGGTGCGGCAGACGCCGCAGGCAAGGACTTTGAGCAGGAGCTGGTTGGGCGCGAGCTGCGGGCGAGGGATGTCTGCAACGGAGAGCCATGCACCCGGCGCGGAATTGGATGTGGAATCAAAGACGGCGGCGCGCATAGGGAAAGAATAGCGGAATGCGCAGCGACAGCAGAGCCGGCCGGGGCAAAGGGCCGCCGCATCGCCGAGACCGGCTGGCGCGGTTGCGCGGTTGCGCAGTTTAGCGAGCCGGCGCACGTTTGCGTATTAGATGCTCTCAGAGATTCGCCCCTTGTTTTTCGTCTACAATCACCTCAATCCGCCAAGATCAGGAGCCAACGGAAGGCCGCGGAATCTTGCTTCACCGCGGATTCCATCGAAGCGAACCCTGGTTCCGCTGAGTGCCTCGAATGACGCAAAAAGCAAGGTCGCGCGTGAAGAAACCGGGAGCGCGAGGGTCGCGTTGGTCGCGGCTGTTGCCGCTGGCGGGGCCCGGGATCATTATGGTTGCGGCGATCGTGGCCATGTGGCCGCAAGTGGTCACCGGCCCCTCGTGCAACGGCGATTTCTATTTCCATTTTGTTTCATGGACCGATGCGCAGCGCAGCATGCTCCAGGGGATTTTGTATCCCCACTGGGCGAACAGCCCTAACTTTGGCTACGGGGAGCCGCGATTCGTTTTCTACCCGCCGTTGAGCTGGATGGCCGGCGCCCTGCTTGGGCTGGTTCTGCCATGGAGGGCGACGCCGCTGGCGTTTACTTTTTTGCTGATGGCGGGGACCGGTCTAGCCAATCGCGCGTTCGCGCGCGAGTTGATGGACGACGCGCCGGCGACTCTTGCCGGATGCGCGGCGATGTTTCTGGGGCGCGACATTTCAGACATTTCGCTGCGCTGCGACTTTGCAGAGCTTACCGGTGGCTTCTGGCTTCCCTTGCTGCTCATGTTTCTGTTGCGCGACCGCAATCCGTCAGGAACGGTGTGGAAGCGGGCCTTCGACGGTTCCGCGGCGCCGCTGGCGCTGGTGATGGCAGGCATCTGGCTGAGCAACGGACCGCTCGGCATCGAAGCCAATTACCTGGCCTTCGCGGTTGCGATTCTATGCGCAGCATTGCTGGCATCGTGGGCCCCGCTACTGCGGGCGACGACCGGCGTGGCGCTGGGCATGGCGCTCGATGCGTTTTACCTGGTTCCGGCAGTGTGGGAACGGAAAGCGGCTAATTTTCAGGAGGCGGTGACCCGGCTGGATTTTCGCGTCGAGAACAGCTGGCTCTTTCAGCACCACGCCGATACGGTATGGTGGCCTCACGACCGGTTGCTGCAAAAGGTGTCAGTGATTGCGACCCTGATGTTCGCCGTGACTGTGGTATCGCTGTTTGTGGCGTGGAAGCGCGGCACCCTTCCCAAAGAGCGCAGGCCGGCGATCGTGCTCGCCGTGATTCCGTTTGTCGTTTTCTTTCTCCTTCTGCCCGTCTCGCTGCCCATATGGAACTGGCTGCCCGAAATGAGGTTTCTGCAGTTCCCGTGGCGATGGCTGCTGGTGATGCAAACCTCGTTGGCAGTTTTTTTTGCGTCGGCGGTGTGGGTTGTCCCCATGCGCAGGCGGATTGCGAGCCTGGCTGCGTGTGCGGTCGCGTTTTTTGTTGTCAGCACGGTTGCCTGGTCGTTTTGCGTAGGCGATTGCAAACTTTTTAACACGGCGCTGGAGAATTGGGCGGAACAAGGCGGGGCTTATGGGAAGCCTGAATATGCTCCTCCGGGTGTGCCGTACCTGCTGGTGCTGCCCGATGTGCCCGGCAACTGCGTGATCGGCAATCTCAACGACCTGGCGAGTATCTCAGGCGCGCCCGGCGAAGTGATGCACGAGGCGCAGGCGGGGAGCGAGGACATTTGCCGAGGCAAAGTTGACCAGGTGCTGAATCTGCCTGAGCTGAAGGCCTTCAAAGGGGTGGTGGATCAGGCGGGCTATCTCGTGCTTCGGTTGCGGAGCTTTCCGGCATGGCAGGTGAATGTGAATGGCCGACCGGCGGCCACGGCCATGGAGCCGGGACACGGGCTGGTCGCAGTGCCGGTGACGCCGGGACCGGTGGACGTGATTGTAAAGTGGAGGACCACGCCGGATGTTGTGGCGGGCCGATGGATGAGTGCGCTGGCTTTGGCGCTGATGGTCGCATTGTATTTTGGCGAGCGGAGGCTGCGGCCGGAATAGATCCCCGGAAGCTTCAGCCAGCGCCCGATTGGCGTGAACATCTTTTGACGAGTCTGAAAGCGGAGCAAGCGGCGCCGCGGTGACGCCGTGCGGGGCGTGATAGTCTGTGATCCTCGAGCGCCGGTCGAACCGCGCTGTTCACTGCTCAGCTCCAAAATCAAAGAGTGAGGCCGCAGATGCGCCGTCATTCCCCTGCAATTGCCGTTGCAATTCTGTCCGGGCTGTCTGCCTGCCTGGGCGCGATTGAAGTTTCTGCCAGAGCACAGAATGGGGGCGCCACACCGGCGTACGATCCGCGATTGACTTTCGCGCCGCTGGCGCTGCCCAACCCGGTGAACGCGTACCGCTCGAGCAACGGCGCGCCGGGGCCCGACTACTGGCAAAACCAAGCGGACTATGAGCTGCATGCGACGCTCGATACTGCACACAAGATGCTCATTGCGACAGAAACCATCACCTACACGAACAACAGCCCGGATGAGCTGACGAGCCTGTGGATCCAGCTCGACGAGAATCTCTATCGGAAGGATTCGCGCGGCCACATTCTGCTGGAGGGGATGAGGAGCAATCCGCGGATGAAGATGTTTCTCGGTCCCGAGAGCGCGGTGACCGAAGGGTTTGTGCTGAAGAGCGTGGACGTGGAACAGGACGGCAAGACGGAGAAGGCAGAGTACCTGGTGAGCGACACGCGGATGCAGGTGCCATTGCCTGAACCGTTGAAGGGGCGCGGGGGAAAGCTGAAAGTCCACATTGTGTACAGCTATGAGATACCGGGAACGTGGGGCGACCGGACGTCGTGGATGGCGGTGAAAGACGGAGAGATTTACGACATCGCGCAGTGGTATCCGCGCATGGCAGTGTACGACGATTTGCGGGGATGGGATACGCTGCCTTACCTGGGGAACGAGTTCTATCTGGAATATGGAAGCTTCGATTATTCCGTTACTGTGCCGGCGGAAATGATCGTGGCAGGTTCGGGCGAGCTGATGAATCCGAAAGAAGTGCTGACGGCGGAGGAGATGGCGCGATTGGAGGAGGCACGCGGCAGCGACAAGACGGTGTACATTCGAACGCTCGCGGAGGAGCAGGCGAAGGCGGGCCGGCCCAAGCAGGACGGCATGATGACGTGGCGTTTCCACATGGACCATACGCGGGACGTGGTGTGGAGCGCGTCGCAGTCGTTCGTGTGGGATGCGGCGCGCATGAATCTGCCGGACGGGAAGACGGCGCTGGCCATGAGCGTGTATCCGCCGGAGAGCGCGGGGGCCGATGCATGGGACAAGTCAACGGAGTACACCAAAGACACGATCGAGAGGTTTTCGAGGCACTGGTACCCGTATCCATGGCCCACGGCGGTGAGCGTGGGCGGGGGCACGGGCGGAATGGAATATCCGGGAGTGGTATTCGACGGATACCAGGACAAGGGCAAGGCGTTGTTCTGGATCACGGCGCATGAGATCGGTCACCAGTGGTTTCCGATGATTGTGGGATCGAATGAGCGGCGCCATGCATTCATGGACGAGGGATTCAACACGTTTATCGATATTGAAGAATCGGCGATGTACGCGGGCGGGAAATTCGGTCCCAAGCGGGACAGCGAGTATTCGGCGGGCGGCGAGCCGGCGGACATGATTCTGAAGGTGCTGGACAACCCGGATGCGCCGACGCTGATGGCGCTGGCGGACTCGTACAGCTGGGAGTTGGGACATCCGGTGAGTTACTTCAAAGGGGCCTACGGAATGGTGTTGCTGCGCGAGCAGATTCTGGGACCGGAGCGGTTCGATCGGGCGTTTCGCAAGTACATTCGCGATTGGGCGTACAAGCATCCATCGCCCTCGGATTTTTTCCGCGAGATGGGGAGCGAGAGCGGCGAAGATTTGAGCTGGTTCTGGCGGGGATGGTACCTGGAGAACTGGAAATACGACGTTGCGGTGGACAAGATCGACGGCGGCACGGTGACCGTGAGCAATCGCGGGCAGCTGGTGTTGCCGACGACCGTTGAAGCGACGTTCAAGGATGGAAGCAAGACGCGGATTTTGCTGCCGGTAGAAACGTGGATGACGAAAGGGACTTACACGTGGACACCGGAAAGCAAGTCACCGATTGCGATGGTGGTAGTGGATCCGGATCATGTGCTGCCGGATGACGACCGGAGCAACAACGCGATGAAGGCGGAGTGAGCGAGGTTGGCGGGGCCGCACGGGGTTGGCGGGGTAGCGGCTACGGCTGGGCGCGTTTGCGCAGCTCGAGCTCGACGACGCGGAGCATCTCGTTTTCCGGGGCAGGCTTGCCGGTCCAGATCTCGAACTGGCGCGCGCCCTGCTGCACGAACATTTCGAGACCGCTGATGACGGCGAGACCGCGGGCTTTTGCGAGCTTGAGGAGCGGCGTTTCCAGCGGCGCGTAGACCATATCGAAGACGAGCGATGCGTTGAGCTCGCTCTCTTTGATGGGCAGCTGCTGCTTGATGCCGGTCATGCCGCAGGGCGTGGTGTTGATGATGGCGTCGAATTTCTGCTTGGCGAGCACGTTCTGCTTGAGCACGTGGGCCTTGGCCTTGCGTGCGAGGGCAACAGCCTTCTCGTGGGTGCGGTTGACGATGGTTACGTCGGAGCCCTGCTCGACAAGGCCGAAGACTGCGGCGCGGGCGGCTCCGCCGGCGCCGAGAACCAGGATGCGCGCTCCCTTGAGGCGCATGCGCCGCTCGAGGGGGCGCACGACTCCGGCGACATCGGTATTGAAACCGTAGAGCTTGCCGTCAGCGCCGGTGCGCAGGGTGTTGCAGGCGCCGATCTTGGCGGTGAGCGGGTCCATATTGGCGAGATGCGGCAGCACCTCCTGCTTGAGGGGCATGGTGACGGCGACGCCATCGAGGGGCAGGTCGCGCACCACGGTGAGCAGGTCGTCAAGCGCCTTGACTTTGAGCGGAAGCATGACGGCGTTGACGTTCTCGCGGCGAAAGGCCGTGAGGTGCATGGCAGGCGAAAGCGAATGGGCGATGGGATTGCCGGCAACGCCGAAGATGCGCGTGGCCGGGTCGAGCTGTTCGAGGCGATAAAGATCGAGAAGGGTCCGCGCGGCGAGCTGGCCGGGGGCGGTTTCGGCTCCGTCGGTCGCGGAGGCGAAGGTGAATGCAGCGCCGGCGCGGGGGCTCAAGATCCGGCTGATGATGCCTTCTTCGCCCATGCCGATGCCGACAACCTGCGAATCGAGCGACTCGTTCTGGACCATTTGCAGGATGGAGAGGTTGTCTGCCAGGCTGCGGGCGGTGGTAACGACCTTAACGAAATCGGGCCTGAAGGCTTCGATGCGCCTGGCCGTCTGCGATAGACCGTCAGGGCGGCGGGTGCGCGAGAAGTCGTGCGAGCTGATCAGCAGAAAGGTTCCCGAGGCTCGAAGCATAGCGCGGAATTTGGCCAGGTGCGGCCGGGTCATCTGCTCGACCGACTCGATCTCGAGGTCGACGATGTGGCAGCCAGCCTCAGCAGCCTTCTCGAGGATCTCGATCTCGGCGTTGACTGAGCCCGCAAAGCGGCCGCCACAGGCTTTACGGCGGCAGGTAGCGATGACCGTGACCTCGCGGTGGCGGGTGAGGAAAGCCTTGAGCTCAGGCGTGACAGCCGCCGGCCTGGCCAGAAAATCGAGGCGCAACTCAATGAAAACAGAATCCTTGAGCGCAGCTTCGGCCTGGGAAAAAAGGTCGGCCGGCGTGGCGCCCTGGATGGCGATACAGAGCTTTCCGACTCGCAGGCGCGGCATTGCGGGGGCCGAGGCGGGCGTTGATTCGGGCGGACTGGAAACAGCGAGTGGCATCGCTTTCAATTGACGCATATTAAAGGGCCTATGGCTCTCATTGCAACCGAGAATGTGCAACTTTAGTGCCCCAAATTGCGGGATTTGGAAGATTTGAGATTACCGGGGTAACCGGCAAGGTCCCATATAGCCGATCTACAAGCCGTTGGACCGGCGCGTGCCGGGCCATCCGAGGACGATTTGGGCGGCTCCTGGACGACTTCTGACCGGGGCAGCGAAGGCTTCAGGACACAAGGCCAAAGCGCCAATGCTCATCGAAGCCTTCCTCACGCCGGGAAGCGCGGAACCAAGGAATCAAGGAAAAAATGCGCGAGAGAGCTGAGCAACAATGGGCCAAAGACAAAAGGCCGGCCGCTCAAACGCGCGGTGCGCGCGCATAATGAATGGCGAAATCAGTGAAAGAGGACGTGCCATGCGCAAGTGGGGCATTGTCATCAGCGTGTTTTACGTTCTGGTTGTCCTGGTTCTGCTGGTACCCGGCGGATTAATTCTTGCCGGCGACCAGAATTCCCTCGGTCAGATTTTTTCGGACCAATGGCCCGCAATGTTCGGCGAGTGGCTGACGTGGGTGTTGGTTCTGGTCGTTCTGTCGGGCCAGGCGCTTCTCGTGTTTCTCTCAGTCGACGCCAGCCAAAAACGGCTCAAGCCCAGGGCGCGCATTTCAATCTCGGTTGCAGTTGCGTCGATGCTTGTCGCACTCCTGGTTTTTGCGGGTCTCTCGACGCTGGGAGCCGCGGTTTACCACGATCAGTTTCTCGACAAATTCTGGGTGAGCGCGGGCCGGGTTTTTGCCATCTGGGCAGCGCTCTGGGCGGTCTGGGCAGTGGTCTTTGCCGCGTGGTTCCGCAATTCCGCAGCAACGCCCGGCCGCATTGTGTCGTGGCTGCTGAAGGGCAGCGTGCTCGAACTGCTGATCGCCGTACCGTGCCATGTGTGGGTGCGGCGTCGCGGCGACTGTTCCGCGCCGACTGTCACCAGTTTCGGCATCGTCACGGGAATTGCCGTGATGCTGCTCGCGTTCGGACCAAGTGTGCTGCTGCTCTACAAGAAACGGCTGGATGCTTACGCCGGGCATGCGGCGAAGTAGACTTCGTTTGCGCCGAGCGGGCTCACCCTTTTTTGCCTTAAGGAATGGTGGCATGACTGTTAGTCTAGGAACTGCTGAGGTTTCTGGGAGGATAGGGCAATCATGGCCAGTGAAGGACCCGCAAGCGCGGGCGCGGGAGAATCTCGACACGCGTGGGAGGGGGGCGGAGCCGCATCGGCAGAGTCGCTGACCACCTGGGTAAGCGCGCGGCTGGCCGCACATGAGAAGGCGCTTGCGGAGTTGCTTGAGATTAAGGGTGAACGTTCTCCGCAGAACTCCCTGTTGCTGTATGACACGGCAATCGAGCAGTTGAACCTGGCGGGGGCGCAGGCTGGAATCCTGAATTCCGTAGCCGCGGATAAAGCCGTGCGCGACCAGGCGCAGATGGAGGCGCAGCGCGTAGCCATGGCGGGCGCGGCGCTGAGCCTGAATCGCGCAGTGTATGACGCGCTTTGCGCCATGAAGCTTGACGGCGCCAGCCCGGCTACGCGGCATTATGTCGAGCGCACGCTGCTTGGCTACCGGCTGTCTGGCGTGGACAAGGACCGGGCGACACGCGACCGGCTGCAGGCTCTGCAAGAAAAGGCGACAAAGCTTTCGCTGGAATTCAGCCGCAACATTCAGGAAGGCGCGAAGACGGTTGAGGCCTCGCCCGAAGAGCTGGAAGGATTGCCGGCGGATTACATTGCGCGGCATCCTGCGCAGAAAGATCGTGGCGGCGCGGACCGCGTCATGCTGACCACCGATCCCCCGGACATGCAGCCTGTGATGACGTTTGCGGCAAGCGCGGCGCTGCGCGAACGAATGTTCCTGGCGTACAACACCCGCGCTTTTCCAGCGAACCGGCAGATTCTGCTGGAGTTGCTGACCACGCGGCAGGAGATTGCAACGGTGCTGGGATTCCGCAGCTGGGCCGACCTGGCGACAGCGGACCAGATGATGAAGTCGGCGGCAAATGTAAGGGAGTTCCTGAAGAAACTGGATGTGGCGAGCCGCGAAGGCGCGCAACATGAACACAAGCTGGTGTTGGAGTTCGCGCGCAAGACCGCGCCGGGGCTTGAGGCCATTGACATCACCAGCCGAGGCTACTGGTACGAGCTGTTCCGGCGCGCGCAGTTTGACTTCGATTCGCAGTCGGTGCGGCCCTATTTCCCCTACGAGCGGGTCGAAGCGGGCGTGCTGCAGACGGCAGCGCAGCTTTTCAAGGTGGAGTTCAAGCCATCCGATGCCCGGGCCTGGCATGAAGCGGTCTCAGTTTTCGATGTCGTCGAGAGCGGGCGATGCGTGGGCCGTTTCTATCTCGATATGCATCCGCGCGAGGGCAAGGACAAGTGGTTTTCGGCGGCGCCGGTGGTGACCGGAGTGCGCGGAAGGGCAATGCCGGAAGCGGCTCTGATCTGCAACTTCCCCGAGGGCGACGAGAACGATCCCGGTTTGTTGCAATACTCCGATGTCGTCACGTTTTTCCACGAATTCGGACATTTGATGCACGCGATTCTCGGCGGGCAGACGGAATGGGCGGGACTGAGCGGCTTTGCGACGGAAGGCGATTTCGTCGAAGTGCCGTCGCAGATGCTGGAAGAGTTTTTCCGCGACGAGAAGCTGCTGCAGTCGTTTGCGCGGCACCACGAGACGGGCCAAGTGCTGCCGGCGGAGCTGATCAGGAGCATGAAGCGCGCGGGCTCGTTCGGGCGCGCGGACTGGGTGCGCGCGCAGCTTTACTACACAACGTTGTCTCTGGATCTGCACGACCAGGATCCGGCGGGGCTCGATCCCGACGTGGTGACGCGCGAGTTGTACCGGCAGTTCCAGCCTTGGACGTGGGTGGAAGGCAACAAGATGTACGCGAGCTTCGGCCACCTGACGGGCTACTCGTCGAACTACTACACCTACGCGTTCGATAAGGTGATTGCGCTGGACTTCTTCGGGCAGTTTGATAAGACCGATCTGCTGGGATGCGAGGCGGGCGGGCGCTATCGCAAGACGGTCCTCGAACAGGGCGGATCGAAGCCAGGGCGCGAGCTGGTGCGCGATTTTCTGGGGCGCGACGAGGAGTTTAGGGCGTTTGAGCTGTGGGTGAACGAAGAGTTTGAAAACGAGCTTCTAGCAGCTAGCTCCTAGCTTCCAGCTTTTCTTGCTGAGCTGACGTTTGACCACCAGCAGGGCCGCGCGGAACCGCTCCCTGCGACCCGAGGCGCTTATGACTTCGAAAGATTTCCGGCGCATTGCGTTGAGCATGGAGGGCGCAGAAGAAGGCTCGCACATGGGCGCCGTGGACTTTCGCGTGGGCGGGCGGATTTTTGCCACGCTGGCCTCGGTGAAAGAGGGCTACGGCAATTTGATGCTGACGCCGGAAGCACAGACGGAATTCATCGAGGAGCGGCCTGATTTGTTTTTGCCGGTGCGCGGCGGATGGGGCGCGGGCGGCGCGACGCATATCCGGCTGTCAGTCGCTGATGAAGATTCGCTGCGCGGCGCGCTGCATACGGCATGGAAGCTGCGCATGGAGAAGAATCGGAAGAGCGGCAGGTCAGCGAGCCGGCGAGCCAGCAAGCCAGCGAAGCGCAGCTAATCAGTTCAGTAAAAGCTGGGGCATTCCGGGCCTTTCGCGGCAGTGGACACCCCGCCAAGTCGCCGCGCTGGAAGAGCCGATAAGTCACCGGAACGCGTGAGACAAGGCTGGCGCCTGGCCACCCTGGACCCATCTTTCCGTTCCTTCTCGGGCCCGAGAGATTTGTGGAGCAACACTGACTCCGTGGCCCGTTCTAAAAGTTTTGCGCCACTTTGTTCACATTACAAAACTTTTTGCGGAAGAGGTGATTGAAGCCGGCTGCATCACCGGCGCCGATTGTCGAGCGGCCAACCGTCTAGAGCGATGTGGGCATCAGAGGGTTTGTCCAACATGGGCGCGGTTGGCCCACGGACGCGCACTTTGGTCGATAGAGGAGCTTCGATGGCGTCGCGCACTTCAAGAATCTGCACTTCAAGCCTTCTTCCGTCGCTGGTCTTTCTGGCATGCACGGCCGGCTACTCTGCACAGGCTCCGGATAACAGCGGGAACAACAAGCAGCCCGAGGTGACTGCCGATCAGCAGTCGAATGCAGCAGCCGATCGCGCGACGACGCAGAAGATCAGGAAGGCCCTGATAGCGGATAAATCGCTATCAACCTACGCGCACAACGTGAAGATCATTACCAGGGACGGCATGGTCACGCTGAAAGGCCCCGTGAAATCGGAAGATGAAAGGCAGAAGGTGGTTTCGACGGCGGCACAAGTGGTCGATGAGAGCAAGATCGACGACGAACTCGCGGTCAGCAACCGGTAGCCGGCAGCAAGCGGGCGCCACCGGTCAATTTCCCACTCAAACAAGAGCACAAAGCCGCACGGAGGAACTTATGGAACATAAGAGGACAGCAGTCTATGGCATTTACAGGAATATCGAGAAGGCGGAATCTGCAGTCGACCACCTGCTGACGGCAGGTTTTTCCAATTCCGATGTTTCGGTTCTGGTTGCCGACTCGGAAAGCACGCGCGAGTTCGCCCATCGCAAAGCGACAAAGGCTCCGGAAGGCACAGCCACCGGCGTGACGGCGGGCGGGGTACTGGGCGGAGCGCTTGGCCTGCTAGCTGGTATCGGAGCTCTGGCAATTCCCGGAGTGGGGCCGCTCATCGCGGCCGGGCCGATCATGGCCACATTGGCTGGAGTGGGCGCGGGCGGCGCTCTGGGCGGGATTGTGGGGGCCCTGGTCGGCGCGGGCATCCCTGAGTACGAGGCGCAGCGGTATGAAGGCCACGTGAAGAATGGCGGGGTGCTTCTGAGCGTGCATTGCGACACATCCGATGAGATCACGCGGGCGAAAGATTTCCTGAAGGCGACCGGCGCCGAGGATATCTCCTCGTCGGGAGAAGCGTCGGGCGATAAGCACGATTACGCGGAAGAGCGCAGGTTGGCGAGCTAGCCTACGAGCGAGTTACACCGGTTTCACAGTTACCGTATCCCGGAGCCGCAAAAGCTAAGTGGCTTTTTCTCCAAGAAAAAGCCACCTCGATGAGGGTTCGAAAGTGGCCATACCGACTGTGAAACCGGTCTAGCCAAGTCAGTGGAGGGCCGATTCGGACGCGCTATCCCAAGTCCCAAAACCGGGACCTGGGGCACCCTTTTCTTCTTCCCTGGTCTCTTGTTCCCTGCTTTATTGCGTTTTGACCGCCTGGAAGCCGGCCATGATCTGCGTCATCAGGTCGTTGACCGTGCCCGGGGAGCTGGGCAGCAGGATGGTTGCCGACTTGCCGGTGACCCCGACCTCGCGCATGGTGTCGAAATACTGCGTCATGAGCACCATCGCCATCACATCCTGAGCGGTTGATCCTTCGACGGCCGACTTGAACTGCTCAACCGATTCCTGCAGGCCTTTGATGATGGCCTGCCGCTGGCGGGCTGTGCCTTCTCCCTGAAGGGCTTTTGACTCGGCTTCGGCCTCGGCCTGCTTCACTTTGAGGATCTTGTCGGCTTCGCCGCGAGCCTGCGCCGCGATCTGTTCGCGCTGCGCGGCATTGATGTCGTTCATGGCGGCCTTGACCTTGGCGTCGGGCACGATGTCGGTGACGAGCGCGCGCAGAATGTTGTAGCCGAAGTTGTCCATCACGTCGTCAAGGTCTTTCTTCACGGCGGCTGAAATCTGCTGCTGCTGCTCAAAAGCCTCATCGAGAGTGAGTGTGGGCACATGGCCGAGGATCGAGTTGAAGACGTAGCTTTCGATTTGGCTCTGCGGATTGCTCAGCTTGTAGTAGGCATCGAAGACCTTGGATTCCACGACCTGGTATTGCACCGAAACGGGGATGGTGACGAAGACATTGTCCTTGGTCTTGGTTTCGACGTTGACCACGGCCTGGCGCACCTGCAAATCGACCATGCGCACGGTTTCGCAGTAAGGCACGAGGAATTGCAGGCCGGGATGCGCCACGCGGTTGAACTTGCCGAAACGCTCAACGACGCCGGCCGAGTAGGTGCGCACGGTGTACATGGTTTTGAGCACGGTGACGAGTACGAAGATGGCAATGATGGCGACAACGATGAAAAGCATGACGGTAAGTGGAGAGTCCATGGCTGGCCTTTCATGCTCCGGAAGGGGAGCGGGATTTGGGCTCGGCGGGGGGCGCCTGATTTTGCGATGGAGGAATGATAGCGCAGAAGCCGGCTTAGCGGGGCTACCCGTGGCGAGGATGCGAGGAGCGGTTACTTTTGCGGAGGTGCGTTGCTGTACTTGTTGTGGAAGAGATGGCGGTTGATGTCGGGCCAGAACTCCCTGAACCAGAAGGAAGCGGCATCGATCCCCACGTCCTCTGCCCATTCCGACGCCGTGTTTCCAGCAGATCGCGAAGCTGAGGGGTAATAGAGATTGGAGATGCCCGCGGCGGCGCCGGCGCCGAAGACCTCGCTGACATTGAAGACTTCATCTCCCGAGTTTGAGCGGGTGATGACGGCGCGGCTGAGAGCATAGCCTGTGCGCCTGAAGAAGCCGCCGTGGCCGAGTGTATAGTAACGCGCGTCTTCGCGGGTAAGGGCAGGAAAGATAAACTCGACCAGGTAGTTTTCGTCGGTTTGGTCTACAGCAGAATGCCAGAAATAACGGGCGTAGCCGGCGGCTCCCTCATGAAACTCGGGAGTTGTGCGCTCATGCATGTTGTAAACGGCGATGGCTGCGGGAATGAAGAGCGAGGAGTAATCGAACGAATCCTCGGTGGCATCGACGAATTTTTCTTTGACGGTCTCGGGCGGCAGTTTGGTGTCGGCGCTGACCGCGCGAAAGTTAGGAATGATGCCGAGGATGCGCTTGGTTTGCTGAGCGCTGGATTGAGCCGGTGCGTTTTGCGACGCCCCGTTTTGCGGTGCCCCGTTCTGCGGTTCAGGAGCGTCGGGAACTGATGATGAAGCTGCGGAGGCGGCTGCCGGCGAGGCCGAAGCTGCAGTCAAATCTGCCGCCGCGGCCGGTGTTTGAGTGTCTGGGGCGGTGGTCTGCTGCCCGCTGATGGGAATGGCGGCGGCCGGAACGGCGAACACCAGCAGGAGCAGGACCCGATTCTGACAAAGTCTCAAGAGCATGCATTTAGCCCATCAAAGAGGGTTTGCTGAGGGCTTGGTCATCAATTCATGATGATGACGATGGAGCACATGACTGTTAATGTCGGGCCAAAATTCGCGGAAGACGTTGGTCAGGGCATCGCGTCCGATGGCGTACGCGTATTTTTCGGCAAAACCGCTGGCGGTCTGGGTCTGGCTTGGATAATAGGCGAGAGAGATTGCCTGCGATGCGCCGCGGCCGAGAATCTCAGAGATGTTGAATGAGTTTTTGCCGTGGTCGTTGGGCGTGATCAGTTCGCGCGAGGCGGCGTAGATGCCGCGTTTGAGGATTCCGCCTTGGCCCATGGCATAGTATCGCTCGTCCTGGTGAACCATGGTGGGCATGATGGCGTCAACCCAGTAGTTGCCGTCGGTTTTGTCGAGATAGCCGCGCCAGTAATATGCCCAGTAGCCACCGACCCCTTTGCCGAGCTGGGAGTGGGCGTTGGTCCCTTCGGCGAGCAATGAAGTGATGCCGACAAAGACGAAAGCGGAATAATCGAAGCTGTTTTCGGTTGCAATTCTGAAGGCTTCACGCGGTGTGGGCGGCGGAGGGATTTCGCCGGCGCTCACGGCGCGATAGTTGGGCATGATGCCGAGAATGCGCTTGGGCTGCGGCGGCGGGTTGTGCTGCGGTGCTGCCGACGGCCTGGTTTCGGAATTCTGGTTCGGTTGGGGAGGGTTTTGACTGCTGGAAGACTGCGCGGGAGCTGCAGCGTCGTGCTGGGGCGAAGGCGCGTCGGGCAAGCCGGCTCCGCTGTCTGAAACAAGGGCTAATGATTTTTGCGAGGCTGCCTGGGCAGAATAGCTGAAAACAGCCCACAACAGAACGGCCGGCGGGGAAACCAGCCATGAATTGCATTGCATCGACTCTCCACGATTGAAGCGGCGGGAAGACCATCTGCCTGGCGGGACGCGTTTGTTCGCCGGGGTACTCCGTCGCGATTGAAGTTGCTCACCTGACCCTTGATTGCCAAAGGGAACCGTGCATGAAGGTGGCCACACGGTTAATCCGTTAGACGCAGATTGTGCGCCGGCGGAAACAGAAATTCCAGGATCAGAGGACCTTCGCGGTGGGCGCCGATGCTGGCGGAGCTGGTGGATTCGGCGGCTGATCGCCCCCGGCGGACTTTTTCTGCCTATCGGCGGCCGCGGCCTTGGCGTCGAGACCACGGGTGGGATCTTTGTGGAAGAGCTTGCGCGAAATGTCCGGCCAGAACTCCTGGAGCTCCGCGCCGAACGTGCCTTCAAACGTAACCGTCAAGCCGGTTTCAATTGCCTGGGTAGCGTCGCTTTTGCTGTTGGGATAGTAAAGCGTTGAGATTTCGCCGGCAATCATGTTGCCCAGCACGTTGGAATAGTTGGGCTCCCATTTGCCCGTGTTGTCGTGCTTGCAGATAAAGGATGTGGCAAAAGCGTAGAGGATGCGGTGACGGGTAGAGCCGTGACCGAGCCGGAAATAACGCGGATCCTGGTGGAGGATGGAAGGCAAGAGCGCATTGCCGAGCGTGTTGCCGATGACGTTATCTCCGTAAGCGGCGGCCCAGCGCTCCGCATAACCTGACGGACCCCATCCAAACCCGGTCTTTGAGTCTTCAGCCTCGCCGAGACCTGCGGTAATGGCTGCGATTGCAAAGGTGTAGGGGTCGATGGAGGAACGGAACTGGAGCTTGAATTTCTCCGCCGCCGTGAGAGAGACGGCATCGCTGCGGTAGCTGACGTTAAATGAGGGCAAAATCCCGGCGATGCGTTGATGTTCCTGTTCCTTGATCTGTTCTTCGGCTTTCTCGTGCTGGGTTTGCTCTGTAGCCGGCTGCTGCGCCGGACTTTGTGAGCTGGAACTGCCCTGCCCGGCGCCATTCTGGTTCGGTGGGGCCGCGGGTGGCGGGTTGGGATTTGCGGCGGGTTGCGGCGCGCCCTGGGTCGTATTCGGCGCGGCGGGCGGGGGCGACGGCGGCGCCTGCTGGTTTTGTGCCGGGCCGGCCCAATCCTCGATGCCAGCCAACGTAATCTGGGGCTCTGGCGCGTCAGGAAGAGCCGGCTTTGAACCGTCGGCAACGACCGCGGCAGGAGGAGTGAGATGACTCGCCTGGCAGCAAAGGGTCAATGGCGAACAGCAAACGGCCATCACGAACAATAGAGCAGGAAATCGCCGGATTGCTGAATGCATTCAATCACCTGTGTCTCGAGGCAACTGCAGGGGAGCGCCACGCGGGCCGGTCATCCTGGAAGATCCTGCCAATTCTCGATGTCACTGCCATTCCGCATCGATCGTCCTCAGGGCACCACCAGCGAAGTATACGGAATCTTTATTTTATTAGACGCTCTCCACGGGCGCCGGACCCAATAAAATGGCGCCCCTTACAGCTTCAAAACACAAAAAACGGGCGCACCGGCAGGGCAATCGTCAATTCCCATGAAAGCTGCTGATGATGGGGGCGTTTAAGCTGCAAAGTCAATATAGCCGCGCTGCGGGTCGGTCGAGACCAGTTTTACCGTGAGGCGGTCGCCGACGTCGAGGTGCTTGCCGCCCTCGACGAGCATGCCTTCGACATGGGGTTCAAGGGTGCGGACAAAGGTTCCGTGCGGCGTGACGCCGGTGACGATGGCCTGATAGGTCTGGCCGATATGGGGATGCAGGGCGACGGCAGCGATGCGCTTCTGCATCTCACGCTCGACTTTGCGGGCAGCGTCCTCCATCTCGGTGCATCGCACGGCGAGGGCCTCGAGCTGATCTTGAGAGTAAGGCGCGGGCGACTTGGCGAGCAGCGCTTTGAGCAGCCGCTGCGTCACCACGTCGGGGTAGCGGCGGTTGGGCGCGGTAGAGTGGGTGTAATCCTGGACCGCGAGACCAAAGTGGCCGGGCGATGGCTCATTCGGCTTGACGAGAACGTATTCGCCCGGACCCATGAGCTTAATCACCATAAGAGAAAGATCGGGAAAGTGGTCGGGATCTTTTTGCTTCTGGTCGCGCAGAAAGTCGTTCAGGGCCTTGGAGTCGGGCTGATCGGGCAGGTTCACGCCCTTTCTTTCCCTGGCTAATTCGACGATACGGTCCCAACGCTTGGGGGTGCGGACGATGCGCCGGATGGAGGCGACGCCCGCATCCTGGAAAGTGCGCGCGATGACGCCGTTGGCCGCGACCATGAATTCTTCAATGAGCATGGTGGCGCGGTTTTTCTGGATGGGCGCGATGCCGACGATCTGATCGGTGATCATCACCGGGTGCGTCTCGATGGTTTCAAGATCGAGTGCTCCGTGCTGAAAGCGATTGCCCTCCATGCGCTGCGCTGCCGCATCCTGCAATTTGAGTTGCGCGGCGAGCTCGGCGCTCGAGGCAACTTTAGCGGGCGGCTCGGCTTTGCCCTCGAGCCATGCGCCGATGCTGGGATAAGCGAGCTGCGCACGATTGCGTACCAGGGCGCGGCAGGCCTTGCCGTCGGACGCGTTGCCACCGGCATCAATCGCGTATTCGATCACGATCGCAGACCGGTCTTCGTTCTCGTTAAGGGACGATATCCCCTCTGAGAGCTCAGTGGGAAGCATGGGGAAAATCTTGACGCCGGTGTAGACCGAGGTCGTTTCGTACTGTGCATGCTTGTCGATCACTGTGCCGGAATGGACGCGGGCATCGACATCGGCAACACCAACGAGAACGCGGATGCGGCCGTCTGGTAACTGCTCGGCCCACTCGATCTGGTCGAGGTCTCTGGAGGTGTCGTTGTCGATCGACGACCAGAGCAGATTGCGCAGGTCAGCGATGCCGTCTCCGGGCTGGGCAGCGGGCTGCGCCTTGATCTGTTCGAGCTCGGCGTCGGTACCGGCGGGAAAGTCAGGCTGAAATCCGTGTTCCAGCATGGAGGCATGCGCCGCAGCCACAAGATTGAAGTGGACGGGATGATTGGAATGCATGAAGGAACCTGCTCCTGAAGGCGAATCAATAGGCTAACATGGGGCGCAGGAGTTACTGGCGATAGCGGGTTAGCCGCGGGGGGTAGCAATGATACCTAACCAAGGAATTGATATTCCGGCGACCCGGATCGCGTTTGCCCTTCTGGCGGCAATGGCGCTGACATCGCTGACGGCGTGCGGCGGCAGCAGCAGCACGAACAGTGGCGCGACGGGGACCACCGTCACCGCTTCGTTTGCCGGCGCGACAATGCCAGGCGCAGTCGCATATCAGGCTGGCACAACCGGCCAATTCCAGAGCCTCACCCTTTCCGGTTCCAGCGTTTCGTTCACGTTGCCCGCGGGAACCACTGCCTACGGTTTCGCCTATGTATGCCGCATTGCTGACGTAAACTTCTATTCGAACGAATCGATCATCCAGGCGGCCACAACGGACACGACCTCTCTCTCGTTAGCGTGTCCCTCGCTGTCCGGCAGCGTAAGCGCGACGTTCGATGTCTCGGCGATTCCCGGCGCCACATCAACGTTGTTCGATGAAGGCTACTGGTCAGATCAAGAGTTCGGAACATCCGGAGTACAGTTTCTTCCCAGCGTTCCGACCGGGACGTTTGACGTTGCGCTGGTGGCAATGGGTGCAGACAACACCGCTCTCGGAATTCAGATTCAGCGCGGGGTCAATGTAACCAGTTCCACCTCCATCGCGTTTCCGCCAATGACGGCGGCAGACGAGTTGGGGTCTGCGCCGGCCAGCATAACCAACGTGCCTTCGGGTGCAACCGCCGATTTTGATACCACATACCAGACCTCTGGCGGATTGTCGGCACTTCTTCCCGTGTCGTATGCCACCGGAGTCCCGCAATCGACCTACCCCACGGTTCCCAGCAGTCAAAGCCAATCAGGAGATTTCTACCTTATCCAGGCGGGTGCAATTGTTTCTGATCCACAGTATGGATCGCTGAATGCACTGGTATCTTCCAACACTGCAAGCGCGGTGACGGCGGCGCTCCCTTCGCCTTTAAGTTCGCTTGCCGCGCCGACGGCTGCCGCTTTTCCGACATTCAACGCGAATGCCGGCGGCTTCACGGTTCCGGGCACTGTGGTCAATTCGTCATGGACCCAGTTCCAGGCGAACTCCACGGTCTACAACACATATACCTATGTCACGAATACATGGCTGGGCACGAACACTACGTTTACGGTACCCGACCTTTCGACGCTGAATGGGTTTGCCCCCGTTCCGCCCAGCGGCGGGCTGGAATTCTGGAGCCTTTACTCGACCGCAGGCACGCCTCTGCAATTCAATCCGGTGCAGCAATCAGGAGTCGCGTTTCTCAGTTCGCCCATGTCGGTGCAGTACGTCCAGACGAGTGGGTCCTTCACCGTGCCCTAGTGTGGTGTCTCAGAAGTTCATGGGATTCATGGCAAGGAGCAACCGCAGATCCTTCGACTCGGTTTGCTCGAGGCGGCGAGCAAACGTTGCTCAAGATGACAGCGATATTTAGGGTCCGAACTTCAGGGACGGCACGCTAAGGAACCTCTGAAGAACTCGCCGATGGCAGACTATGCAGGCTGAGGAATCGTTCACGTCAATGAGGCCCAGCGCTACGCGCACGAGAGGCGGGAATCGTTGCCGTGATCGATCGTGCACCAGGATTCGATGGACAAGCTGAGCAGACAGTGCTGCTGGAGGCGACTGGCGAAAAGCTCCTCATTGAATGCCGAGGTCAGAGAGCACTTTGGGCTTGGCTTCTTCAACGGCCAGCAGGTTGTGGCAGGCCGAGCAATCCTGCGTGATGCTGGTGCCGTCTTTGGCCACGTGATCGGCGTCATGGCAGCGGAAGCAGCCGGGATACTCCTGGTGGCCGATGTGATTGGGATGCGTACCCCAGGTGACTTTCATGAAGGGGAAAACATTCTGGTCGTAGAGAGTGACAAGTTCCTGGCCCGCGGCCTTGACGAGCGCAGCCTTGTCGGCCAGCACTTCAGGATGCTGGGTGCGATAGAAGTCCTCCAGCTCCTGCGGAATCTTCTGGTGCGCGTCGTTCTGGCTGTCGTAGGCGCCCTTGAGCAGTTCGAGGCCTTCTTTGTGCACCCACGGGATTGACGGGCTGATGGCGCCGACGGCCATGGCGCTGTTGATGGCTTCGTCTGCCGTAACGAAAGTGTGCGCAGCGCGATTGTGGCAGTCGATGCAATCCATCACGCGGCGTTCGCCCTGGGGCTGCGCGCCCTTGAGAGCTGAGGCGATGTATGTGGATTTGGACCCATCGGGATTGGTGCGTTCCACCCAGGGAATGCTGGTGCGTGTGGGATCGGTGGCGATGTACTCGATGTGGCCCAAGTGCACGCCGTGAATGCCGATATAGTGCGAGAGCGAATCCACTCCGCCCAGGTGGAGGATGAGGACGGTTTGCGATTCGCTGTTTTGGGCGTCGTCAGCGAAGCTGGACTTGACGAGCAATTTGTCGCCGTCGAAACGCGTGGGCGTGTGGCAGGCCTCGCAGGTGTAACGCGCGGGGCGCAGGCTGGTGACGGGCGACGGAATCGGCGTGGGGTAATTGGGAATGAGCTTAGGCGCCATGGGCGCCAGGGGGTGCATGCTGACTTCAATAAGCTGCTTGGTGCCGTTAACTTTGGCGCTGAAGTAAGCCTGCGCACCCGATCCGATGTGGCACTCCACGCAGGCCACGTGAGAGTGCGCGGAGATTTTGTAGGCCGTATACTCCGGCGCCATCACGTGACAGGAGCTGCCGCAGAATTGCGGCGAATCCATATACGCGGCGCCATGATAGCTGGCCGTGGCCACTACCAGGAGGTTGACGACGGTCGCGACGAAAACGATGTCGAGGCCGTGGCGAAACATGCGGTCGTTGAGATCGATGCGGGGAAATTCAGCGGGAATCTCGCCGGCTTTTTGCAACGTGCGGCGGCGCAGCCACACGCCGATGGGAATGAGCGCCAGGCCCAGAATAAAGAGAGCGGGAAGAATGAGAAAAAAGATGATCCCAAGGTAAGGATTTTCATTCGGCGCGCCGAAAAGCTCGACCAGCCAATAACAAATCATGGTGACGCCGGAGGCAGTGGTAATGGCTCCGCCGGCAAGACTGATTGGGTTGTTGCCGAAGAACAGCGCCGGCCTTACCCAATTCTCTCGAAATTTTTTGAAACGCGACACCTCGACCTCCTTCGCGGAAGTGACCCGCCGGGGGACAGCGGGCCAGGGTCAATGGATTCCCGGTTTGACCTGCAATTTTACTTGAGCGACTTGTAGTACTCGGCAACAGCCTTGATGTCGCTGTCGGAAAGTCCGGCGATGGGCTTCATCTTGCCTTTGCCGTTCTTGACGGTGGCGGCGATCTGGTCGACAGACAGGGCCTTGATCTCGGGATCGGTGGCTGCCTTGATGCCCATGGCCTTGGCCATACCCGCGCTGGGGGTTCCGGTGGCGCCGTGGCACATGGCGCACTTGATCTTGTAAGTTGCCGCGCCATCCTGGGCGAAGCCGAGAACACCGGCGAGCGACAGGGTCGTGGCCAGCGCAATCTGCGAACGAATCATCTTCTTCATTTTTGAGACTCCTTTTCCTGTTTCTGGCTCGTGCGCAAAGCTGCGCCTGCCGCGTTATTTTGTTTCAGTTCCTTGACCTCACCGTGCGGATCGGGAAACTGCGATGGAGATATCAACAACTTTCACACAAACCAGCGCGGTCAGCCGAGTGCAACCGGCGACTGCGCCGGCCTGGTCGTGCCTTTCAGAGTCTGACTGCGGCGACTTACAACCGCAGGTTGCTACTTGCCCAGCGAGCGGAAATAATCCACGGAGGCCTTGATCTGCTCGTCGGTCAGCTTGCCTTTGAATGCCGGCATCTTGTTCTTGCCGTTGGTGGTGTCGGCGATCATATCAGCTTCGCTGATCGAAGTAACCGAGGGATCGTTGGCGGGCTTGACGCCCATTGCCTTGGCGATTCCCGGGTTGGGTGTGCCTTGTGCTCCATGGCAGCTCTGGCACTTTGCCTTGTAGGTATCCGCTCCCGCTTGCCCGAAGGCGGATGCCGCTGTTGTTGCTGCCATTAAGGCAACCATTGCGAATCCTGTCCCGATTTTCATTGCCAATTGTCCTTTCACTTTCCTTTTGGCCTCCTGCGCGGTTCGGGGCCCCGCGGTTAGAACTCGTAGTGCACCCCCACGAGTACGTTGTTTGCGTGGAAGTTCCTTGGTGCAGTTTCGCCGGCGGGTGAAATTGTCAATCCGGTTTGGCCGCCGGTCCCGACCACACTGCCGAGCGAACTGCAAGGCACCGGTGTTACGGGTGAAGTGGGGGTGGGATTCGTGGTGCTGCAATATTGCGCGCCGGATGGTCCACCCTCGCCGTAGCCGAAGAAGCTGTAGTCGGCCTTCCAGGTGAGGCCCGGCCGGGACTGCCACGAAAGGTCAACGAAGGGAGTCTGATAGGTCGAGACGAGCGAGCCGGCGACGTCGCGAGGATCGTTGTAGAACCGGGTGCCGTTGACCGAGGTGATGCGATAGCCGAGATTCGAGTGGACCTGCTTGACGGGCGAGTACTTGAATGCAACCGACCCAAATTGCGAGGGAGCGTCCATGAAGTCCCTGGCAGGTCCGAAATCGTAGGTGCCCGAGCGGGTTGCGGCATTGTTTGGACAGGCCGTGCCGCTGGGAATCGCCGCGCCCGGCAAGGCCGCGCTGGCGCTGCCCAGGTAGCAGATGTTG
>Ga0335074_10003070_pt1 | contig 22751 bp, 21 predicted proteins | sample Lox_Sample_23_FD_206715 | JGI IMG/M metagenome (GOLD analysis project Ga0335074, IMG submission 206715) | Soil microbial communities from Loxahatchee National Wildlife Refuge, Florida, United States - Lox_Sample_2.3 | ecosystem: Environmental > Terrestrial > Soil > Wetlands | place: USA...
TTCCAGTACCCACCGTGGTTTCACCCCCGCAACGCCACCCGTCTGGAGCTCGAGCGGCTCCCCGAGCGGCTGGATGGGCTGAGGGCGATGGTCGAGTTTCGCTCGCCGCGATGGATGGCCACGCCACGCGATCGCCAGCGAACGCTCGATCTGCTCGAGGCGCTCGGGCTTGCGTACGTCTGTGTCGATGCACCCGCCGCCTCCGGTCTGCCTCACGTCCTGGCCGTCACTCGCGAGCCGGCCGTCCTGCGCTGTCACGGACGCTCCGACAAGGACTGGGCGCGCAGGACCGCCAGCGCCGCCGAGCGCTTCCGCTACCTCTACGACGAGAACGAGCTGGAAGACCTCGCCGACAACGCCCGGCACCTAAGCGAGAGCGCGCACGAAACCCATCTGCTGATGAACAACTGCTACCGCGACTACGCCGTACGCAACGCTGCCCGGCTGATCGAGCTCATCGGAACAGACGGCGCCGACCGATAAGTCCGCTCCCGCACGAGTTGCACCGCGGCGGACTTGCCGCTGGCTACCATCCGCGAATGTCGCGGCGCGGGAGGCCACGGTGGGCGGGCGCTGTGCTGCTGGTGCTCACGCTGTCGACGTGCGCGGGGAGCGCGCAGGCGGGGAGTCTGTTCGGGCCTGACGGCGCGGGTCCGCGGCCGGGTCCGGCACTGCTGTACGAGCCGGCACCACATGCGCCCCAGCTCTCCAACTCCCCCCCGTTTCACGCCGCCCCATTGCTCGTGTCTGGTACCGACGCCTACCGGGACGGCGAGTACATCTACCAGGACTACCGTTCGACGACCACGGCGCCGATACGGTGCCCGGATTGGGGAGCTCGCTGATCAATGTGAGCGGTCCGCCGCTGTTCTCACCGTTCGCCGGCGACGTGCTCTACCCGACCGATCCGCGGTACCTGGGCAATGCCGCGGACCTGGTGGAGTTCCGGATCAAGCCGACGAGCACGGCGATCTATTACCGGGTGACGCTGAACAGCGTTGCCGCCGCAAACGTGGCGGTCGTCGGCATCGGGATCGCCATGCGCCCCGGCAGCGGCGGGCCGGTCCAGTGGCCCTACGGCGCCGGGATCTCGTCGATGGGCTTGAACGCCTTCATCACCGCCTGGGGGACCGGGGGTGCGTTGACGCGCCTGCCCTCAGGGGTAAGCACGCCGCTCCCCGCGGGCGACGTGCACATGAACCTCCATACGTCTCAGATGACGATCATCGTGCCCCGCTCGCTGATGAACCCCGGAATGGCGACCTGGCGGTACGTGCTCGGTACCGGGCTGTGGGGCGGAGACGGCTGGATGCAGGTGATGCCGGGCGCGACCGCATTGCCCAACCAGCCGGTCTCGGGCAACCCCCTGGTGGGAGCGCCGGCCGTGTTCAACCTCGGCTTCCGTTTCCACGAGCCCCAGGGCAGCGTGGCGGGTACTACAGGCGGGCTGCCGGGATATTCGACGGAGCCTGGCACCGGCAGCTGGTTCGAGGACCAGCAAGCCGCCTACCTGGCCAAGCGCACCACAGGCGATGATTACGAGGACGTCGACTTCGCGGCGCTGGCCGCCCACGTCAACCGCTGGCTCCACGCCCCCGGGCGAGTGCAGGCGAGGATCTATGCGTCGTCGCTCCCGATCAAGCCAGGGGTCAACCACACCGGCGTGTTCCCGGAGTACGGCGGCACGCTCCAGCCCTATCTGCTCACCCTCCCACCCGACTACAACCCGGCGAAGCGCTACCCATTGACGCTGTCGCTCCACGCCTCGCTGGCCACCTACACGATGTTCAACGTGTTCATGCCCAACTGGGGCGCGCAGCTCGGCGGCGAGCGCGGGTCGATCGTCGCCACCAACCTGGCGCGGGGGATCAACGGCCCCGAGCCGGCCAGCGGGTCCTGCGTCGACTCCGCGGAGGCGGACTTCTTCGAGATGTGGGCCGATATCGCCCGGCACTTCTCGCTCAACCCGAACCGCACCACAGTCTCGGGCTACTCGCTCGGCGCCTACGCCGCCTACCAGCTGGCCGAGGAGAACCCCGACCTGTTCGCCAACGCCTTCACCGTCGTCGGCGTCCCACCCACCAACGGCTGCAGCCCCGAGCTGCTGGGCAACCTGAGCTGGGTTCCGCTGCTGGCCTGGAACCAGGTCGACGACAGCCAGGTCCCCTACCAGCAGGTGATCCAGACCCAGTCGACGCTCACCCAGCTCGGCGTGCGACACGAGCAGTGGAGCTTCCCCGCCGGCGGGCACCTCGGCCCCGCACTGCGCGATGACTGGCAGCCAGCGGTCACGTGGCTCGGCCACGACACGGTAGTCCGCAACCCACCGAGCATCGACTACGGCTACTGCCCCGCGCTCGACGACCCCGCCTACCGGCTGGTGCACAACCACGCCTATTGGATCTCAGGCATGCGGCTCGCGCACGACAACGGCTCATCGTCATCGCTCGCGCTCGGCCAGGTCGACGCCCGCAGCCTCGCCTTCGGCGTGGGGCTCCCCACCCCGGCGAACTACACGACGACGGGCACCGCCGGCGGTTCGGCCGCGACGGTTCAGGGCACCCGCTGGACCCCGATCCCCGCCGCGCCCGTCCATAACGAGCTGACGCTGACGCTCGAGAATCTCGCGGCGCTGACCGTCGACGGGCGGGGCGCGCGCCTCACCGGGTCAAAACCGCTGACGGTCGACATCACCTCGGAGAGTCCGGCGCGGGTGCGACTCATCCTCGCGCTCCCCAAGGACGTCACCACTCGGATGACCGGGCCCCACGGAGTGGCAATTGCGACTGATCGGGCCGGAGCGGTCCTCACGGTCCCAAGCGGCACCGCTAGGTTCGTCATCTCTCCGCGCTGACCGCGTTGACAAGATTGGAGGTGTGGTTTCACTCGTTGTACCGGGCAGCTCTGAGCGGATGCTCGCCAAAGCGCGGGATCTGACGGCGTCGGAGCTCGTGATTGATCTGGAGGATGCAGTCGTGCCGCAGCGCAAGGTGGAGGCGCTGGAGATGGCGCTGGCGGCGCTCGAGCGCGGTTTCGCCGCGCCGAAGGTAACCGTGCGCGTCAACCCGGTCAGTTCGCCGTGGTCGCATTCGGAGCTGAAGGCTCTGGCATCCGCGCGGGCGCGCCCGGAGAGCGTGATCGTTCCGAAGGTGGAGGATGCGGCCGAGCTGGCGGCGGTCGCCGAGCAGCTCGTTGGAATCGGGGTGCAGGCGCTTATCGAGACGGCCGCCGGGCTCCGGACCGTGCACGAACTGGCGTGCGCCGCGCCGGCGGTCGAGGCGCTCGTCCTTGGCTACGCAGACCTGGCGGTGTCGCTCGGGCGCACCCGGGAGGGGGCGGCGAACCTCGATCTGTGGTTGGCCGTGCAGGATGCCGTGCTGGTCGCGGCACGGGCGCGCGGCATCCGGGCCATCGACGGTCCGTTCCTGGTCATCGACGACGAGCCCGGCCTGCGCCGGTCAGCGCAGCGGGCGGCGGAACTCGGTTTCGATGGCAAGTGGGCGATCCACCCGGTCCAGCTCGAGCCGATCCGGGAGGCGTTCACGCCGAGCGAAGAGGCGCTGGCGCACGCCCGGTCCGTGATCGATGCGCTGGCCGAGGCCGAGCGGACGGGCACAGGGGCGCTTCGTCTCGACGGGATGATGATCGACGAGCCGGTGCGGCTGGCGGCGCTGCGGACGCTCGCGCTGGCTGGCGAGGGACAGACACCACCGTGATCCGTGCCGCGATCGGGGTGGCCGGCCCCTACTACGAGGACCTGCAGCTCGGCCAGCGGTTCGAGGACGCTCCGGGGCTGACGCTGACCGATGGGCATCAGGCACTGCACCAGGCGATCCTCGGCGATCGTCTGCGCCTGTGTCTGGACGCGCACCTGTGCATGGCCGTGGCGGAAGGGAACGGGCCGCTGGCTCATCCGGGCCTGGTGTGCGACGTGGCCATCGGTCAGTCGACCCTCGCGACGCAGCGTGTGATCGGCAACTTGTTCTACCGGGGACTCGCGCTGCGGCGCTGGCCGCGCATTGGCGACACGCTGAGGACGGTCACCGAGGTGGTGGCGCTGCGCGACAACGCGCAGCGGGAGGGGCGAGCGGCGACCGGCCTGGTCGTGCTACGGGTGCTGACCGTCGACCAGGACGGCCAAGAGGTGCTGGACTTCCACCGCTGCGCGATGCTGCCGATGCGCGGCGAGGAGGGCCGTCCGGGGCACGACGACGATCTGGACGCGATCGCCTCCCGGTTGGACGCCGAGCGGCTGCTCGACTGTCTCGACGGCGTTGACCTCGTCGCGTATCGGGCGCGGGTCCCCGGCCCGCACGCGGAGGCACTGGCGGTCGAGCAGCGCTACGTGGTGGAGACGGGGGACACCGTCTCGTGCGCGCCTGAGCTGGTGCGGCTCTCGCTGAACGTGGCCGGCGCCCACAGCGACCCCGCGGCATCGGGCCGGGGGCGGCGGCTCGTCTACGGTGGGCACACGATCGGCCTGGCTTTCTCCCACGTCACGCGTGCGCTTCCGAACCTGGTGACGGTGTCCGGCTGGCGGTCCTGCGACCACCTCGGCCCCGTTTTCGAGGGCGACATGCTCCACAGCGCGGTGAGCGTGGAGGGGATCGAGGGTGGCCCGCAAGCCACCCTCGTTGAGCTGCGGGTGCAGACCGCGGCCGCCCGCTCCGAGGATGCTGAGCGTGTGCCGGTGCTGGATTGGCGGCTGGTGGGGGTGATGGCTTCGTGAGCCCGCCGGCGGGAATCCTGTCCGGGTTCCGGCTGATCGAAGGCTCGGCGTTCGTCGCCGCGCCCCTCGGCGGCATGACCCTCGCGCAGCTCGGGGCCGACGTGATCCGCTTCGACCAGATCGGCGGCGGCCTGGACTACGGGCGCTGGCCCCTGGCCCGCGACGGCCAAAGCCTGTTCTGGGCGGGGCTGAACAAAGCCAAACGCTCGATCCAGGTCGACCTCCGCTCCGCGGAGGGCCGCGAGCTCATCGCCGCCCTCGTCGCCCAGGCCGGCGCGTTGCTGACGAACTTCCCCGCCCGAGGCTGGCTGTCCTACGAGCGGATGCGCGAGCGACGGGAGGATCTGCTGATGGTCGCCCTGGCCGGCAACCCAGACGGCACCTCAGAGGTCGATTACACCGTCAACCCGGCGACCGGCTTTCCTTGGGCGACCGGTCCGCGCAACCTCGCCGAGCCGCTCAACAGCGTGCTGCCCTCCTGGGACCTTGTGTTGGGGGGCCTGGCCGCGACCGGCCTGCTGGCCGCCGAGCGCCACCGCAGGCTGACCGGGGAGGGACAGCTGATCCGTCTCGCCCTCTCCGACGTGGCGTTCGCCACGGTCGGCAACCTCGGGCGGATCGCCGAGGCGCAGCTCGGCGCGCAAGATCAACGCAAGGACGGCAACTATCTCTACGGGGCCTTCGGTCACGACTTCGCCACCCTGGACGATCGACGTGTGATGGTCGTCGCTTTGACCGCCCGGCAGTGGCGCGCGCTGGTACAGGCCACCGGCACGGAGAGCGCGTTCACCCCGATCGAGCAGGCCACTGGCCACGACCTCGAGACCGAAACCGGCCGCTACGAGGCGCGCGATCTGATCGCCGCGATCCTCCGCCCCTGGTTCGAACGGCGCACCCTCGTCGAGGTACGCGAGGCGTTCACCGGCACCGGGGTCTCGTGGGGTCCGTACCAGACCTTCAGCCAGCTCGTGCGGGAGGATCCACGCGCCTCGACCGCCAACCCCATGTTCGCCGAAATCGAGCACCCGGGCGTCGGGCGCTACCTCGCCCCTGCCTCCCCGATCGATTTCCACCCGCTCGGCCGCCTGCCCGTCAAGCGCGCCCCAATCCTCGGCGAGCACACCGAGGAGATCCTCGCCGACGTGCTCGGCCTCACCCCCCGCGAGATCGGCGACCTGCTCGACCGCGGCATTGTGGCCGGCTCGATTGGCCCCGCTTGTCTCCCGACGTGAAACTGAAACGAGTGCTATGCGAGAGCGTCGACCCACGCAGCGACGGTCAGGACCTGCGCCTGGCGTGGGAACACCTTTTGGCACAGCACGCGATGGACTTCCTCGTCGGCGTCGATGCAGCCGTCCGACAGCACCGTCAGCGAGAAGTCGAGGTCGGCCGCCTGGCGCAGCGTCGAGAGCACCACGCCGCTGGTGGCGATGCCGCTGAGCACGAGCGCCTCGATCCCGCCGGCACGGAGCACGACGTCGAGATCGCTCCCCGCAAACGCGCTCACCCGCCGCTTGGTAACGACCACGTCGCCCGGCTGCGGAGCGACCGCCGGGTGCACCTCGCTCGAAACTCCCTCGACGAATCCGCCAAGCTCGGCGATCCTCGAGAAGGTCGCGCTCCTCGGGCTGATCTCCGGATATCCCTCCCGGAATCCGACCTTGACGTAGACCACGCGTACGCCGGCACCGCGGGCCGCCGCGGCCGCGAGGGCAAGTCGCTCGACCAGCCCCGAGTCGCCGATGCGCTCGACAATCTCAGGCTGCACATCCATGATCAGCAGCGCCGTCCTCGCGGAATCCATCTTCGCATCGTAGTTTGAGCGCACCACCTACGCTCCCGACTGGGTGAAGGTTTCCCGCGCGAGCGCGAGGAACCCGGCGGCGGCGGGGGGATGCCGGCGGCCCTCGCGCCAGGCCAGCGTGATGTCACGCGTCAGTGTCGGCGAGGCGAGGGTGAGGACAGCCACGTCGGCGCCCGGCCCGACGGCATCCGAGCGGGGAAGGATCGCGACGCCCATCCCTCGGGATACCAGCCGCCGGATCCGCCCACTTTCGTTGGATTCAAGCTTCACCTTGGGCTCGAATCCCGCCTCCCGTCCAGCCCCGGCGAGCAGCTCGCGGAGCCTTGATCCCTCGCGGTAGCTGATGAACTCCTCCGCGGCGAGCTCCGCCATCCGGACTTTGGCCCGGCCGGCCAGCCGATGGCCCACCGGGAGCAGCACAACGAGCTCCTCGCGTACGAGCTGGTGCAAACCGAGCCCGTGGCTCTCGATCCGCTCGGTCACCGACAGAAAGGCGAGGTCCAGCTCATCCACCCGCAGCATCTCGGCAAGCTCCTCACTGGACTGTTCCCGGACAGTGAGCTCGACGCCGGGATGACGCTCGTGGAAAATCGCCAGCGCCAGCGAGATGTCAACGGGACCCATCGTGTGCATGGCGCCGACCGTCACATGCCCGATCTCGATGCCGCGCAGGCTCTGCAACTCGGCGTGAGCCGCCTCAACCTCGGCCAGGATCCGCCTGGCGCGAGCCGTCATAGCGTGCCCGGCGTCGGTCATCGCGACGCTGCGCGTCGTGCGCTCGACCAGGCTCAGCCCGAGCTCGTCCTCCAAGCGGCGAATCTGCTGCGACAGTGCAGGCTGGGCAATGTGCTCGCGGGCCGCCGCGCGAGTGAAGCTGCGCTCGTTATCGAGCGCTACCAGGTACCGCAGCTGCCGTAGCTCCATAAGTGCAGCTTATGAATTACTACGAATACTGGTCTTTGACATCTAGAACGGGTGGGCGCACAATGCCGTTCCCCTCCCTCTAGAGCACGCCCCATAGACCGGCCCCATATCCCGCCGGTTCGGGGCGTTGCTCGCTTAAGGAGTGGTGACTGGTCGATACTGACAGTCATTCAGCCTTGCGCCGCGGCGGGGAAGTACGACCGATTCGGCGGCACGCGTTTGGGGGTGCGGTAGCCGTGCTGCACATGGGGGCCGGGGCGATGGGTTTGGGGTTGGGGAGATACGCGATGTCTGCTGAGCTCCACAACCACACAGTCGAGCGCACAGCAGAGCCGCCACTGACCGTCGAGCGCAAGACCGCCACAACCTGAGTGTCGTTGCGGTCGAGATCAGACGCCTGGCAAGCGAATTTAGGCCAGTTCACGGGTTGCGACTCGTCATCGGTTCGGAGACGGCACTGCCTCCCCGTCAGGCGGAACCCAGCGCGGAGTGAGCCCGGCCACCTAGCATCCTCAGCGTGATCGCCTTCGTTCTGTCGGGGGGCGCAAGCCTCGGGGCGGCCCAGGCCGGCATGCTGCGCGCGCTGTATGAGCGGACGATCGCCCCGGAGCTGATCGTCGGCACCTCGGTGGGCGCGGTTAACGGCGCCTACATTGCGTCACGTCCGCCGACTCCCGAGACGGCCCTCTCCTTGTGCCAGATATGGCAATCGGTAAGGACCCGCCAGGTCTTCCCGTGGAGCCCCTTGACCGCCACGATGGCATTACTCGGCAGACGCGACCACCTCGTACCGAACAAAGGTCTCGCGGCTCTGCTCGATGCCTTCCAGGAATTCAAGCGCCACGGTTGAAGCCGTAGAAGGGGCCTGACGGTAGCGCCCGGTAGAACACGGACCGGTTCGCGGCAAGCTGGGCCTGGAGATCGTCGAACACGCTCTTCGGCAGGCCGCCGGGTGGCTTGGATCGGCACGGCCCTGATCTTCTGGGTTCACGGCGCGCAGCGGTGATTGATGACAGCACCGCAACCGGGTTTCGGAGCTCTGGCTGCGCTAGATGAGGCCGAGACGCATCGCCTTGGCGACGGCCGCCGCGCGATCGCTGACGTCCAGCTTGGAGTAGATGTTCCTCAAGTGTGTCCTTACCGTCGCGTTGCTCAGCACGAGCTCCTGCGCGATCGCTGGAGCGCTGGCCCCATCTGCGACGAGCTCGATCACTTCGAGCTCGCGCGCCGTCAGCGGCGCGACATTCTCGAGGTCTGGCAGGACATATTGCGCCCAGCAACCGTCAGTGGCGTCCGCCGATCTGTGCGCCGGTCTCAGGCCTATCACGTTGGCATCAGCTGTGGAGTCCGTACATACCGTTCCGCCGGACAGGTAGCTCCGATTTCCCGAGAAATCAGGTAGGGCAATCCCGACGATCGGGAAGCGTGGGAAGCTCCCCATCGAAGAGATGCCCGACGAGCTGAGTCCGCGTCGCCTCCGTCACAGGCTGGTGCAGCTTGCCGTCGTCGCTGCGGTGATCGCCGCGGCGGTCGCGATCAGCCCAGGGCTTGGGACGTTGCGAACGCGCCTGACCCACGCATCGGCAGGCTGGCTGATCGTCGGGGTGGCATCGGAGTTTCTGTCCGCTGTCTGCTACGTGGTGATCTTCCGCGCGGTGTTCTGCGCCCGGATGAGCTGGCGGCTGGCCTACCAGATCGGACTGGCCGAGCAGGCGGCCAACTCCGTGTTCTCCGCGAGCGGGGCAGGGGGACTGGCCCTGGGGGCATGGGCGCTGCACCGCGGCGGGATGAGCACGGAGTACATCGGTCGCCGAACCGTCGCGTTCTTCTTCCTCACGAGCATGGCCAACATCGGCGGTGTGATCCTGTTCGCTGTTCTCTACGCGACAGGGCTTCTCGGTCACGACCCGGATCGAGCCCTCACGTATGGCTTCGGGGGCGCAGCGACGGTGGCCACGCTGATCGTGCTCGCGCTTCCGGCGCTGTTGAGAGAGCGAGTTTCCGAATCATCGGTGGAAAAACGGTCGACCAGGGTGGCCGCGGCGGTTCGATTCATTCGCCATTCCGTCGGCCAGGGCGTCCGCGACGGGCTGTTGCTCCTGCGCCATCGTTCGCCCGGAGTCTTGATCGGGTCGATCGGCACGATGGCGTTCGATCTAGCCGTCCTCGGCGTGTCCTTCAGGGCCTTCGGCTACTCGCCCCCGCTCGGCGTGCTGGTGCTGGGCTACCTGATCGGGCAGCTCGGCGGCAACCTACCCATCCCAGGCGGCATCGGCGGGCTCGACGGAGGACTGATCGGGGCCTTCGCCCTCTACCACGCACCCCTCGCCACCACCACCGCGGCCGTCCTCGCGTATCACGCGATCTCGCTTTGGCTTCCGACGATCTTGGGCAGCGTCGCTTTCGTCCAGCTGCGCAACACGTTGCAACGCCAAGCGGAACCAGCTGTGATCTGCATGCCGCTGGCCGACCCGATAGAAGCCGAGCGACCGTCGACGACGGCCCGCTGACGGGCCTGGCCGGAACGGAATCGGGGCCACAAACCGTTCCACCCGCCTTTTTGCCCGAAGCAGGTTCTTACAAGGCCCAGTCGGGGTAGGATTGACGCGTACCGCAGCCCCCTTAGAGCGCACGGATGACGGTCGAAATCAAGCATCCCCCTGTCGGTGCCGGAGAGCACCTCGTCAAGTTCTACGAGAACGACTCCGAGCTCGCCCAAACGGTCGGCCGGTTCCTCGCAGATGGGGTTCATGCCGGCGGTGTCGCCATCGTCATCGCGACCGAAGCCCACCGCCAGGCCGTCGCGAGCGAACTGGAGGCAGCCGGGCTAAACGTAGCGGCGGAACTTGCGGACCGGCGGATTGTCTTGCTCGACGCCGCGGCGACCTTGTCGCAGTTCATAAGCGATGGGCGCATCGACCGCGAGAACTGCCGCCGGATGATCCGCGGGCTCGTTGGAGACGCGTCGGAAACTGGTCCGGTCCGTGCCTATGGGGAGATGGTGGCGCTTCTGTGGGATGCGGGCAACGTCATCGCCGCCATCGAGCTCGAAGAGCTCTGGAACGAGCTCGGGCAGGAACTCGAGTTCTCGCTGCTCTGCGGCTATCACGGACCATCGGTCTCGGATCTCGAGCACGCAGACGCGCTACATAAGGTCTGCCACCTCCACACTTCCATACTCGCCAACGAGTCGCCCAATGTGGAGGAGGGGTCCGAGCTCTCACGCGATTTCCCGGCGCAGCCCGAGGCGCCAGGCGCCGCCCGGGCGTTCGTGGCCGAGGTTCTTCACACCTGGGGCCGTAACGGCACGCTGCTACAGGACGCTCAGCTGGTGGTGAGCGAGCTGGCCACCAACGCGGTCGTCCACGCCAGCTGCCCGTTCTCGGTCGTGATGCGCTCCGAGGTCTGTGGGCTGCGCCTCTCGGTACACGACACGAGCCGAGCGCAACCACGCATCCGGTCGGTGGGGCCGAGGGCTTTGTCGGGTCGAGGACTCCATGTCATCGCTGGGATCGCCCACCAGTGGGGAGTCGAAGCCACCGGCGACGGCAAGGCCGTCTGGGCCGAGCTTCGCTGGTGACCCCCTAGCCAGCGGCTGCGAGTCACGGATCTTTGCTGCTGCGCCTCCGGGGTGGAGTAGCGTGCTCGCATGACTCGTCTTGTCTACGACTTCGCCGAGGGCTCGAAGGACATGCGCGAGCTGCTCGGCGGAAAGGGCGCGAACGTCGCCGAGATGACGCGCGTGCTGGGGGCCGATCGGGTGCCGGCCGGGTTCACGATCACCACCGAAGCGTGCGTGGAGTACATGCGGGCCGGCCGCGTGGAACCCCGTGCGATGGCCGAGCAGGTGGCGGACGCGCTGGCTCGACTGGAGCGGCACACCGGCAAACAGCTGGGTGACCGGCAGGATCCGTTGCTCGTCTCCGTCCGCTCGGGGGCGCCGGAGTCGATGCCGGGCATGTTGGACACGGTTCTGAACCTGGGTCTGAACGACGAGTCGGTCAACGGCTTGGCTGACAGCACGGCCAATGAGCGCTTCGCTTGGGACTCCTACCGTCGCTTCGTGCAGATGTTCGGCAACGTCTCCAGAGGCATTCCCGGCGATCGCTTCGAGGAGGCGATCAGGGCGGCCAAGGCTCAGCGCGGGGTCAGCGATGACACAGAACTCGACGTCAGTGCCCTGAAAGAGCTGACCGATACGTTCAAACGGATCTACGTCGAGCACACCGGTGAGGCGTTCCCGCAGGATCCTGAGGAGCAGCTGCGCGCGTCCATCCGGGCGGTGTTCGACTCCTGGCTGGGAGATCGCGCGGTCGAGTACAGGCGGATGAATCACATCCCCGACGAATGGGGCACGGCCGTAAACGTCCAGCAGATGGTCTTCGGCAACAAGGGCGACACGTCGGGGTCGGGGGTGGCGTTCTCTCGCGACGAGGTCACGGGAGCGCCGGAACCGAGCGGCGACTTCCTGCCGAATGCTCAGGGCGAGGACGTCGTCTCTGGCGTGCGCACGCCGCGCGACATCGCCGAGATGAAGGAGTGGATGCCCGAGGTTCACGCAGAGCTGTTGGAGATCCTGCGCACGCTGGAGGTCCACTACGGCGATATGCAGGACACCGAGTTCACGGTTCAGGACGGCCGGCTGTACATGCTCCAGACGCGCAACGCCAAGCGTCCGGCGCAGGCCGCGGTGCGCTTCGCCGTGGACGCAGTCAAGGAAGGGCTCCTCGACCGCGAGCGCGCGCTCCAAACCATCGATCCCAGCGCGCTCGACGCTCTGCTTCACCCCACCTTCGATCCCCACGCCGAATTCCGGGTCCTCGCCTCCGGGATCAGCGCGTCCCCCGGCGCCGCCAAGGGCGCGATCGTGTTCACGGCCGCCGATGCGGTGGCAGCCGCCCGGGACGGCCACGACGTGATCCTCGTACGGCCCTTCACCGATGCCGAGGACGTTGCCGGGTTCCACGCCGCCAAGGGCATTCTCACCAGCGAGGGAGGGAAGGCGTCGCACGCGGCGCTGGTCGCACGCGGCATGGGCCGGCCGGCCGTGGTCGGCGCTCAGGCCCTGGCGATCGACCTCGCCGAGAAGACGGTCAGTGTCAACGGTACCCAGCTTCACGAGGGTGACCGGATCGCGATCGACGGCAGCAAGGGATACGTGACGATGGACGACGTGCCGTTGGTCGAAGCCCGGGTCGACGAGAACTTCGGGCAGGTGCTTCGGTGGGCCGACGAAGTGCGGCGGCTGGGGGTGCGGGCCAACGCAGACACGCCGGAGGACGCCCGGAAGGCTCGCGAGCTGGGCGCGCAGGGCATCGGGCTGTGTCGCACCGAGCACATGTTCATGGCCGAGGACCGCCAGCCGAAGATGCGCGCGATGATCATGGCCGACACAACGCAAGCACGGAAGGAGGCGCTGGCGGCCCTGCTGCCCTTGCAGCAGCAGGACTTCGAGGGCCTGTTTGAGGTGATGGCCGGACTCCCGGTCACGGTGCGACTGCTGGACCCGCCGCTGCACGAGTTTCTGCCCCACCTCCCGGATCTGGCGGCCGCGGTGGAGCGCGCCCGCCTCGAGAAGACCGACAATCTCCCAGACCTGGAGAAGATGCTCGCCCGGGTCAACGAGATCTCCGAGGAGAATCCAATGCTCGGAACCCGGGGTTGCCGGTTGGGCATCCTCTACCCCGAGATCTACGAGATGCAGGTCCACGCGATCTTTCGCGCCGCCAAGCAGGCCGCGCAGCCACCGCACCCCGAGATCATGATCCCCCTCGTCGATTACGAGCACGAGATCGAGCTGATGCGCGAGCTCGTCGTCGGCGTCGGCGACGACGAGGGGCTGAAGGTGGGGCAGGACTACACGGTGGGGACGATGATCGAGCTCCCGCGCGCGTGCTTCGTGGCCGATCGGATCGCCCGCTTTGCCGACTTCTTCTCGTTCGGTACCAACGACCTGACCCAGACGGCCCTGGGATTCTCCCGCGACGACGTCGAGTCCAAGTTCGTGCCCGTCTATCTGGAGCGCAAGATCATCGATCGCAGCCCCTTCGAGACGATCGACAAGCCCGGCGTCGGGTGGTTGGTCCGGCTGGGCGCCTGGGTCGGGCGGGAAGCCCACCCGGGGCTCAAGCTCGGGATCTGCGGCGAGCACGGCGGGGACCCGGAGTCGATCGAGTTCTTCCATCGGGCGGGGCTGGACTACGTCTCGTGCTCGCCCTACCGCGTGCCGATCGCCCGCATCGCGGCGGCGCAGGCAGCCATCGAGTATCCCCTCAGCTGGGATTGAGGACTGGATGGAGCGAGCCGACTCCACGGCCGCGGCCAGCGATGGCATCGCACCGACGTTGCTGGAGCTACCACAGGGTGCCGCTTGCGGACTCGGAGCAGAGCCTTTTGGCTTCCGCCACCGGCTGGTCGGTCACGACGCGTTCGACCCCGATGCGCTGGGCGCTCTGTGCGATTCCGTTCCAGCAGCCTGGATCGTGAACCACGATGCCGAGCGTGATCTGGTGACGCCCCGCGGAACGCTGATCGCCGATGACCGTAGGCCCAGCGATGTGGTCCGAGACCTCGCAAGCACGTGCAACTGGTTCGTGGTTCGGCATCTCGAGCACATCTCCCCGTACAGAGGCCTACTGGACAGCACCGTGGACGAGGCCTCAGCGACCGTCGTTCCCAGCGACGGGCGGATGCTCGATCGCGGCGCGACGGTCTTCCTCGGCTCACCCCATGCGGTCGTCCCGGTCCACATCGATCGCCACCACAACTTCCTGCTGCAGATCATCGGGACCAAGGAGTTCGGCGTCGGGTCGTTTGACGACGCCTCGGTGCAGGCGCGTGAGATCGAGCGCAATTTCGGTCCGCGGCCGGCCGGCAGCGATCTGCTACCAACGCACCGGACGACCTTCCGACTCGGTCCCGGCGACGGCGTCTACATACCCGCCAACGCGTTCCATTGGGCCAGCGGCGGCCCCGAGGCCTCGGTTGCCTTTTCGTGCGCGTTCCGCACGGAGATGACCAACCGAGCCGAGCTCATATACGAGTTCAACGCGTTCATGGGCCGTCTCCGGCTGCCGCACCGCGCTCCGAGTGGAGGGGCAACCGACGCGATCAAAGCGTCTGCCGTGCGCTTGCGTCGACGCGCCAGACGTCGCGCAACCGGATCCTGAGCACCGGACGACTACGAACATGGCGATGCCACCGCCGCAGGCCGCTGACGCAGCCGACCCGCGAGCTCTCCGAGACATGCCTGCGCTCCGATCAACCTTGAGACGGGGTCCCGGCCCTGCGCGAGGCGGAAGCTCGGCTCCTGAGCCAGTCGGTGGGCGGCGGCAAAGAACGTTGGCAGCAGACGGGGGTTGATCGTGGCCACTGAGGACTGAAGGAGCGTCGAGAGCGCCGTGCCCGAGGCGACTGGGGCCAGAGTGGCCTTCGGCGCCTCGCCGTGAACCACAAGCACGTTGGTCGCCACTATCGACCACCCCCGTTCAGGGCTCAGCTCCGACAGCACGCTTCGGCGACGCGGATCACCTGGCAACCGCTCACCACGCTCACCGGGGCCCTCCAGGACCTCACTCGGAACTACTGCCGCGCGCGCCGAGAGACCGGCGACCTCGAACTTCTCCTCGCCCCGGCGTCGAAGCATCACGATGTCGTCGCCGAGAACCCGCCAACCCATCCCGGAGCCCGCGAACGCCAGCGTTGACTTGCCCATTCCGGAGGCGCCCAGGAGTAGCGCAGCCCGACCTCCGAGGTCGATCGCGCCCGCATGCAGCACGAAACGCTCGTAAGGAAAAAGAGCGTGCGTGAGCACAGACAGGAACAGCCGGCTCAGCCCCCCGGCGAGATCGGTGCTCGGTCCACCGAGCCAAATCTCGCCGCTGGACACGCTTCCCGATATGCCCGATGGCTCGACCGCCACGACGTCCGTGCCCGCGAACCACACCTGCGTCGCCGCGCTCCGCACATCGGCTGGGCGGTCCGGAAGCTCCGGACCACCCAGCTCATAGCGAATCCATATCTCGGGCGAAGCTCGCGACTCGGGCCACCGGCCAAGGAGGTTCTCGAGGGCCGCCGCGCGGCGACCGTCGGCTGCCGACAGCCGCACGGTCAGATCACCTACCTCGATCACGCGTTCCATGTCCGCGGCAAGCGTAGTAGCGGCCAATAGAATCGCTGAGTCCGCCCCCCGGGCAAGCTGATGGGAGTTCTCCGGCGCTCACCCAACGTTCTGTACGACCTGCTCGACGAGCGGGCGGTCCTGATCGATGCGCAGGGCACCGAGCTGATCACGCTCAACCGCGTGGGCACGGTGGTCTGGCAGGCGCTCGACGGCGAGCGCAGCCCTGTCCAGATCGCCGACGAGCTGGCCGGGCTCTTCGAGGACGTCGATCGCCGCCGGATCAGCACCGATGTCGAGGCGTTCCTCGACGAGCTACGCCGGTTGGGACTGGTCGCCGAAGCTTCGGATGCGGCCTAGCCGTCTGCGAGGCATGATCACGGAGGGCGGTCGGAGTCGACGGCACGAAGGCGAGCGGGGTCACGAGCAGCCGATTGCCCCCCATGTTCGCGAGCTGCACGAACGCCTGGTCCAAGGCGCCGGATTGACTCCCGTTCCGCGGCCCCCTTCCTCGGACGAGCTGGCTGAGGCCCGGGGCGCCCGTCGAGAGCTATACGTGCTGGCCGCGGTATGTGCCGGACCGGTCGTGGAGGACTTCATTGCCGCGACACCGGCGAGCGAGGTGCCAGGCGTCGAGGACCAGCCGGTTGCCGCCCCGTCTGCTTGGTTCAACGACGTGCTGCTCCAGACGTTCGAAACGTTCTTCATAGGACATCCGAACCAGTGGCGAGACGGGTCGCGGACGTCCTCGATCGAGCCGTTGCTCACGCGCATCGACGAAATCGGTCCCCGGTCCTCAGCGGTTCTCGACGCTCCCGGCTTCCACTATGCCGAGCGCCTCCTGCTGTCCGGCATGCGCTCGATGGCGCCGGTCGCCCCTGCGGTGCTGGCGGCGATCATCGACCTCGCCGCCCAGGCAGGCCTGAGTTCCACACCGGAGAACCTCGCCGGCATCGCCCAACGGAGCGCCAGGGTCGCCACCGGGCTGGCCGCGGTCGGTCTTGACGCAAGTCGAGAACTCCAGCGTCAACTGATCGACCCCGCCACCCTGGAGTTCCGGACCGCGAACCGCGTGCGCCTCGACACCACGCCGCGCCGGGAACGGCTCGAGTTGGACATCGAGCATGCGGCGCAGCCGGCCGCCGCCAGGCGCTGGCCACTCCCGCCGGCCTACGGCTATGCGATCGGATGCCCGGCGCTGGTCAGAGTGGCAGGGCCCTCGCCGCTCGAGCGCCTCTGGGCATGGACAGTGGACGCCGCCCGGCAAACCGGCTACCTCGCGACACGGGCGAGATGAACGCGCCGGAAGGCCGTCGACGGATTAGGCGGAGGGCTGAACCACCGAGCGGATCACAGGATCCCGAACGGCTTCGCGAGACACGATCGCCGGGGGCTCGTACGCTTCCGGCTTCTTCACTGGCGGGAACTTAGGCGCACTCTTCATCGGCGTCACCCTACCAAGCCGCGCTCGACCGTTCATGCTTCGCCGTAAGCTGGCGCTAGCGCGCCGTGGCGCATGGGTTCGCGCCCGAAGCGGGCACGATGGCGATGACCGGTTCGCGGATGGCCTCGCGGGCCACGACCGCAGGGGTCTCGTAAGGCGCCGAAGGGTCAAACGCGACCGCCGGCTTCTCGCGGGGTGGGTCCGCAGGACGATCCATGGCCGCCACCCTAACGGGCGGCCAACGCAGTCGCAAGCCGGCGGAGGAGACCCCTAGGCGCTATCCGCGCTGAGCGCGAGGTGAGTGTCAGCTGGGGCGCAGCGCACAACGACGAGCTCAACTCGCCGGCCGCAGGGCTCCATCGATCACCGGCGGTCTCACCCCATCCCAACTGATCGCGTCATAAGCCCGTCGGATGTCCGCACGATCACTCGGTTCGGGGACGTCCACTGCCGAGTCGAGGATCATCGTGGCCTGCCTTCGAAGGACACTGCGCTGGGACTCGGTGGTGGCATGCTCCATGATCCGTGCGACCGCGTCGAGTTGGCGGATCATGACCGCGGGCATCCCGCGTCCGGCCTGCCGGACCTTCTCGAACGCTCGCTCGATCAGGCGCTCGTCGCTCACCGCTACGGTGATCACGCGCAGCCGCCCCGCGCGGTCGCGATGCGTCGTGACCGGATGCCAGCGAGCGCAGACCTTGCTGAGGCTGTCCCCCAGCCAGTCGATGCAGGTGAGGGCGGTGAAGGTGTCGTTCACCGCGGGCGAAAGCGCGCGGATCGCGATCTCGACGAGCTGATCGACGGCAAAGCTCAGATCTTGTGCCAGGGTGCGATGCGGCCCTGTGGCATGGGCGCGGTCCAGCGCAAGAGCAACTCTCGGTGCGGCTTCGGCCGGCCATACGGTCGCCAGTAAGTGGCCCTCTGACACGAAGTGACCGGGGCGAAGGTGAAGGCGGACTACAGCATGGGACCTCGAGGCGATGCCCATCAGGGTGTCGAGTCGGATGAACTGCAGGTAGCCGCTCCGGCGGGCCGCGATCACGCCTCCCTCGTGATTCAACCGCCTGGTCATCTCAGATATCGACGGCCCCGCCCTGAGACCACGAGACGGATCGGACGGCAGCTCCGCATCAATCGCCTTGGCGAGGTCGCCAGCGATGCTGGCGATCACCTGAGGCAACTGGATCTGCTTGGAGATGTGATCGATGTACAGGATGAGCACGCCGAGATCGACAGCCACGAGCGCCAGGGACACCGTCATCGAAAGGCGAGGCACAAAGCTCCCGTGGGCGTTCGACGCGATCGAAACCAGCGTCAGGACCGCGTAGAAGAAGGACGCGACGAACGTCCCGAGCGTGAACTGCGTGACCCGGTCCCGGATGAAGTTGCGCAGCATGCGCGGCCCGAACTGGGTCGAGGCCAGCGTCAGGGCGACGATCGTGATCGAGAACACGACGCCCAGGACCGTGATCACGGCCGCGGCAACCGCCGAAAGGATCTCGCGCGCCGAGTCGGCTGTCCCGCTGTACAGCCACGTGGGCAGCGAGAGGCCGCCCCGGTGTGCGGCGCGGTCGATCGCGTAGGTGGCAGCGAACAGGGCCGCAGCGCACACGACCTCGATCGTCGGCACCAGCCAGAGGTTGGTGCGCAAGGTCTCCCTGCGCCAGGCCGACGTATGCGGAACCCAGCGCCCGATCATGTCCCCAGCAGCTCATGGCGCCCAGCGCAAATTGCAGCGCTGGGGGAAAAGAAGTGAGGCGGTCGAAAGCTCATGGCAGCACACAGGGTGCCGACCAGTCTTCCCGGCTCACCACGACAATCGTATCGATCGGAACTTGCCTCACCGAACCGGTGACGGCTCCGTTCGCGGGCGGTTCAGACTATGGAGTGTGCTAACCGCGTTCGGGGCCGTAGCCGTGACGTTCATGATGTTGATGTACGCCGCTGAGCGGCGGCACCCCGGCTACGTCCTTGCCTTCGCCTGCGGATGCGCCCTGTCAAGCACCTACGGATTCCTCGCCGGTACTTGGCCGTTCGGGGTTGTCGAGGCGCTGTGGTCCTTGATCGCCGTACGTCGGTACCTCGGGCTCCGCCGCCAGCCGAGCTCCTCGCGTCAAACCGCGACGGACAGCTCGGACCCGCCGTGTTGAGCGGGGCGCAGCTCAGCGTCCGTGCGCTTGGGATCGATCAGGATCTTGGCGTGGGATTCGCTCCCACTCACGTCTCCGAGGGCGTCAAAGGCGGCGGGGACCCCTTGCAGGCCGACATTGCCGGTGACGAGCGGCTCGGCGTTGATCTTGCCCTCGGCGAGCATGTGCAGGGTGTCGCGGAATTCGAGCGGCGTGTAGCCCACGACAAAGCGCAGGTCGATCTCCTTGTTGATGGCCATGGAAGGACGGATCCGGTCTGCCCCCATGCAGACGCCGACCACCACGACACGCGAGAACAGAGGAGCACCGGCGATGACCTGGTCGATGATGCCGGGCACACCAACGCACTCGAAGATGACCGGGCGCTGCGGCTTGGCGCCAAGCGTTTCGGCCACCCGCCAGACGTGATGCCAGGGCACGGGCAGGCGCCCCAGCTTCTCCATCGTTCCGATGGCGAGGTCGACTGCCGCTGGGATGTCCTTGAGGTGGCGCGAATCCGATGCCCGATACGGGGAGTCCTGGGCCGGATCGACGACAACGTCGGCGCCGCAGGCGCCGGCGAGCGACCGGCGACCGGGCGAAAGGTCGCTCGCGACAACGGTGCGAACCCCACGCGCCTTCAGCCCCAAGATGACGGCGAGGCCGATCGGCCCGCAGCCGATCACGATCGCAACATCCCCTTTCTTGACCTCGCCCCGCCGGACGGCGTGCCAGCCCACCGCCATCGGCTCAGTCAGGGCGCCGAGCTCGGGCGAGAGGCCGTTGGGGATCGGCAGCATCAGTGACTCCTCGACGACGATCTGCTCCGCGTAGGCACCAGGAGCCGCGACTGAGAGCCCGACGGCGTGCACCGATCCGGCTCGGCGCAGCAGCGGCAGCGCCACGACGGGCGCGCCCGTCGGCACCGACCGGCGGCAGCCGGAACCGTACTCGGCGATCTCGCCGCTGAACTCGTGACCGAACACGACCTTCTGATCGGAGCGCATGAAGTCGCCATAGCCCGCCTCGGCCACCACCTCGGCCAGCTCGTCGCAGTGGTGCCGAGCGTGGAGGTCGGAGCCGCAGATGCCGCAGCGCACCACCTCGATCAGAACCTGACCCTTGCCCGGTGCCGGCGCCGGCAGATCCTCGATGCGCAGCCGGGCGTTCTCGCAGCTGACCGCTTTCACGCCTGCACGCCAGCAGAGGACACGTCGCTGCGGCGCGCGCGCGCAAGGCGACCGCCGCCGGCCGACAACAGCATCCCGACCAGCGTGGTCACGACGGCCAACAACGGCGGGAAGCTCCCAAGCGAGACCTTGGCGTGCGTCCCGACCAGCGCGTGCACGACGAGCAGCGCGGCACCGTAGAACGCGCCTCCGAAGAACCCTCGGTCAGCTCCGCCCCACCCGTCGAGGTGCTCGAAACCAGCCACGAAGGCGCCGACCGCCGCCAGCAGCGCGACCACCCAGTAGGCGGGCGCCGAAGCGCCGATGAGGACGCCGGCCAGCGCTCCGATCGCGCTCGGCACAACTCCGCCGATGAGGATCTGCGCGGCGCGCGACCGATCGCGAAACAACACCGGGTTGTACATCGTGTCTCCCTCCCGTCTTCGGACCCGGCACCGAAACCCAAGGGCTCCCCGCCCGGTCACACCCGCTTTAGCAACGGGAGGGTAACCCACCAGCGCTCGAAGGCGAACCGGGTCCCGGCGACGGGGCCGCGATGCGGGCCTTCGCAGAACATTCACCGGCCGACATAGCCGATCTGCCAGCATGGGGAGGCTGTGACACTGTTCGGCAAACGCCCCGCACCGCTCAGCGAAGAAGAGCGCCAGGCCGCCGCTGTCGACCTCGAGCGGATCCAGCAGGGCGGGATCCCCCTCGGGGCTGAGCAGCGTCTGAGGAGCCTGGCTCAATCGAGTTCGCCGGTGTTCAGCAGCGACCTGAGCGCCAAGGAGTATGCGCTCGCCGACGCTTCCGGCCTGACCCCCCTCGCGATGGTGATGGGGTCCTCGGTCGTCCAGCAGGGGTGGCAGAACTACGCCTGGTCCAGTTACGCCGGCGGAATCCGCGAGATGCCAGCGTTCGCCGTGCCGTGGAATCTATCCCGCCAGCGTGCGTTCGACCGCCTGCGTCAAGAGGCAGAGTTTTCCGGGGCGGACGCCGTCATCGGCATCGAGATGAACGCTGGCGGCTTTGTTGGCGACCCTTCCAACCTCGAGTACATCGTGTTCGGGACCGCGGTCCGCGAGACCACGCTTCAGCGGCGAGATCCTCGTTCCGGACCGCGGATGTGCGCGCTGTCCGGCCAGGATGTAGACAAGCTCCGCCGCATCGGGGCGGAGACGCTGGGCGTCATCGGACATACCTCGGTGGTATGCGTGGCCCTCAGCCCGTGGGCCAACCAGATGATGCGCTCCTGGTGGGGCAATCAGGAGATGACCGAGGTCACGCAAGGCGTCTACACCGCCCGCCACCTCGCGATGGACGCAGTGCTCCGTCAGGCGAGAGAGGTAGCCGCCAACGACATGGTCATCTCAACGCTCACCCACAGGATCGACCACCGCGAGTACGAGAGCGCCGGCTACTCCCACCACTTCTTCATCGTCACGATGCATGTGCTCGGAACCGCAATTCGCCTGGGCGCGCACGAGCCGCATCCCGCCCCGCTGGGAGAACCCGTCATGGCGATCAATCTCAGCGTCTAGCCGCCAAACCCTAGGAGAGCATCTGATGTCGACGTACGATCCCACGAGCACCGAGGGCCTCGCTGAGCACGCCAGCGAGCGCCTGCAGATGAACGCCCGCGGGCTGTTCACCTCTGATCTCTCCGTCAACGAGTACCTGTGTGTGGAAAAGGCCGGCTTTGAGCCTGTCGGCCTAGTCGTGGGCTCGAGCATCTACCACATCGGATACCAGCAATCGAGCTGGAGGGCGAGCCAGGAGATGAACGTCCTCACCCAGGCGATGTACCACGCGCGTGAGTTGGCGATGACGCGCATGGAGGAGGAAGCCGATCAGCTGGGTGCCGACGGCGTCGTCGGTGTTCGTCTGGACGTCGGACGCTATGAGTGGGGCGCGGACATGGCCGAGTTCATCGCCATTGGCACCGCGATCAAGCACAAGGGCGGCAAGGTTCACCGCGCTCCCAACGGTCGCCCGTTCACATCCGATCTCAGCGGCCAGGCCTTCTGGACGCTGATGCAGACCGGCAAGCGGCCGGTTGGGCTGGTCATGGGCACCTGCGTCTACCACGTCGCCCACCGCGGCATGCTCCAGTCGATCCGTCAGACCGGTCAGAACGTCGAGCTCGAGCAGTACACGCAGGCCCTGTATGACGCGCGCGAGCTGGCGATGGAGCGGATGCAGACGGAGGCCGAGGCGATCGGGGACGGCGTCCTTGGGATCGTCGAGGTCAAGCTGCACGAGAACAACCACGGCTGGGGTAGCCACGTGATCGAGTTCTTCGCGGTCGGCACGGCCGTCGTGCCCAACGAGCACGCTGGGGAAGACCATCAGTTGCCTGATATCACCCCCGTCCTCGACATCAACGACTGACCCCGCGCGCCAATGCTAAGCGGAGCGGCTTAGCCGCTCGCG
>Ga0335074_10003071_pt1 | contig 22747 bp, 19 predicted proteins | sample Lox_Sample_23_FD_206715 | JGI IMG/M metagenome (GOLD analysis project Ga0335074, IMG submission 206715) | Soil microbial communities from Loxahatchee National Wildlife Refuge, Florida, United States - Lox_Sample_2.3 | ecosystem: Environmental > Terrestrial > Soil > Wetlands | place: USA...
AGTGGGCGCCGCAGGCGGAGTTGGATTGGCCGCGTAATTTACTCGCTTTGGCTCGCCAGTTATTGGCCGCCCGTGCGGGTGCTGATCCTGCGCATGACCGGGAACCGGCTGAATCCGGCATGGCGGCGAGGCTCCTTCGGAGTGCAGCGCGGTGTGGAGCGAATGACGCAGGATTACCTGTCGGCGATCTCCGGAACGAAAGGGGCGGCGGGCTGAAGCGCATTGATCTCCACTCCGGCCGCTGCCGGGTCAACGCCATTCGCGCTCTGGATGATCGACGAGTGACGCGCAGCGGGTTTGCGCGCACAGGCCGCAACGAACACGCCCGTAAGAGGGCGCGTGGGCAGGCTGCCGAACCGGGCAAACACTCCGAGCAGCCAGTGTATGGGAACGTCGGCCCGGCGCCCCAAAAGTCGGCGCAAAAGGAGAAATAAAAGTGTGGAGAGGAAGCGGGGGTTGTGGATAAGCCAACCGGTGGACTGGAGTTCCAAGCCCGCCCGATCCAAAATCTCGGTTAGGTTTTTGAGAGGCAAGGTCTTGCCGAGCGAGAAGGCCAAACCCATCCACGGCGCCGCCGCGCGCAGCATCGAGAAAAGCAGATTACGGGGATTGTCGAGCGTCACCAACAGAATGCCGCCGGGCTTGAGGACGCGTATGAGTTCGTAGAGAGACTGCTCGATCTCGAACTCCGTATCGAAGTGATCGAGCGTCGAATTTGACAACACGACATCAATCGATTCGTCGGCCAAGGGCAAGCGCCGGACGTCGGCGTTGATGAATCGGCATCCAGGGTTCCGTTCGCGATCCGCAGCGCGTTTCACGGTTGCGGTGTCGAGGTCGAGGCCGATCTTAATCGAGGCTTCCAATGGCAGCGAGAACAGCAGTTCGTCCTGGCCGTAGGCTTCCTCGAACAGATCGGTTTTCAAGACGCTCTCAATCGGCATGCCCGCAGGCACGTTCCGCCGAATCCACTCTCGATGTACGTCGCGCTTTTGAATGGCTGCGAGCGGGTCCAAGTACCAATTGGGCTCTTTCGAACGATCTGCGAAGACACACCTCCGGTCCGCGATTTCCCTAGGTGGTCCATTCTAGCGTTTTCGTTTGCCCGCGTCGAGCGGAAGGTGCACGGTTTATTTGGCCTTGACTTTTCGCCTAATCTTCGCCTACCATTGCCAAAGCAGTTCGATTCTCCCTAACGAGGAACCCTCAATGAAAATCAGCGAAAGTCTGCTGCCTGAATTTGACCAAGAAATGGCCAACACGCGTAAGGTGCTGGAGCGCGTGCCAGCCGCCAAGTTTTCCTGGAAGCCGCATGCCAAGTCCTTCGAGTTCGGTGGACTCGCGGCCCACATCGCCAACATGGCGGATTGGGCCGAACTTACTCTGACGAGTGATTCCTTCGATTACGCGCCTCCTGGAGCGGCGCCTTATGAGACTCCGAAGTACACATCCACTGAGGATCTGGTAAGCGCGTTCGACAAGAGCGTCGCGAAGGCGCGTGTCGCATTGGCCGCGGCGGATGATGCCAAGATGATGGCGCCGTGGTCGCTGATGGCGGGCGGACGGATAATGATGACGATGCCGCGGGTCGCGGTAATCCGCAGCTTCGTGATGAACCACACGATTCATCATCGCGCGCAACTCACCGTTTACCTTCGCATGAACGAGATCCCGGTCCCGGCTTTATACGGACCGTCGGCCGACGAGCAGTAGCTGTAATCGCGGACCGTTAAAGCACGTCCGCGAAGCCGCGCTTCAGATGCCGGAAGAAAAGGCCGCCGGCGACGAATGCCGTGACTCCATAAACTGCGATGATCGCGAAATCATGCAGGCTGGGGACGCGGTAGGACAGCAGCCGGTCGCGATAGGCGCGCACCACGAACGCCAGGGGGTTGAGGTGCAGAATAAACCGCACGCGCGCCGGCATCTGCTGCTCGGTGATGAAAATCGGCGTCATCCAGAACCAGAACACCAGGATCACGGTGAGCACTTGGGCCGTATCGCGAAGATAGACCTGGAGGCTCGCCACGATCCAGCCGACGCCGATGGCAAACAGCCCGACCAGCAGCATATAGAACGGCAGCAGCAGCATCCACATGCTGAAGTGTCCCATGGCCACGCCTAAGATTCCGATGACCACGGCAACCAGGAGCAAGTGGCTGATGAGCGACGAAAGAAAAATGGAGACCGGCACGATTTCGGCGGGAAAAACGGTCTTGGTGATCAGGTTCGCGTTGTCGAGCAGCGACTGCGCCGAGCGCGTCACCGTGTCCTGAAACAGAAGCCACGGAAGGAACCCGCAAAACAGGAACAGCGGATAGCTATGCGTGGATTCATTCGGCTGCACGCTCTGGTGCAAACAGATCTGGAACACGAATACCCAGCTCACCAATTGCACCAGCGGCAGGATCAGGCCCCAGAGCCATCCGGCCGTGGACCCGATGAAGCGCTGCTCGAAATCGCGGCGAACCAGCGCCAGCAAGAGCGTGCGGCGATGGATCAGGTTGTTCGCGAAATGCCGGCCGGGAAACGTCATCGATTCGATAAGCGACGTTCTCAGGTTACTATGGGAGCGAAGGCCATGAAAGCCTGCATCCTGCGCGCCCGCGCTCCGATCGAAACCAATCCGCTGGAATATACGGACGTACCGAAGCCGGCGCCGGGTCCCAATCAGGTTCTGGTGCGGGTGAACGCGTGTGCGGTCTGCCGGACGGATCTGCATGTGATCGAAGGCGAACTGGCGCAACTGAAATCGCCGATTACGCCGGGGCATCAGGTGGTGGGCATCATTGAAGCGGTGGGCGAAGGCGCGAACCAGCAAGCCATCGGAACGCGCGTGGGTATCGCGTGGCTACATTCCACCGACGGCATCTGCGAATACTGCCGCGCGGGCAAAGAAAATCTGTGCAATCATCCGACGTTCACGGGCTGGACGGTGGATGGCGGCTACGCCGAATATGCGCTGGCCGAGGAGAGCTTCGTTTATCCGATTCCGGAGGGCTTCGACGATTTGAAAGCCGCGCCACTGTTGTGCGCGGGAATCATCGGGTTTCGATCTTTGCGCCTTTCGGCGATCGAGCGCGGCGGCAAGCTCGGATTGTACGGCTTCGGAGCGGCGGCCCACGTTGCGATTCAAGTAGCGCGGCATTGGGGCGCGGAAGTCTACGCGTGCACGCGTGATGAGCGGCATCAGAAGCTCGCTTTGGAATTGGGTGCGGTGTGGGCCGGCGGAACGGTGGCCGAGCCTCCGGCGAAACTGGATAGCGCGATCGTCTTTGCTCCGGCCGGCGAAATCGTACCGGCGGCGTTGAAGGCGCTGCGTAAGGGCGGGACGCTGGCACTCGGGGGGATCCACATGAGCGAGATTCCGCCCCTCAATTACGATCTGCTGTATGGCGAACGCGTGGTGCGCAGCGTGGCGAACAACACGCGGCAGGATGGGCACGATTTCCTGAAGGTAGCGGCCGAAATCCCGATTCATACCGAGATCGAGGTGTTTCCGCTGGCCGAAGCCAATCGCGCGTTGAATGCATTGAAGAACGACGCCATTCGTGGTGCGGCGGTTTTGAAGGTGCGCTGAGCGGCCGGTCAGCGCAGAGCGGCACGGGCCAGAATGCGCAGCTTTTCCCAGGTGGGGACCCGGACGCGTTTTTCAAGCACATCGAAGTTGGAGCGCTCGATGCGAACCAGCAGGCGGCGGTAGATCTCGATCAGCGCCCAGAGTGACGCGCGGCTTCGCGGATGCACCAAGCCGATCAAGGGCCGCGACTCGTCGTAATAAGCGCGCGCTCGCTCGGCTTCGAAACGCATCAAGTCGACAAAGCGGTCGTCGTATTTTGCGAGGTTCGCCCCAAATTTGCGGATGTCTTCGAGCGGGATGTAGATGCGGCCGTTTTCGCGGTCTTCGCGCACATCGCGCAAGATGTTTGTGAGTTGAAACGCGATGCCACATTTCTCAGCAAGCACGAGCGCGTCCGGGGATTCGAAACCGAAGATGTGAATGATGGTCAACCCAACGACGCTTGCGACCTGATAGCAGTAGCGGTATAGCTCGTCGAACGTCTGGAGCTGTTTGGGTTCGAGGTCTGAACTGACGCCCGCGATCATTTCGTGGAAATACTCGTGAGGGATTTTGTAGCGCTGCACGGTATCGTGAAACGCCGGCCACAGCAGATTTTCGCCGTAGCGGCCTTGTAGCGCGCAATCGAGATCCTGGCGCCAGCGTTGGATGCCCTCGAGCGACGCACCTTCGCCTTCGCTGATATCGTCGCAATAGCGCATGAAGGCGTAGATGGCACACATGGCGTCGCGCTGTTCGCGCGAAAGCAGCAGGAAAGAATAATAGAAATTGCGGGCGCGCGTACGAGCGATTTTCTGGCAGAAGGCATAGGATGCCTTAAGTTCTACAGTGCGTTCCACAGGCTGCCAACCAGGAGCTGGACGCGCTCGAACTTGGAGATCGCGGGACGGCGCGCCAATACGTTGTAGTTTTGCTGCTCGATTTTCTCGAGCACGCGCATGCCGCCGCGGCTGAAAAGATCGAGATCGAAGGCCAGACGTTTGTCGACAGTTTTCACCAGGGGCAAACCTTCGAGGAACAGCTTGCGCGCGACATCGATCGCATCCCGCATCACGCCTTGGAACGCGGCGTTGAACGTTCCTTCGCGCAAGTCATCGACAGTATATCCGTGCGCCGCCAGAACATCCAGCGGCAGATAGACGCGGTCCTTTTCGAGATCCACTGTGACATCCTGCCAGAAATTCGCGAGCTGCAGCGCGGTGCAAGTGGCGTCCGACATGCGATCGCGCTCGGCGTCGGTGTACCCGCAGAGCCGCAGAACCAGGCGTCCGACGGGATTGGCCGAGCAGCGGCAATAGTTGAAAACCTCGTCCCAGTTGGCGTAGCGGGTGACCCGTTGATCCTGTTCGAAAGCGCTGATCAAGTCACCAAAAAGCTGCTTGGGCAGATCGTATTTGTGAACCGTGCCCTCAAGTGCGACAAATACCGGATGCTGCACGTGCCCGACATACATTGCTTCCAGCTCATCGCGCCACCAGGCAAGCAGGCGCAGGCTCTCGGCCGTATCGCCGATTTCGTCGCCCAGATCGTCGGCCCAGCGGCAGAACGCATAGACGTTGTAGAAATCCTGGTGCAGCCTCTTGGGCAGGAGGAAGCTGACGACGTGGAAGTTTTCGTAATGATGCGTCGCGAGCCAACGTGTGTATTGCTCAGCTTCGGCTCGCGTATAGTTGCCGGTCAGTGCCTCGGCCGAATTGACGTAGTCTTTGGGGGCGAGCCGGGGCGCAAGCATAGGCGCGGCGGAGGCCACTAGGGTATGATCGCGGTCTTCATGTGGCCGTTGTGGCTCATCAAGTGCCGCATGACTTCACGGAGATTGGTCAGCGGCTCCACGCGGTTGACGAAATCGCGCGCAGTGATCACGCCGCGGCTGACGAAATCGAGCGCTTTGCGGATGTGCGCCGGCGTGTGATGGAAGCTGGCCTTGCAGGTGATTTCCGAATAGTGCAGCAACTGCGTATCGAGTCGAATATGGCTGTCGTTGGGGCAACCGCCGAAGAAATTCACCGTGCCCCCACGGCGCAGAGATTGAGCCGCCGTCTCCCACACCTCGGGAGAACCCACGGCTTCGATAGCAATGTCGGCGCCATGGCCCTGGGTGAGCTCGCGAACGCGCTTCACAGTTTCTGCCGACGCGCCCGAGATCACGGTTTCATCGGCGCCCATGGCTGCGGCGCGGTCGAGTTGCGTCTTGCGGCGGCCCAGCGCGATCACCCGGGCGCCGTACGCTTTGGCGAGCCGCACGAACATCAGGCCGATCGGCCCCAAGCCGAAGACCGCGACGGTGTCACCCGGATGGACCGACGTTTCGTCGATACCACGCAACACACATGCCAGCGGCTCTACCAACGCGGCGTCCTGATATGTCACGTGCGGCGGAATCTCATGCATATTCCGCTCGACGATGCGCGCGGGAATGCGAATATACTCGGCGTAAGCGCCGTTGTTGAACAGCAGATCCTCGCACAGATTCGGGCTGCCGAGCTTGCAATAGTAGCATTCCAGGCAAGGCGCCGAATTCGCTGCCACCACGCGCTGCCCGATGTGAAACCCTCGCACGTTCTCGCCGGTGGCAACGATATCGCCAGCCAGCTCATGGCCGAAGAGGGCTGGCGGAACGATCATGCGGGCGTGGTATCCACGGCTGAAGACTTTGACATCTGTACCGCAGGTGAGCGCAGCTTGCACGCGTACCAGTACGTCACCCTGCCCGATGCTCGGCACGGCTACCGACTCGATCTGCAAGTCTTCCTTGCCATAGAGCACGGCAGCTTTCATCTGCTTCTGCACTGAGACGACCGCTTCTTCCGTTAAGACCACGGCTTTATCACCCAAGACCACGGCTCCCTCACTCTCAAGACCACGGCTCCTTCACTCTCAAGACCACCTCTGAGGCTGAACTATAATTTTCAATGATTTAGGCTCCGGATGCAATGCCAGCTCGATCCCATCCCGGATCTGATTCAGGGCAAAGCGGTGTGATATCAAGTCCTCCACGGGGAGTGCGCCACTGAAAACCAGGTCGGCGGATTCTTTCTGGAGGTCGACGGAGGCGCTATACGACCCGAAAATGGCCCTTTCGCCGACACAGATGTCAGCGCCGGACAGCTCCACACGCTCCTGATGCGAAGTTTGGGCGAACAAAAGAATACGGCTGCCGGGCCGCGAGTAGCGGACGGCCTGTTCGACGATGCCGGGGGCGGATGCAGCCACGATCACCGAATCCGCTCCACGCCCGCCGGTCATCTCCATGATCCGTTCCTGCAAGCCGGGGTCGCGGGGGTCCATCGCAGCGGCAGCCCCAAAACGAACTGCCAATTCGCGCCGGAAAGGCATGGTATCGGTGGCGACCATGGTAGCGCCGGAGCGCTTGACGAGCATCGTGAACAGCAGACCGATCGGCCCTTGACCCAGGATGATGACGACATCCTCAGGTTGCGGATCGAGTTGGACAACGCCCTTCAAGCAAGTGTTTACGGGTTCGACGAAGCAGGCGCGATCGAAAGAGACGCCAGCGGGAATTTTTTCGACGCCGCGGCGGGCGATCCAATCCATCACGCGCACGTATTGCGAGAATCCTCCGCCAGCCGGTTCGTAACCTGCCGTAACCCCGACTTTCTTGTAGACCGGGCACTGCGCGTAGAGCTTATGGCGGCAGTAGAAGCATTCCTGGCAGGGGATGTGATGAAAGACGATGACGCGATCGCCGGCAGAGAGCCCTCGCACGCCTGAACCCGTGGCCGCTACAATTCCGGCGGTTTCGTGTCCGAAGATTCGCGGAGGCGCGAGCAGGTTGTACTCGATTTTCTTCAGATCGGTATGGCAGATGCCGCAGCTCTCCACTTGAATCAGGAGTTCGCCCGGGCCGATAGCCGGGGTGGGAACCCGCTCCACGGACACCTGGCTGTCGCCGGTGTAAACCGCGGCTTTCATGAAAGTGGGCGCTGCGACTACATCAGAATCGAGAGTCGGCAAGAAAATCTCCCAGCGCGCGAGCGGCGCGTTTTGTTGTTTTGTCGATTTTTATCAGTGCTGGAAATACCGCGAGAGGATTGCGCAAGGCAGCCCTCAATATCCTTCCACGGCTGAAGCGTCCGTCTGTACTCCTCATGTGATTAAAATCGAGAGGAAAAGTTTCGCCGTATGTATCGGTGACAATACGGACGGCGTAAAACGGAAGGTTCCACTCCTGCGCGCGCGACGCAACGGCGGCCGCCTCCATTTCCACAGCGGACGCGCCGCACTTGCGGAGATGGGTTTTCTCGGAAGCGCTGCATACCACGCGATCGATGGAAAGCAATCGCCCCATCTTGAACGGGCGAGAAACAACCGGGACGCGCGCCGCGCCGCAGCCGACCACTTCGGTGGCCACAAAAATATCGCCGACTTCCAGCGCCGGATCCAAGCCTCCGCAAAATCCCGTACTGATCAATCCATTCATTTGTTCGCGTTCTCGCACGATATCCACCGCGGCACCGGCCAGCTTCGGCCCCGGACCGTTCGCCACCATTGCTATCCGCGCTCCCTGCAACCAGCCCACGCGCGCAAAATCCAGCGGCCAATCCGCCTGCTCGACTTTTTCCACATGGGCCAACAACGCTTCCAGCTCGCGGCGCTCGGCAGCTACAAATACGAGCAATTACACGTAACCGTTCGCACGAAACCAATCGACGGCGCGTTTGAGCGCGCCATCCACCGGCCGCGGATTAAACCCCAGGTCGCGCTTCGCCTTGTCGAGCGAAACGAACATTTTCTTGCGGGCCATCTTTACGGCGTCAATCGGGGCCCGCGGCTCCTGGCCGGTCAAACTGGCCCAACCAGTGCTTGCCAGTCCCGCGGCGTACGCCACCGCATACGGAATTCGCCAGCGCGGGGCTCTCCCTCCGCTGATCGCCGCTAGCCGCGTCAGGATCTGCTGGAGCGTCAGGTTTTCGCAGCCGAGAATATAACGCTGGCCGCTTTGGCCGCGTTCGCAAGCGAGCAAGTGTCCCGCGGCGGTATCTTCCACATCAACCAGGTTTAAGCCGGTATCGACGAAGGCCGGCAAATCGCCTTTCAAATAATCAACGACAATTTTTCCGGTGGGCGTCGGCTTGAAATCGCGATCGCCAATGGGCGCGGTTGGATTCACAATCACGACGGGCAAACCCGCGCGCGCAAATTCCATGGCAACTTGCTCGGCTTGAAATTTCGATCGCTTGTAAGCTCCCGCCATTTCCTCCAGGCGAACCGCGCTGTTCTCGTCGCCGGGCCGGTCCGCCGGAATGCCAATACAACCCACGGTGCTGGTATAAACCACCCGCTCGACTCCCGCATCGCGAGCCGCGGTCAACAGATTGCGCGTGCCTTCCACGTTGGAACGATACAGCTCGGACGGATCTTTAGACCACAACCGGTAATCCGCGGCAACATGATAGACCACGGCGCAACCGGCGACGGCCCGTTCGAGCGATTCCGGATCGCGCAGATCGCCAATGACAACTTCCCCGTCCAATTCCCGCACTTTGCTTCGGTCCCTTACCAAGGCCCGCACCCTTTCCCCGCGTGCAAGCAATTTGTTGGCTACATGCCACCCCACGAAACCGGTCGCTCCGGTTACCAGCGTCGGCTTCACTCGATTAGTATTTCCGAAACGATCTCGGGCCGCCGGCACCCGAGCGTTCCATCTAACTTTGCCCCCGTAAACCAGATTTGACGTTCAGGAATGTATTCAACGCCAGCAGCGGGAACGAATTCCGGTACAAGTGGTAACAGAGATAAAACACCTGGGGGAATCCCGTTCCGGTAGCAAGCTTTTCGTCCCAGGTTCCATCGCTCGACTGCGTTCGAATCAGATAATCGATGCCGTCGTGCAAGGTGGTGCTTGTGGTGTCGCCGCCGGCCAGGAGCGCGAGAATCGCCCACGCGGACTGCGAAGGCGTACTAGCAGCGGCCACGAAGCTTTTGCGCCGGTAGCTCTGGCAACTCTCGCCCCAGCCACCGTCAAAGTTCTGGATGGACCGCACCCACTCCAGCGCGCGCTGGACGTAGGCTTCGCGATCGCTTACGCCGGCCGCCGCCAATCCGCGCAACGCGAGAAATGTTCCGTAGATATAGTCGACGCCCCAGCGGCCATACCAGCTTCCATCCTGTTCCTGCGTGCGAATCAGGTATTGCACGCCCTTCTCGACCGCGGGATGCGAACGATTGTATCCGTATGCGCACAACGCTTCGAGCACACGCCCGGTAATGTCGGGACAGGTGGGATCGAGCATCGCGTTGTGATCGGCGAACGGAACGAAGCTTAAGGGACGCCAATCATTATCCACATCAAACGCCGCCCAGCCGCCGTCTTTGGACTGCATGTCGAAGAGCCACTGAAGGGCGCGGTGCTCGCAGGCTTGCTGATCTTCGGGACGCGAGGCGTGCGAGCGGTTCAGCGCCAGCAGCACCATGGCGGTATCGTCGATGTCGGGATAGTGTTCGTTGGCGAACTCGAAATACCAGCCGGAGGGCTGGGTCTTGGGACGCTTCACCGACCAGTCGCCCTTGCGGCGTACTTCTTTGGTGAGCAGCCAGTCGGCCGAGCGGCGCAGCAGATCGTGCTCGGGTTCCCCCGCCTCGCCCAACGCGAACGCCGCGATCGCGGTATCCCAAACCACCGAGAAGCAGGGCTGGAAGAAGAAGCGCTCGCCATCATCCACCATCAGCCGGTCAAACTGCCGCTGCGCTTCCAGGCGCTCGGGGGAATCGGGCGGATAACCCAGCAGATCGAGCGCCATGATCACGTACATCATGGGCGGATAGATTGCCGCGACGCCGTCGGTATACTGCGTGTGCTCCAGCATCCAGCTTTCTGCTTTGCGAATGGCGCGGGAGCGGATGGATTGGGAGCCGTATTTCTCCCAGAGCTTGAAAACGCGATCCATACGCAGAAAGATATTCCGCCAGGTGAAACTGGCCTTGTCGCGGGAAAACCCCATGTGCTGGTTGCGCGCGTGTGCATCGGCGGCAAACAGTTCGTTGAGATTGAATCCGGCCGGAACGGGCCGGCGCGGGTTCAAGGCATGGACGATCGCGAGCGGGATAACAATGGCGCGCGTCCAGGACGACATCTCATAGATGAAGTTTCCGAACAGCACCATCTCGGGCGGGATGGACGGCGCCTGATCGCGCGGGAAAAGATCGAAGAGGCTCAGGTTGATTTTGACGTAGCTGTTGGCGGCCTGAAGACCGCCCAGCGCGAGGACTCGTTCGCGCGCGCGCGCAAGACGCAGGTCATTATAATCGAGCCCGGCGAGCTTCAAGGAAAAGTACGCCTTCACGGTGGCGTTCAGGTCCGTGGGACCTTGCGGATAGATATTGAAACCGCCGTCGTCGAGCTGCCGCGCCAGGATCGATTGCACCGCTCTGTCGATCAATTGGCGCGTGGGCGGATTCCAGACGCCATTCTCGGGCGGATACAGCCAAAGCTGAAGCAAGATGTAATCGGATTCGAGCGTGGTGTCGGCCGTAAGCTCGGCCCACCAATACCCGGGTTCGGACTGCGTTCCCGCGAAGTAGCTGGTGGTTTTGCGCGCGGCTTGCGCAGCCCCCTCCACCAGTGTGCCGGCGACTTGCAGCTTCGGACTCATAGGGAAGCGATGGTGGTGAGCTTAAGCGCCGATCGCTCCAAGTCCGCAGGAAGATGGAACCGTACGTCTTCTTCCTTCAGCTCCATCTCTTCCATAAAATCGAAAGCGAATTTGGTTTCGAGCGATTGGATCAGTTCCTGCACCAGATTCTCCGGAGCCGAGGCGCCCGCGGTAACCGCGACCGTGCTCGCGCCATCGAGCCACGCCGGATTTACTTCCGTGCTGTCATCCACCAGGTAAGCCGGAACACCCTCGTTCTGGCAAACTTCCACTAACCGCCTGGAATTCGAGCTGTTTTGCGAACCCACCACCAGCAGTACGTCGGTAAGCGGCACCACTGCTTTGACGCCCAACTGCCGGTTCTCAGTTGCATAGCAAATGTCCTGGGTTTTTGGACCCTTAATGGCCGGGAAACGCTCGTGCAAACGCGCGACGATGTCCCTGGTCTCGTCGAGGCTCAACGTGGTCTGCGTCAGATAGGAAATCTTGGACGGATCCTTCACTTCCAGCCGGTCCACATCTTCCACTGAGGAAACCAGCATCGTGGATTGGGGCGCTTCGCCTAAGGTTCCAATCACCTCGTCGTGCCCGGCGTGGCCGATCAGGATGATGGTGTAATCCTGGCGCGCGAATTTCACCGCCTCCAAATGGACTTTCGTAACCAGCGGGCAAGTCGCGTCGATAACCTGCAATTTCCGCTCCTCGGCCTCGCGCCGCACCGCAGGTGACACGCCATGCGCACTGAAAATCACCCGCGCGCCCTCGGGCACTTCGCTAAGTTCTTCCACGAAAATCGCGCCAGCCTGCCGGAGCTCGTCGACCACGTGCCGGTTGTGAACGATTTCTTTACGAACATATACAGGCGCGCCATATAAGTTGAGGACGATCTTCACCACGTCGATCGCCCGAACCACGCCGGCGCAAAAACCACGCGGACGCAGGAGGATAACCTTTTTCGCGGAACTGCCAGTGCGGTTTTCTCCCATCGGCCACATTATAGCAGCGCAAGGGTTAGTAACAGAAATGGTTTGCGTTGTCGATCAAACAGTAACAGGAGTAAACGTCTTATCGCTGGCAGCCGTCACTGGTTATTACCCATGAGATTTCTCGCCCTCGGGATCGCGCTTTCCATTCTCGTGCCGCTGGCGAAGGCGCAGACTGTCATCAATAGCGTCCTGGACGCCGCTAGCTACGCCCCACGCGTGGCGCCGGGTGCGCTCGCTACGATTTTCGGATCGAACCTGGCCAACGGGACCCAGGGAGCAACCGGCTTTCCGCTCCCCCTCACCCTGGCGGGCGCTACGGTCTACGTGAATCGAGCGCCCGTACCGCTGCTGTACGTCAGCCCGACGCAAATCAATTTTCAGATGCCGAGCAGCGCCGCGGCGGGAACCGCCAGCCTCTACGTCAACCGTAGCGGTGGAACGAGCGGGACAGTCCAGGTTACCGTCACCGCGAGCGCGCCAGCCATTTTCCAAGACAGCAGTAATCATGCGATCGCGCAAAACGCAGTTGACTTCTCCACCAACTCATCGAGCGATCCGGTGGCATCCGGCGCCGTGTTGGTGGTGTATCTCAGCGGCCAGGGTGCGGTGAATAATGCCGTGACCGACGGCAGCCCAACTCCCAGCTCGCCGCTTTCCACCGCCACGGCAACTGCCACCGCGACCATTGGCGGCGTAAACGCGACAGTACAATTCCTGGGACTGACGCCGGGGTTTGTGGGGCTGGCGCAGGCCAACATCACGGTGCCGTCCGGACTCGCGACCGCGAATTATCCCCTGGTGATCACCGCCGGCGGATACGTCAGCTCTTCCGCGATGGTCTCGGTATCGGGCTCGGGATCGGCGCCGCCGGTATTCCTTACTCAAGTTGGGCAACTGAATTTCGCCAACGGCTCGAGCAGCAGTCTCGCGATTTATGGCGACACCACTTACGTCTGCGGTCCGAATCGCATAGTTATTGTCGATACCAGTGACGTCAGCATGCCGACTTACGTTGGCGAATTCGGCGACGCGGATCTTGTAATCAACAGCGTCGGCTACGGAGGTAAGTGCGCTCTCAATACCGCCACGTCACAGCCGATTCTCGTGGACATCGTGGGGCCGGGCAGTTCGCCGACGTTCGCGGTTTACAGCCTGGCCAATCCCAGCGCGCCGGTGAAGCTGTCGCAATTAGCCACCACTCCCTACACGTTCCTAACCGATCTGAGTTTCGCCGGAACCACGGGATTCGCCAGCACCAGCTGGTACACCACCAGCGGCACTTCTATTACGGCGCAATATGGGAATTTCGTCGCCTACTCGTTCAGCAGCTTATATCCGGTGCTGCTCGGGGTGCTCTCGAGCGGCTCTGGATCGGGTGGCTCGAGCGTGATGCCCAATGCCCTCGCGTTGCAGCCCAGCACCAATTATCCCAATACCGCGTACATCACCAGCACCACCGCGACGGGCGCGAGCACCCAAGGAAGCGCTGCCCTGGACGTGGTCAATATCAACAATCCCGAAAGCATGCAAGGGATTGAGCAGGTCACGGCGACGAATGCGGCGATTTTCCTCGGATTCGGTTACGATTTGGATCTGCTGCTGGTTACCGGAAACACCGCGGGATTTCGCAACCCGGGTGTGCCCGATTTCAACATCGACGGTAACCTTACGCTCAACACCATGAACATCGCAAACGTGGATGGTCCGGTGGGCATCGCGAATGTGACAACCCAAATTCCGACCACGGGAACGTATGTCGTGCAGCCCTTCGGCTCCGACGTTTTCGCGATTGTCAACAATCCCCCGGCCAGTGATCCGGCCGGGCCCAGCAGCCTCTGGATTGTTGACGCCAGTGCTCCAAGTTCACCGGTGCTGTATCCTTTCACAACGCAATTCGGCATGTCCGATGTCTCGGAGGCCAATGGCTATTTGCTGGTGCCCAACGTCAACGGTTTAACGGTCTACTCAATCACGAGCGATCTGCCTTGAAGCCGCCGTTCGGGGCGCACGCGGGAACTTCGATTCGATCAACGCGAGCAAGTCCTGTTCGCGATCGATCTGCACTCCGATTTTCAACCAATACAGAGTTACTCCGGCGCGCTTCAGCGCAGCAGCAGCGGACTCGGGAAGATTCATCGCGTCTTTCTCGGTCGTAAGCAGGATGGTTGAGCCGTGCATGACGGCCTGCGCGGCCAGCCGCTCGATCTCCACGCAATGGTAGGGATGATGATCGCGGAATGCCCAGTGAAAGACAGGTGGCAGGTGCAGCGCTCGCAGGGTAGCCCAGAAACTGTTTGGATTCGCGAGTCCGCAGAATGCCGCCACCGGACCCTGCGGCGGCTCTTCCGGCGTATGCGTGCCAAAGTTCATCCAGCCGCGCGGCTGGACGCGGGCGCGGAAAATGGGCGCTCGCGCGTTCCACCTCCGCAGTTTTCTCTGGATGCCTTCGTACTCCCGCTCCGGCGCAGCGCGCATGATGATGAAAGCACCCGCGCGCCCGAGTGCGCTGATGGGTTCGCGCAAAGCTCCCAAAGGAAAGGCCGCGCCGCCGGCAAACGGATTCAGGGCATCGATCACGACGATGTCCAGGTCGCGCCCCAGTTGAACGTGCTGGAACCCGTCGTCGAGGAGAAAAACATCGGGGTGAATTTTTGTTTCCATCAAACGGCCGGCCGCGAAGCGATCGACTCCGATGCCCAAGTGCGCGCATCGGGACTGGACGAAGATTTGCGCTTCGTCTCCGGTGACTCGCACGGGTGCGGGAGTGCCGGCTTCAATCAAGATCGTAGTTTCGATCGATTGGCGGCGATATCCACGAGTCAGGATGGCGGTACAAAGCCCGCGTTCGCTCAAGCGCCCAGCGAGATGATCCACCAGCGGCGTTTTGCCTGTCCCGCCCATGCTGACGCCGCCCACACTGATCACGGGCGTGTTCAAACGGTGCGCGTGCGCCGCTTTCCTGCGAATCTCTCGCGCGCTGACGAATGCCCAAACCTGGGCCAGGGGCGCCAGCAAGAATCGCGCCGGGCTGGCCTGGTTCCAGCAGGGAAGCGCAAGGTCCTGCTGGCGCAAAATCTCAGCGACCGCTCGCCGCGCCGCGCCGCGCTGTTCGGAGGCGAGCGCCGCAGCCTGCGCGCCCAGTTCTTCCCGAACCGCCGGCTGATCGAGCAATTGAGCGACGGCCGCCGCCAGATGGCTCGCGTCGCCGATTTCGAACACGGCGCGCCGGGCGCGAAACTCTCCGGCAATCACCGCAAAGTTCTCCATATGCGGCCCGATGATGATGGCGCGCCGCACTGCGGCTGGCTCCAGAACATTGTGACCACCGCGCCGCGCCAGCGTTCCACCCATAAAGACCACGTCGGCCAAGGAGAAAATGCCGGCCAATTCGCCGATGGTATCGAGCAGCAGGACGCAGGGCAGCGCCAGATCGCGCGGGACGGTATCCGCGGTACGGCGAACGTATTGCACCGCGGCGTCGCGCAGCTTGCGCTCGGCTTCGTCGAAGCGCTCCGGTTTGCGCGGGACCAGAATCAAGAGCACTCCGGGCCGTTCGCGGCTGAGCTCTTGAAACGCGGCAATGACCGCGTCGTCCTCATCCACATCGTCGCGATCGGCGCCCGCCATGGTGCTCGCGGCGATCCAAACCGCATCCGGACGGAGCTTCTCCACGAGGCGCGCGAGCATACGTGGCGGTTCGGCGCGGGACGGCTCGGCGTCGTATTTCAGATTGCCAATCGGCTGCACCACGTCCGGTGGGGCTCCGAGTTCGATGAAGCGCTGCGCGTCCTGATCGCTCTGCGCGAGGATCGCATTGGGGAGCGCGAGGATACGGCGGAAGAAGAAGCGCCAGCGCCGGTAGCGCGGGAAGGCGCGATCGGAAATGCGGCCGTTGACGATTATCAGCCCGCAGCAGGCGCGTTTTGTTTCGCGATACAGCACAGGCCAAATTTCGGTTTCGAGGATCACCAGTGCCGCGGGCCGGATGCGGCCGAGCACCCGGCGTACACTGAATGCATAATCAATTGGCGCGTGGAAGATGCCATCCACCAGGCCGGTGAGGCGCTCTTCGGCGATATCGCGCCCGGCCACCGTGGTCACCGAGACATACAGAGGGATGCTGGGACGCCGCTCGCGAATTTCGCGAAGCAGCGTAGCCGCCGAGATCACCTCGCCGACCGAAACGGCGTGCAACCAAATGGCGCCCGGAGGCGTCGGTTGAAAGGATTGCGGCGCGCCGCCCAGGCGTTCGCACAGGCCGCGGGAATATCGCGGATCGCGCACGCAGCGATAAACGAAATAGAATACTAGAAGCGGAAAAGCCGCGACACGAATCGCCCAGTAAAGGATTTGGATGAGAGCGCTTCCAATTTGCCTGATGATCTTCATGGCCGCGGCCACGCTCGGCGCCGGCAACAGCAAGGATGCAGGCAAGTTTGCGCCAGGCCCCGCTTCATCCTACAAAGCCAAGCAAACCAACGGCCACGTAACCGTGGCGGCAGTGGCCTACGACACCGAAGAGCTGGCTCACTCGGCATTCGGGAAATTGAACCCCAATCAGTATGGCGTACTGCCAATTCTGGTCATCATACAGAATGACACGGACCAAGCGCTGAAGCTAGAGCATCTGGAAACCGAGTACAGCAGCGCGGATGGCCGCCACGTGGAGGCGACACCCGCGGATGAAGTGCAAACCCTGGGCGGCGCCGACCGGCCGAAAGTTCCGACGCCCACGCCCTTGCCCATCCATCGAAAACACAAGAATCCGCTGGATGTGTGGGAAATCGACGGGCGGTCCTTCTCGGCCAAGCTGCTTCCCCCGCACGACTCGGTATCGGGGTTCTTCTATTTTCAGGCCACGCACCAGCCGGGCGCGCGGTTTTACCTTACCGGGATCAAGGTTGCCGCTACCGGTCAGGATATTTTCTATTTCGATTTTCCGCTCGAGAACCCCAAGTAAGAGCTGTTACTTCTTGTCCGCGGGTGCGGCGGCGGGCGTGGGCGGCGCGGCCGGCAGAATCTTGGCCAGTTTGATCTTGTCGATCATCGGAAAATTCTTTACCAGGTAGGCGTCGCCTTCATTCGTGATGCGATCCTGATCCGGGCGCTGGCCATAGCCGCTATAGATCATGTCCACCACTTCCATCCCCTGCACCACGCTGCCGAAGGCCGCAAAGCCCATTGGGTCAAGCTGCGTGTTGTCTGAAAAGTTGATGAATAGTTGCGTGGTACGGGTGTTTGGACCGGCAGTCGCGAATACGACGTTTCCGCGCTTGTTGCCTTCCTTCACCGGATCGTCCTTAATGCTGGCATGCTCCCAGGCTTTGTTAATCGCGGGATTCGCGCTCAACCCGAACTGCGCAACGAAGCCGGGCAATACCCGGAAGAATGCGGCGTTGGTGAAGAACCCGTACTTCACCAGGTTGTAGAACCGGTCGGCGCCGAGCGGCGCCCAATCGCGATGCACCTCCACGATGAAATCGCCCTTCGTGGTCGTGAACTGCGCGCGGAACAGCTCCGGAGCGCGCGCGTGCAACGACGCCGGATTTAGCAGCGACGGCCGGACTCCGGTATGATGCGTGGGTCGCTTGGATGGAGTCTGCGCGAGTAGCGCCGAAGACAGAAGAATACTCGTCCACAGAAATTTCATGTAGCTCGATTATACTTTGGGCGATGGGTATTTCGCGAGCCGGGGTGCGTGTTCTTCGCAAGTGAAACTTCACCCGTTGCGGAAGAGTCTAACTGGGTCAGGGGTCCTATGAGACTGACCATCCGGCTCGCCGCTTTGTTCTGCCTGGCATCGGCGCTGGGTTTCGCGGAGAACTGGTCAGGCGTGTTGGTAGATTCCAAATGCTACGCCGCCGAAGAACGCAATGTGAACCCAAGCGATACGGAAATCTGGGTAGATCGAGACCGCGGTTTCGAACTCCGCTACTGTCACCCGAAGGCACATACGAAATCGTTCGCAATTGTGCAGGAAAATGGGATTAGTCTGAAACTAGACTCCGCCGGAGACGCGAAAGCGGCAGAAATTGTCCGGACTAGCCATCAGAAACAAGATCTATTCGTGGCCGTGACGGGCGAGGAAGACCGGAACACCGTCCTGGTCAGGTCGATCTCAAAGATTCGGTAGTATGCTCCCGCCAGTGCGCGGATGACCCGCCAACTGAATTCGGTGTTTCTCCCAGTAGTTTACCTATCGAGCTTTGCGTTACGCTGGAAGTGGCTCTTCACGATAGAGAAAGCGTCAGAAAATAATGGCGGTTGATGCAATGCCAGACGACACTTATATTTATCGATTCATGCGTCCAGTCACGTTGCTGCTGAACCAAAAGGGACGGTATCGGTTGGTCCAAGTCCCTGAGGGATCCATCATTAACGCGCGAGATCCGAAGCCCGACGTTAACGGAATGATCGAAGGGACATATCGAGGAACCCCCATCCTGATGTTTTCGATCGATCTTGAAGACCGCGCCGAGCTCATTCTCCGGCATTCTGCGCAGAGTTTCAAGCCTCAACTTCAACAGCGAACGGCGTAACCGCCAGTCGTTCGGATACGAATAGCTGCGCTTTACCGCTTGCAGAGAATCCAACAACGCAGCACCTCCGCCACGCTCCAGGCTTGCGCGATGCAGCCGCGCGGAGTGAACGGGGGCTCGGCGTCGAAAATTTCACTGATCGATCCGACGCACGCTTCTCTCAAATGCGGTTCGAAGCCATCGAGCAGCTTGCCTGCTCCGGCGAGATCGCCGGTGTGCACCTTCAGCCACGCATCGATGAACGGGCCAATCAGCCAGGCCCAGACCGTGCCCTGATGATACGCCGCATCGCGGCTGCGCAGATCGCCGTAATACTTCGCCTTGTAGTCCTTGTGATCCGGCGAAAGCGAACGCAGGCCCACCGGCGTCAGAAGCTTGTTTTCCGCTGCGTTCAACACCGGCTCCCAGCGGGCTGGATCGAGAACCGGATGCTTCAACGAAAAAGCGAACAGTTGATTCGGACGGCACGCAGAATCGTCGCCATCCGGGCCGTCGATCACGTCGTAAAGATGCTGGCCGCCTTCGAACCAGAATCGGGCGTTAAACGATTTGCGAGCCTGCTCCGCGCACGCCGCCACGCGCGCTGCATCGTGCTTCGAGCCTTCTTCGAGCAGCCAGCTTTCGAGCAGCTTGAGCGCGTTGTACCAGAGCCCGTTGATTTCCACCGCTTTGCCGCGCCGCGGCGTAACCACCCAGCCATCCACTTTGGCATCCATCCAGGTCAGCGCGTAGCCTTCGGCGCCTTGCGTCAGCAGACCGTCTTTGGGATCCACGCCGATTCCGAATCCGGTGCCTCGAACGTGCCACTCAAAGATATCCATCAGCTTGGGAAGCACCAATCGCAAAACCGAACGGTCGCCGCTCACCGTCGTATATCGATCCAGTGCGTGAAAGAACCAGAGCGTCGCGTCGGCGGTGTGATACAGGCCTTCAATCTGGCGTTCGGGAAATAGATTGGGGATCAGCCCGTCGCGAATGTAATGCGAGAATGTTCGCAGGATCCACGCAGCTTCGGCGAAACGGCCGGTCGCGAGCGTGAGGCCTTCGAGCGAGATCATCGTGTCCCGGCCCCAATCGGTGAACCAGTGGTATCCCGCGATTACGGTGCGAATCTCGTCGCCCACCGCACGAGCGCGCGTCGCATCCTCGGTACGGCCGGCGGGTGTGATGATGAACTGATCGGCGGCGCACACCAGTTCCGCCGGCGCGTCCCCGGCATTGGCCGCCCCGGATACCCGCGATAGAAGACGCCGTTTGCGCTCCGCCTCCGATTGCAGAGCGGCGCCCGCGGTGAGCGCGCGCATGTTCTCCCAACTTTCGGTGGACACAATCAGTGTGGCGTCGCGTTCCTTGCGAAGATCAGCGTGAAAAAAACCCGGGCTCCATAAATCGCCGGCCGCCGGATAGCCGCGCTGTTCTTCGATGCGATAGGTAACGTGCTCGATTCGGATTCTATCCACAGTCAGCGCGGCGTTTTTGCCTTCGAGTATGAGGCGGAGCGGCGGAAGTTCCGTCCCGGCGGAAATCTCGTAACGATCGTCCGCCACTGTCAACGAGTAGATCGAATCCAACTTCGCGCTTACGGGCGTTTCGTGCGGGCGAAAGTGAATGGAGGGACGCAGAACCAGCCGGAAGCCTTCGCCGTCTGCCAACAGCGAATAGTTGATGAACGCGGTGTTCTGCCCATGCGGCAATACCAGACGCTTCTCGATCACGATATGATCCACCTCATATCGCCAGATGGGCGAGCCGTTCTCCAGCCGGAACTCGCTCAGATGATCAGAGGCGCTTTCTCCGCCCAGCTCCGCGCCGCGGCCGTCCGGAAATTCGATGCGCTCGCCCAGGTCGTTCAACATCATGATGCGCCCGAACGGGGCGGGCAGCGCGGCCACCAGATAGCCGTGGTATCTTCGCGTGATCACGCCGGACAACGTGCCGGAAGCATATCCGCCCAGCCCGTTCGTTACTAACCATTCGCAACTCAGCGCCGCCTCCCGCGCCCCATCGCGCTTGCAAGGCCAAGGCATCCGAATTACAAAATCACGCATCACCCTGCTCCGGCTTGTAACGTACCGGCCACAACACAACAGCGGATTCGCCGGGAATCCGCCAATTGTCATCGGTATCGAGCGGCGGTGTACCGGTACCGCCATATTTCGGATCTTCGCTCGACCAGAGCGTAACCCACCTGCAACCTTCCGTCGGCGCCAGCAGCGGCTCCGGCGCAGGATTGAGATGCAAATCACGGCCCAAGTTCACCAACAGTAACCGGTCTTGTCCATCCACGCCGAAATAGCGCAGGACAAAAGCTTCAGCCGAAAGTACGGCCCCGTCGACACCGCGTTTTCGCTGCATATGAAATGCGGGATCGGTGCGCCGCAGCGTCAGCAGATCGCAATGCAGATCGTATGCGGCGCGATGCGTCTCACGCTCGGAATGGTCCAGCTTGCAGCGCTCAAACGTCGTCACATCACTGGGATCGGCAAAGTGGCCTCGCATCTTGGGTGTCGCCAAACTGGGAAATTGCGCTAGAAAATCGCTGCGGCCCTGGCGAACCTGGCGCGCCAGATCAGAAACATGGTCGGCGAAGAACAGAAATGGGCTGCTCGCCGCGAATTCCTGACCTTGAAAAAGCATCGGCGTGCCCGGGCCAAGCAACAGGAGCGCCGTTAAAGCGCGGAATTTTCCCGGCGATGTCAGTTGATGACAGCGCGCTCCGTATGCGGAGTTCGCCACCTGATCGTGATTCTGGATGAACGTGACCATGGCTTCCGGCGGCAGGTCGAGCGCCGGCGAGCCGCGAGGGTTTTTCTGCCAGCTGTACCGTTGCCCTTGATACAAAAATCCATACTTGATGGAAGAGACGAATTCCTGCGGCGTTCCCAGGTAATCCGTGTAGTAGGCTTCGTTATGTCCGGTGAGCGCGACCATCGCGGTGTGATGAAAATCGTCGTTCCATAAAGCGTCCAAGCCATAACCATTTTGCTCGGCTGCCCGGACCGTCTTCGTTTCCTGCGGCTCGTTTTCCGCGATGAGGATTACCTTGCGCGGCGCGGCCTGCTTTCGAACCTCGCGAGCCAGTGCCCGCAAAATATAATCCTTGGAACAATCGACAATTGCATGCGTCGCATCCAGCCGCAAGCCGTCGAGATGGAATTCATCCACCCAGTAACACCCGTTTGCGATGCAGAATTCACGCACAGGCCCCGAATCCGGGCCATCGAAGTTGATCGCCGGCCCCCAGTCGGTCTTCGCCTCCGCGGCAAAATATTGCAACGCGTATTTCGTCAGATAATTGCCGTCCGGGCCGAGGTGATTGTAAACCACATCCAGAATCACCCCGATCCCGAGTGCATGAGCGCCATCCACAAACCGGCGGAAGTCATCGGGTGAGCCGTAGATATGCGCCGGCGCGAAAAGCTGCACGCCGTCATATCCCCAACCGAATTGGCCAGGAAATTCCGCTACCGGCATCACCTCGACCACCGTGATTCCCGTCTCGGCGAGTTGCGGCAACCGCGCTTGTGCACTGCGCCAGGTGCCTTCTTGCGTGAAGGTCCCGATGTGCAGTTCGTAAATCACCTGCCCGCCTAATGTCACGCCGGGCCAATGGGAATCGGACCAGGCAAAGCCGCTGGCATCCACTACTTCGGACCAGCCGTGCGGACCGGAAGGCTGATATCGCGTAGCAGGATCGGGAAATGCTTCGCCGCCGTCCAATCGGAGGCGGTAACGGGACCCCGCCTGCGCGTTTCGAACCAGGCCGGAGAAATAGCCTTCGGCTTCGCCGTCCAGCGGAACCGTTTCGCCGCCTTCGATCACGACCTCGACACGCCGGCAATTCGGCGCCCACACGCGAAAATCGACGCCATGGCTCGTGACCTCGGCCCCAACCGGAAAACGCCTGTGATTCTTCGTCACTGACGTTCCGGCGTCAACAGACGCGAAACACTAGGCGGCTTGGGTTCGCGGCAAACCACCAACGAGAGCGGCACTAATTCGATCGCCTCACCGGGAGCCGAGAAACGA
>Ga0335074_10003072_pt1 | contig 22742 bp, 18 predicted proteins | sample Lox_Sample_23_FD_206715 | JGI IMG/M metagenome (GOLD analysis project Ga0335074, IMG submission 206715) | Soil microbial communities from Loxahatchee National Wildlife Refuge, Florida, United States - Lox_Sample_2.3 | ecosystem: Environmental > Terrestrial > Soil > Wetlands | place: USA...
TTTCCATCTTCCAATCGATCGGGATGTAGCCTTCCACGCCGGGCGCGTAGACGTGCATGTCGGGTTCGAGATCCACATCGATGAACAAGGCGATGCGCTGGCCCTGGACCACACTCGAATTGCTCGCGCCGATCGACGCGGTGAGCTGCCTGCTCTGAAGTTCGGTGGCATCCGGCGGAGTCCAACCGAAGCGGTGAACCAGTATGGCGGCAAGCGTGTAGCTCGGATCGTACTTCGCGAGGATGCTGCTTTTGCTATCCAACACGATCCAACCCGAACCGGGTCCGGCGACCGACGTGGCCAGCAAGCCCAGCTTGCGAGAGTCCTGGTAACGTTCCCGCAACTCGTCTAACTGTGTTTTTGAGCCCTGTAGCAGGACAACCGCGCCCTTGGGGCCCGGCTGGAGCCGGCCACCTGAGAAACGGGTTCCGATCGTCAGTCCTGCATCGTTCGCGCCCCATAGCGCCGCCGCGGTCAGAACAAGCAGGGTGAAGCGGCGCGGGATCGAGCGTATATTCGCGCGCATAGTTATTATGATATCGGCATGCGAGGCGGACCGAAGCGGCCGGTTTTTGGACCCCAAGACTTTTCGGACGATAGCCCTAGACGAAATCCGCAGCCTGCCGATGAATCTTATAGTAGCGGCCGGTTATGCCGAAACTGGCAAGTATCCACGCCGGCAGGTGACGCACTGTGGAAAGCTGAATGCTATCGAGAGGTCTTATTTTTGCAGCCGCGTAAGTCCGGACACGCGTCCAAAAAGCAGGGGTTGATTTTGCTGTCGGTGTTATATTGAGAGGCGCGCGTTAGTACATGCCCTTTGAAATTCAACCGGTTAAGGAATTCCTTGTCCGGCCTGCCCTGCCTTCGGCTATCGCCCGGATGAGCGATCTGGCTTATAACGTTCTGTGGAGCTGGGATCATACCATTCGCTCGCTATTCCGGCGGCTGGATTCGGCGTTGTGGAAAAACTGCGGCCACAACCCGGTGCTGATGCTGGGGCGGGTGCCGCAAGCTACGCTCGAACGCGCCGCCGCGGACTCTCGGTTCCTGGCCGCTTATCGCCGGGCGTGCGACCGTTATTCCAGTTATTTGGAACGGCCGGAACCGGCCGATGACCGGCTGGTGGCATATTTTTCGATGGAATACGGCCTGGTGGAATGCATGCCGATTTATAGCGGCGGTCTGGGCGTGCTTTCCGGGGACCATTTGAAAGCCGCCAGCGATGGCGCGATTCCGCTGGTGGGAGTGGGGCTGTTGTATCAGAGAGGCTATCTCCAGCAGTCGCTCAACCCCGACGGCTGGCAGCAGGAACGCAATCCGGTCAACGATTTTTATACTCTTCCGGTGCGCCCGGTGCGGGACGAAGAAGGCAAAGACGTCATGGTGAGCGTGAAATTGCCCACCGGAGTGGTTTTCATCAAGGTCTGGAATATTGATGTGGGGCGCGTCAAGCTGTACCTGCTCGACACCAACATCACCGAAAACGAGCGCCCCGAGAATCGCGAAATCACGGCGCAACTCTATGGCGGCGACAACCTGATGCGCATCCGGCAGGAAATCGTGTTGGGAATCGGCGGCCTGCGCGCCCTGGACCGGCTGAACCTCAACCCCACTGTTTGGCACATGAACGAAGGTCACTCGGCGTTCCTGGCGATCGAGCGCATGCGCCGGCTGATGAAAGAATATAAGTTGACCTTCGAGGAGGCTTTCGAGGCCTCGCGGTCCAACAGCGTTTTCACCACCCACACCCCGGTGCCGGCCGGTATCGATCTTTTCGATCCCGGACTGCTGTACGAATATTTCGGCGAATATTGCGCTGAGAGCGGCATTCCGTTCGAGAAATTCCTGGCGCTGGGCCGGTTTCGTCCCGAGAATCATCAAGAACCGTTTTCCATGGCCATCTCGGCCATCCAGACGTCGGCCTACCGCAACGCGGTAAGCAGCCTGCACCGCCAGGTGTCGCAGGAAATGTGGCAAGGATTGTGGCCGCGCCTGCCGGTCTGGGAGGTCCCGATCACCTCCGTCACCAACGGTGTGCATCTGCTGACATGGCTCAACGGCGATCTGGCGCAGCTCTACGATCAGCACCTGCAGCCGGACTGGCGCGAGCGCAACTCGGACCCGCGCATTTGGGACCTGGTGGAAGACATTCCGGCGCAGGAGCTGTGGGAAGCGCATCGGCGGCGCAAACGTTACCTGGTTTCGTTCGTGCGCGAACGGGTGATCAACGCCGCGGTGTCGCGCAAGGCTCCCGCCGCCGAGCAGCGGCGTCTGGCCGAGGTGCTGGATCCCGATACGTTGACGGTGGGCTTCGCGCGCCGTTTCGCCACCTACAAGCGCGCCACGCTCCTGTTCCGCGACGTCGAACGGCTGAAGCGCTTGCTGACGCATCCGGAACGGCCGGTGCAGATCGTGATCGCCGGCAAAGCCCACCCGCGGGACCTTCCGGGCAAGACCCTGATCCGCGAAATCGTGCAGCTGTCCCGGGCGCCGGAGATTGCCAAGCATATCGTGTTCGTCGAAGACTACAGCATCGAAGTGGCGCGCGAGCTGGTGCAGGGCGTCGATTTATGGCTGAATACTCCCCGCCGCGGCGAAGAAGCGTGCGGTACAAGCGGGATGAAAGCCGGCGTCAACGGCGTCTTAAATCTCAGCATTCTGGATGGATGGTTCGATGAAGGCTATGAAATCTCCGGCGGCTGGGCCATCGGAGACCGTGAGCCGTACTCGGAAGATCAGGATGAAATCCACGCGCGCGCCATCTACTCCATACTCGAAAACGAAATCGTGCCGATGTACTATCAGGAACGCGAGGGAGGCGTTCCCGTCGAGTGGATGCGCCGGGTCAGGCAGTCGCTCACCCATCTGAGCCACCAGTTCAACTCCGGACGGATGGTGAACGAATACCTTACGCAATTGTACGAACCGGCTCATCAGGGCTATCTGGACGTTTCGCACGATTGTTTCCAGCCGGCCCGAGACCGGGCGCGTTGGAACCAGCGCGTGCATGAGGTATGGGACAAAGTACGGTTCGTCGAGGTGGGTCCCGGGCCGGACGTGTCGGTGCTGACGGGCCTGCCCATCCCCGTCCGCGCCGTTGTGAACTTAGCCGGTCTCACCCCGGAGGACGTGCGCGTGGAAGCCGTCCTGGGCCGGATCGGCGTCAGCGGCCATCTGGAAGAAACCCAGGTCATGACGCTGCCGTCGGTGGAGCATACCGACAGCGAATATGTGTTCTTAAAAGAGTTCGTTCCGCATCAAACAGGCAGGCTAGGGTATGCACTGCGAATCAGTCCCAACCATTACGAGGATCCCCTCACCCGGCCGTGTAATTCTTTGCTGAAATGGAGCGCCGATTGAACCTAGTAGCGGAGAACCCTTAGTACTGACATGCAAATGTCACCGGATGATGGTGAGATTTCAGTAGCTTCTGGCATTGATTCGTGGTACATAGTTATTTAGGCACAAGCGGGACACGTCTTTTCCAGCTTTAGCCGGTTCCCGCAGCTATCCTCCGCATTGATCCTCAAGCTTAACCAGCAGTGGACCTGTGCCGACCACCTCCACAGGTAAAGTTGCGAGAGCGCGAGACCCAGGAGTCGATTTAATACATGGACGACGACCGTAAGTATCGACAACGCGGTTACATGGACACCAACGGCGGACCTCGGGACCGCCCCTTTCACGATCGGCCTAAGCCCTCCGGCCCCCGCCCGCCGATTGATGTCACCGGACCGCGCCTGCCCCGGCTTCTTCAAAACGTGGTGGCCGCGCGCTGTTTTAATTGCTCCACGCCCCTTGCCGGCGACATCGATTGGAAGGGGAAATGTCCAAAATGCGGCGCGGCTTTACACTGCTGCAAACAGTGCGCGCACTTTGAGCCCTCCACTCGGTTCCAGTGCCTGAAACCGGTGCCGGTGCGGATCGCGGTGAAGGATCAAGCCAACGATTGCCAGCTTTTCAAGCCACGGGTCACGGTGGCGCGCGACGCCGCTCCCGTAAATTACCAGCCCGCGGCCGCCCCTCCGCAGCAACTGCCCAGAAACTCGAGCGACGCCCGCGCCGCGTTCGATAATCTGTTCAAGAAACCGGAATAAGCGCGAGGGTACGCTCGCACGGGGCTGGTGTTTGCGCTGGCCTAGGCTCGCGCGGGACTGGCAGGCACAGGTCCAACCAAGAAATCCAGAGCGTTCGCAATATAGCCCTTCAATTCGGAGCGTTTCACTACCGCATCGAGAAATCCATGTTGTAAGAGAAATTCGCTGGTTTGGAATCCGTTCGGCAGCTTCTGGCGGATGGTCTGCTCGATCACCCGCGGCCCCGCGAAACCGATGAGCGCGCCCGGTTCGGCGATGTTGAGATCCCCGAGCATGGCGAAGCTGGCCGTCACGCCGCCGGTGGTCGGATCGGTCAAAACGCTGATGTAGGGAATGCGCGCCTGGTCCAGACGCATCAGCGCTCCGGAGATCTTGGCCATTTGCATCAGGCTCACCGCGCCTTCCTGCATGCGCGCTCCTCCCGACGCCGAGATGATGACGAGCGGAACTCTTTGTTGCCAGCTCCGTTCGATGGCCCGCGTAATCACCTCGCCCACCACGGTTCCCATGCTCCCGCCGACAAACTTCAGCTCCATGGCGCAAATGTGGACGCGCCGTCCGCTTAAGGCGCCGCCGGCGGAAATAATGGCGTCGCGGAGGTTGGTAGCGTCCCGCGCGGCTCGCAGCCGATCCAGGTAGTTCTTGGAATCGACGAACGCGAGCGGATCGGTGGACGCCAGATCCCGGTCGAATTCTTCAAACTCGCCGTTGTCGAACAGCAGAGTCAATCGCGCGCGCGCATCCAGGCGCTCGTGGTGGCCGCACTTCGGACACACCTGCTGATTGTCCTCGAGCGCTTTGCGCCAGATAATCTGGCCGCAATGGCCGCACTTGAGCCAAAGCCCCTCGGTGCGGACGCGCTTCTCGCCTCCCTCCGGTCGAAGAGAAGGTTTGCTTCGAGTGAACCATGGCATATCCACATTCAGTATAGGGAGCATCAGGCACTTGACTTTCCCCACCGACTTGGATTTGCCGCGAGCGGCCGGCGATCACTGGCGCCGCCGAATAATCTCCACCGAACACTGTGCGTGCAGGGCAACCGCTTCCGAGACGCTGCCCAGCAGGAACCGGCTGACTCCACGCCGGCCATGCGAACCGACCACGATGAGGTCCGCGCCCCATTCGGCGGCTTCGCTCAGAATCAATTCCTTGGGAGTGGCCGCGGGCACCGCGATGGTGCTCGACGATCCCAGGCCCGCTCCCGACAGAATGGTTTCGGCCACGCAAACCGCCTGCTGCGTGCGCTGCATATCCTTGCCGCGCAGCTCCTCCATCTTTTCGTGACTGAAGTAGGGCGGGTGCAATAACGGCGCCGATGGCTCCACCACGCTCAAAATGCGAAACTCGGTGGTCTTGGGCCAAGGCCGTTCCGCCACCGACCGCACTGCCGCCTTCGAGCACTCCGAGCCGTCGGTGGCCAGCAGGATCTTGAGCGGTTGAGCATCCGGGCTGCGGCGTACAATTTCGACTGAGCAGGGCGCCAGGCGCGCCACCGCCCGCGCCACGCCTCCCAGCAGGAACTGCATCACGCCGTGCGTGCTATGAGCGCCGATCACAATAAAATCGGCGGCCACTTCGGCGGCTTCCTTCACGATGACGCTCTTGGGATCGCCCCACAGCACCGCCGTAGTGGGCTGGAGGCCGGCCGATTGGAAATACTCGGCGGCGGCTTCCACGGTGCGCCCGGCGGCCTGCTCGAGCGCCTGCTGGAGATCCGGATCTTTCCAGCTCTCCCGTACGTTCCAGCTGCCCTGTAAATCCCAGCTCCCCTGTAAATCGATGACCGGTTCGATGACGGTGATCACATGCGCCGTGGCGCCCGCCGGCCAGAGCCGCGCCGCGGCTTCCCGGGCCGCGATCAGGCTCTCCATCGAAGAATCTACCGCTATCAGGATTTTCATGACGCGCTCCTAATAGCGAAAACTCGCGGCGGCCATGGCGCCATCGGGCATGGCATGGCTGGGAAGCGAATAAACCGCGCCCCCCGCCAGCAGCGTTTCCACCGCGGCGACATTCAATAGATCCTCGTCGTGCCAGTTGCCGTGCCCGCCGAAGATTTTGCCCTCGAAATTCCCTCTGCAATAGCCGTTTTCATCCAGATAAAGATCGATCACACGGCGTTCGGCGGCGGCCCGCAAGATCGCGTCAAGATCCGCCGAAAAACGCCCGGGCGCCAGGCGTTCCCTGGCCTCTTGGAGCCGCAGCGCCGCGCGCCGCTCAAAACTCGATAAAACGATGTGGCGGGCCTGGCGCGTCAGATCCGCGGGTGCGGGAGGAACGCCGCCGATCGCCGGCTCTACCAGATTGGGATAGGTGTTGATGGAGCGGTAGATGGCCGTATCCTCGTCCACTCCGGCCAGCACTAAGGGCGCTTGTCGGGAGCGCAGGACCTCATGGATTCCCCGATCCACCATTCGATAGAAATCGTGCAGATGAGCGTGTTGCGCTTCGCGTTCGTACCCGGTTCCGAACTGCACCCCGGCCATGGAGCCCGTGGAAGGGCCGGCGGAGGAGCGATTGATCAGATCGTGATCCGGCGCATCCAAGCCTAGCGCCTCATCAAGCGTCGCCGGAGTTCCCTTGGGCAGCTCCACGCGCGCCACTTCGCTTGCCGCGCAGCTGACCAGCGCTACCGATTTCTTGCTCACCTGGAGCACGTAGATCTTTTCCGGGACCGCCAGCGATCTTAGAACCGGACGAATCCAAAAACAATCTCCCGCCGAACAGGCTTGCTCGGGGGTGGGAGGAACGGTCAGTTCAAACTGGCGACAGACGCCGGGCGAACGAAAGATAGAGCGCGCCCAACCTGAGCCGGCGAGCGATTCTTCCTCGTGAGATAACTGGTGCAGCGGTTCCAGTAACTCGTCGATCAGCGGCTGGGCGATTCTGCGAGCGGCCAGCTTTTTGGCTGCTTCCTGCAGATCGGTTTTGAGAACGGCGGCCGCGGGTTTGCCGGGTTCGCCAGGCCGGTACGGCGGCAATATCACTGTTACGCATGGTCCCTCGGTGGCGGCCAGCTCGCGTAACGTCTCGCTGGTTAATCCATCTGAGGTCAACTTCGTTTCGATCTTACTTTCGATCACCTTACTTTCAGTCATGGTGTCCCCCAGCAATTATTCCGCACGAATTGAACCAATCCACTGATAGCGGAGTATGGTCAATCGGTTGCAGGTGCTTAGCTCAAAGGGCGCGATGCAGGGTGAAACACCGCAGAAGGCCTAGGGCCGCGCGGCAAAGCACGCAGGCGCAAGAGAAATGAGGACCAGCTATGAACGACCTTGATATTAAAAGCGAAGTGAGGCAAGCGCTCGATTGGGAACCCGAGCTCGACGCGCGGGCCATCGACGTTTTCGTGAAAGACGGTGTCGTAACGCTGACAGGTTCGGTCACGAGCTACCCGGAAAAGCACGCAGCCGAGAAGGCTGCTGGGCTAATTCGCGCGGTGAAGGCGGTGGCTTGCGAACTGGTTGTGGCGCTGCCGCCGTTCAACGCCAGAAGCGATCAGGACATCGCGCGGGCGGCGGCGGACGCCATCGAATGGAACACGTTACTCGGCCAGACGAACATTCAGATATTCGTCGATAAAGGGCGCATTACGCTGGAAGGCGCCGTGAACTGGGACTATCAGCGGCAATCCGCCGACCGGTCGGTCCGGTACCTGCCGGGCGTGCGAGACGTCAACAACCATATCGTCGTCGAGCCGAAGGCGGAACAAATAGGTACGAAGAGGCAAGTGGAAGCATCGGTCCAATCCTGGATCGAGCGCGACGAAGCCGAACGCGATGCCTGGGCCTCGCGCGGAATGATCGTCGAAAACGAGCTGATTGCGAATCCCGTTCCGGCGCTGCGGGTGCGATAGCCGGGCCGGAGCTTCCTAAGAACCCGTCGAGCCCAGGAGGGCTCAGCCATGATCGCGTTCCGGCATATTCTATTTCCTGTCGATTTTTCCGCCCGCTCGGCGGCTGCGGCCTCGGCGGCGAAGGCCATGGCCAAGCGCTTCGGCGCCGAGTTGACGGTTCTGCACGTGGTGGATCTTCCCGCGGCGGGCATCGCCCCTCCGGAGGCCGCGGCCTGGGCTACGCTGGTGGGCGCGGAGCGCTTACGCGAGCAGGGCGGCATCGCACTCCGAAGCTTCGTGAGCCGCGAGTTTCAGGGCCACGAGTTCCAGGATTTGAAAGAGGTCTCGGCCGAAGGCGACCCGGCGACCGTAATTGTCGACTACGCGCGTGAAAACGGCGCCGATCTGATCATGCTGCCCACCAGCGGGCTCGGTCCCTTCCGCCGGCTCTTGCTGGGCTCGGTGACCGCCAAGGTCTTGCACGACACCACAGTCCCGGTATGGACCGGCGTGCACGCGGCCGAGATCGCCGCTCATCCGGCCGGCGAGTGGAAGCGCGCGCTGTGCGCGGTCGAAGACCACTCGCGCGATCTGCCGGTGTTGCGGTGGGCGGCCGAACTTGCCTCCGAGCAGAAGCTGGAACTGCGCCTGGTGCATGCCGTCCGTGGTCCCGAGGATTGCGAAGATAATCCGAACTTTCGGGCGTTTCTATTTGATACCGCGCGCGAGCGCATTGAAAAGCTGCAAACCGAAGCCGGCACGAAGTTCGATGTATGCTTCCAGTTAGGCGATCCGGGGAGCGTGGTCCACCGAGCCGCTTATGGCTATTCGGCCGATATCGTCATCATCGGACGGGGCGTCCTGCAAAAGGCCTTCGGACGCTTGCGGAGCGGCGCGTATCAGATTATTCGCGAAGCGCCCTGTCCTGTAATCAGCGTGTAGGAGAACCGCGCTAAACGCGCGGTTGGGGATTGGCCATAGCTCGCTTGCGCTGGCGGGATTGGCGCTCGGCTCAGACGCTCAGGACGGGGCAGGGAGAATCGCGAATGATGGAATACAGGTGCGACCACAGCCGGCTGAAGGTTCCAATCGAATGGCCGCGGCCGGTAATCAGCAGGTCGGCCTTCCTGCGCAGAACTTCATGATGAATGCCGTCGCCGAGCAGCCCTTCAATTACCGTATGCGGCGCGTCCAGGCCTAATTTGGCTTTCAGCTCGCGCAGCTGGCAGTGCGCGGCTTCGGTAAGCATTTCAGTGTGTTCGGCCAGATCCACATCGGGAAACGGCGGCGGCGTCGGAACCACGTGTACGATCCATAGTTCGGCGGCATAGGCGGCGGCCAGCGCCGCGGCCGCGCGCAGCACGGCCTCCGATTCCTGACTTCCGTTGATGGCGCAGACCAGCGACTTGTAGGGAATCCGCGCCGGGTGCTCCATCAACTCGGCGCCCACTCCGGTCCACACCGCGGCGCTTACGTCGTGCAGCACTTTGGCCGTAATGGATCCCAGCAGGAACCGCCTTACCGGACCATGCCCGCGCGTGGCCAGCATGACTAAGTCGGCGCGCTGCTGCTGGACCAGCCGGTCGATGACGCTGCCCGGCTCGCCCAGCTCCACGATGGTTTCCATTTTCTGGCCCGCAAAATATTGGCAGGCGAACTGATGCAGCCGGTCTTCTTCGAGCTCCTGGGCTTTGATCTGCAATTCGGGATCTGTGACCAGCAGTTCGTTTTGCGCGAGCGCGCTGATGGGCGCGTAGGCGTGGCAGACGGTGAGCTCGGCCGAGAAGCGGCAACCCATCTCTTGCACGTAGGGGATCACGGCTTTGCAGGGAGCGGAATAATCCACCGGAAAGAGGATTCTATGAAACGGCAACATACGGTCACCTCCTAGCGCCAGGGAGCGCGGCTACACGCTGATCACGGGGCAGGGCGCTTCGCGAATAATGGAATACACATTGCTGCGCAAGCGTCCGAGCGTACGCGTGGCATGCCCGCGCCCGATCACCACCAGGTCCGCGCTGTGGCCTAACGCCGAGTCCCGCACCACGTGCGATACTTCGCCCGCGCCCAGGCATAGCGGGGCGGCCACACCCGCGGTTTGCTGCAACTCCGCCAGGGTTTTTCTTGCGTCCGATTCCAAGTAGGACTGCAGATCGGAATCGAAATATTTTTCGGGCGCCACTTCGGCGCCCGGGATGGCATGCACCAGGATGAGATTGGCCTGATTGTCGTGCGCCAGCCGGCACGCGAAGCGCATGGTCGCGACGCTGTCCTCGGTTCGATCCACGGCGCAAAGAATGGTGCTGAAGTCCGGCGAGACGGCCGGGGCGTGTTCCACGTGCACGCCGGTCCAGACCGGGCAAGGCGTATCGTGCAGCACCTTGGCGGTCACCGAACCGAGCAGCAGCGTGCGGAAAAGCCCGTAGCCGTGGGTCGGCAGCATGATCAAGTCCATGCCGTTCTCGCGCGCGTAATCGTCAATGGTCTGGGCGGCATCGCCTTCGATCACCACGCGATGCACTCGCAAGCCGTGAAACCGGTCCGTGAGATAGGATTGCGCGGCTTCGGTTTCAGCCTGCCAAATCGCCGTGGTGTCGATCACCGGCACGGCGCCTCCATACCAATCCGGAATAAGGCCGGAAGGCATTTCGAGTACGTGCAGCAATGTTAGATCGGCGTTGTATTTTTTCGCCATGGCTTCGACATAGGGAGCAGTCGCGGTGGAGCTGTCCGACATGTCGACGGGAAACAGGATTTTTTGGAAGGCCCGCATCGGGCACCGCCTTTCACCTGAGGAATATGCACGCTATCTGCCAGCTTTTCGCACATAAAATGGTTGCGCCCGGCGGTTGTTCGCGTTGAATCCCACTTTTAGCCGGAAGTTCGATGAGCGATTTCACTCAGAATCGTTCTTAGGCCTTGCGACCGGCAGAAGATCACTGGGCGATTTGGCGGAGCCAGCCACCGATGAAGTACGCCACCGCGGCCGCGCCTCCGCCGATAGTCAGCGTTCCCAGACCCGAGCGCCACCAGCGCTCGACCGACCAGCGGCTTTTCAGCGCGCCGATCAAAAAGAACATGAGGCTGGTAGCCGCCGCGGCGGATTCAAACGGACTCATTAGTCCGGCTTCGAACGGGAGCAGCGGCACCAGGCCGCAAACCAGAAAAGCTGAAAATGTGGAGGCGGCCGCGCGCCACGGCGAGCGCACCGCGGCCGGCAGGCCATATTCGTCGCGCAGCATCATGCGCACCCAGCGATCGCGATCGGCGGTAATGACCGCGGCCACCCGGTCGAGCAGATCGCCGGCCAGGCCCAGGCCGCGCAGGATTTCGCGCACCTCTTCACGTTCCCCCTCCGGCACGGTTTCGATGTGGCGGCGCTCGACAGCTTCGGCGTAACGAAATTCTTCGCGTTCGGCTCGGGTCGCCAGATAATTAGCCGCGGCCATCGCAAATCCGTCGGCGATGAGGCTCGCGCCGCCCAGGATCAGGATAATGCGCGGCGCCAGGTGTGCGCCCACCACTCCCGACACGATCGCGAAGGTGGTCACGGTGCCGTCGATACCGCCGTAGACCCAATCCCGGAGATAACTCTGGCGGGGTTGGGCGGCGATCCGGTCGTGGATCGCCTGGCGAGTATGTTCGTGCTCCATGGGTTCACCGGAACGCAGGCAAGTGCAGTTCCGAATGAATCGTTGGTTCTTAGCTGACGGTAAGATGCGATACATTACGCAACTGGCCGCGAGATATCGCTCTATCGGGTGGGGAATATGACCCACGGGCCCCAGCAGTTTTCCCAGGAAGCGTCCATAACGGGAACAAAACATAGGGGGATCTTTGGTAACCGACGTGCGCCTTAGTGCCCACGAATAAGTACGAAAAGGCTGAGAAGGTTCAAGACCGAGCAGAACTATCCAGCGGTTTTGCAGGAAGCAGCGGTGTGAACCGATAAGGACTCTTATGAAACGGCTTTACGTTGCATTACGGATCGCGGCGTTCGTCGCACTCATTAGCCTGTGCCTGACAGGCCAGACCAGCAAGCATCAGTATTCCAAACGCGACAAGGCGTTCTATGCCGATCCCGCTTTGGTGAATTTCGTAAACCCAGGCCTGAACATCACCATCAACTCGGCCAGTATCTCCAGCTCTGGGACCATCACCATGACCTACACGCTCACCGATCCTTCCGGGCTGCCGTTGGATGCGGCGGGCGTGAATACCGCGGGCGCCATTTCGCTGGCATATGAAGCGGCGTACATACCCAAGGGGCAGGAACAATACGTTGCTTATACGACCTCACAGGCCACCGGCAAGGTGCTCGGCACCGTCACCCGTCCTGACTTCGAATTGGGGAGCCCTGCAACGCAGGTGGGTCCAGGCCAATATCAATATACGTTTACCGCGAAGGCGCCGGCGGGGTTCGATCCCACGGTCACCAATACGGTGGGCGTGGCCGGCAACCGCGACCTGACGTCGTTCAATTTGGGCACCAACTACGCCGGAGCTACCTTCAACTTTGTTCCCAATGGCGCGGCGGTAACGGTCACGCGCGATGTGATCCGCACCGGCAGTTGCAATACTTGCCACGACAGTTTGGCTTTCCACGGCGGCTATGCCCAGGGTTTCTCCATGTGTGTCCTTTGCCACCAGCCGCAAAATGTTGATCCGTCGACCGGCAACTCGCTGGATGCTAAAGTCTTCTTTCACGCGCTCCATATGGGTTCCTCGCTGCCCACCGTGGTGGGGACCAAGACCACACCCGGCGTTCCTTACGAGATCATCGGCTACATGAATTCGGTGAATAACTTTTCGAACGTGATCGATCCCGCCATGGCCCAACGGTGCGAGGTCTGCCATAGCCAGACTACAAAAGCGGCGCAAGCGACCGCGTTCCTATCGACGCCCAGCCGGGCGGCGTGCGGAGGCTGCCACAACGACATCGATTTCGCCACGGGCTTTTCCAGTGGCCCAGAGGTTAACCACCCCGGCGGCCCTCAGGCGGACGACACGCAATGCGCCAATTGTCATGTCCCGCAAGGCGAGATGCCGTTCGATGCATCGATTATGGGCGCGCACGTGGTGGCCACCGATACCAAGGCAACGTACCCGCAGAATCCGGATACGCTTCTGGCCGGTATCAACCTCGCCATCACCAGCGTGACGAATACCAACGCCGGGCAAACGCCCACGGTTAACTTTACCGTGAAGGATGATAGCGGCAACAACATCGCGCTATCCAGCCTCGGATTCCTTCAATTCACCATGGCCGGTCCGACCACCGATTATGGCTACACTAGCTTCGGAAGCGACACCGCCAGCACGCCGGGTTATGTGACTGAAAGCGCCATTAAAGCCAACTGTGCCTCCTCCGGCGCATGCTCCTACACGTTCACCCATGCCGTTCCGGCCGGCGCCACCGGCACCTATGCGATCGGCGGCGAAGCGCGCGAGAGCGTTACTGTGTTGGCGGGCACAACCGCTGCGCAAACGGTCGAATACGGCGCCCAGAACCCGGTGGTCTACTTCTCGGTGGATGGCTCGACGGTCGCGCCACGCCGGACCATCATCGCCGAAGCGAACTGCAATAACTGCCACGTTGCGCTTTCGCTCCACGGCACGCTGCGCAACAACGTGGAGTATTGTGTGATGTGCCACAATCCATCCAACACCGACGCCAGCACGCGCGCCACGGCGGCCGCGCCCTACAACACCCAGCCACCGCAAGGCATCAACTTCAACCTATTGATTCACCGCCTGCACGACGGAGTGAACGCCGCGAACGACGGCGCCGGCCCCAAGAATCCCTATGTCGTCATCGGGTTCGGCCAAAGCGTGAACAATTTCTCCGGTATCCTTTTCCCGGCGATGAACGGAGCCGGAGAGGCTACCGATTTGCAAAACTGCTCCCTGTGCCACGTCAACAGCACCGAGCAGAACGATCTGCCGAACATGGGCGTACCGCCCCTCAATCCCGTCACCGATCCGCAAGGCTGGATCAATCCGAATCAACCCACTGCATCGGCTTGCGGCGGGTGTCACGTTTCCAAACAGGAGGCGGCTCACTTCCTGGCGAATACCGATTCGCTGGGTGAAAGCTGCAGCGTTTGCCACGCTTCCGGCGCGCAGTTCGCCGTCGATGCCGTCCACGCGCAATAATGTGTCTCTAGAAAAAAGAACCTATTCTCTCCATGAGACATTGGTCAATGACACATGGGCGTGCAGTGTGGCTGGGTCTCCTGATAGCGGCTGCTCCTTTCGGGGCAGCCGCTCAAGATTCTTCGAATCCTTCCTATGCCGGTTCGGACGCCTGTAAGATCTGTCATGAAGACATCTACAACACGTTCGCCAAAACGCCGCACGATCAATTAGAAACCAATGCCAAAAAGGGCTGGATGGGCAAGTCTTGCGAGGCTTGCCACGGCCCCGGGCAGGCGCACGCCGAAGGGCCTTCGGCCGATAACATCCGCAATCCCGCCAAGCTCGCGCCCGCCGCTGTCGACCAACTCTGTCTTACCTGCCATTTGAATCAGCCGACCCAGGTGGGGCGCCTGGAAAGCAGCCACGCTCGGGATCAGATTGCCTGCACGGCGTGCCACAAAATCCATTCGGCCGATCACCCGCTGGTGGTGCGCAAGGCGGATGCCACGAACAAGCTGTGCGCCAGTTGCCACCTGAACGAGTGGGCTCAGTTCCAGCGGCCGTTCCATCACAAGCTGCCCGAAGGCGACATGAGCTGCGTCGATTGCCATAATCCGCACGGCAGCATCCGGCCGGCCATGCAGCAGATCTTCGCGGCTAACGAGCCGGGCTGTTTCAAGTGTCACGGCGACAAGCGCGGTCCCTTTACCTTCGAACATGCGCCCATGCGCTTTGAAGGCTGTCAGGCCTGTCATGAGCCGCATGGTTCGGCCAACCCGAGAATGCTGACCCGCGCCGAGGTTCGTTTCGTGTGCCTGGAGTGCCACGCCAATCTCCCCACGGGTCCGTCGATGCCGGCCAGAGTGGCGGGTGTAGTTCCGCCCGCCTTCCATAACTTGAATTTGCCGGTCTTCCAGAACTGTACCGTCTGCCATCAGAAGATTCATGGCAGTCACGTGGATCGGAACCTGCTCAAATGAAAGCCCTGGCTTACATCAGCGTGCTGTGCCTCTCGGGCGGTTTTCCGGCTCTGGCGCAGCAGGCCGCCGCGACAGCCGCGCAACCGGCCGCGCCAGCCGCGCAGGCCGCCCCGAGCGATCAAGCGTCGCCGGTGCCCTCGACAGAACCCGTACTCTCCGGCTGGATCGACCTGGGCTACGTGTGGCTACCCGGCGTCGGCGGCAGCTACGACACCTATCGCAGCATCATCGACGTGCATGCGGGCCCCAAGCTGCTGGGAACCGATTTTACGTTGACCGATCCCAAACATCGCTGGTTCGACACGATCCAGGTGCGCGCCACCACCTGGGGCGCCGAGCCCGCCGAGTCCGTGCACCTGGAGGCAAAGAAGTCCGACATCTACGATTTCAACGCCGATTTCCGGGACTTCGCCTACTATAATTTCCTGCCCTCCTTCGCCGACCCGCTGCTCGGCGAGGGCGTCATGCTGGACGAGCAGTCTTTCGACGAACGGCGTAAGATCGCTTCGCTCTCGCTCGACATACGGCCCGGCCATTGGTGGAGTCCCTACCTGGGCTGGGATCATGACTCCAGCTCCGGCACTGGGGCGTCGGTTTTCGTCTCCAACTCGAACGAGTACCCGGTGCCGAACACGCTCCAGGATTCCACGGATCTGTACCGCGCGGGAGTTCGCTTCGAAAAGCCGCGTTTCCACATCACGCTCGAAGAAGGCGGCACGGTGTTCAAGAGCGGCCAGACTCTGTATCAAGGTCCGGGTAGCGTGAATCCCGGCGATTCCACGGCGCCCATCTTCGGCCAGACGCTGGATCTCACCAACCTGATCGCGGGCTACGGAATCACCGGTTCGAGCGCCTACAGCAAGGCTCTCCTGACCGCCAATCCCACATCCTGGCTGGACATTTACGGCCAGTTTCTCTTCAGCCAACCCAACACCAACGTCAATTACCAGCAGGCCGATACCGGCAACCTTTATCTGCAAAGCCAGATTCTGTTTTATTCGGGAGAGCAGGAAATCCTCACCGCCGCCGCCGAGCAGCCGCACACTACCGCCAGCCTGGGCGCTGAGATCCGGCCGTTCAAGCACGTACGCATCATCGAAAACTGGCTCACCGACCGTCTGCATGACTCCGGATCGTCGGCCTCGCTCGATACGCTGCTGCTCTCTCCTTCCGGCACGCTGCCGCTCAGTTCGCTGATCGCCTCTACCCTCGTGACCAACTACAACCAGGAGGCGCTCGACATCTTTTTCGACCCCAGCCCCAAGATCACGCTGCACGGCGGGTATCGCTATGTATGGGGCAATGCGAACTACGCCTTCTTGCCGCCTGAGGGTCTGGCCAGTATGGACCAGCAGCAATTGCGGCAAAATATCGGGGTTGGCTCGGTGACCTACCGGCCCGCTCAGAAGATCTCCGTCAACGCCGAGGCCGAGGGAGCGTCGTCGAGCGGAGTCTATTTTCGCACCAGCCTCTACAACTATCAGAAGGTGCGCGGCCAGGTGCATTATCAGCCGCTGCAAACGCTCAGCGTCTCGGGCGACTTTACGCTGCTCGATAATCAGAACCCGCTGGCCGGAACCAGCTACAAGTACACCTCGCACCAGGAATCGATCTCGCTCTACTGGTCGCCTCAGGCGAGCAAGCTGTTCGATATCCAGGGTTCCTATACCAGGTCCGATTTGAAATCCAACATCGGGTATCTGGAGCCGGAGGATCTGGCGCCCGAACTGTCCCTGTATCGCGATGAAGACCACGGCGCCACGGCGTTGATCGATTTGAACTGGCCGCACGGCAAGCGTTTCGCTCCTAAACTTTCGGCCGGCGGATCGATGTTCATCTCTTCGGGCAGCCGTCCCACCAGCTACTATCAGCCGCAGGTGAAGCTCTGGGTGCCGCTCGGCAGCCACGTCAGTTGGTTTACGCAATGGTCCTACTATGGATATGGCGAAGCGTTCTATCTGTATGAGGGGTTCCGGGCGGATCTCATCACTACCGGACTAAGGATCACCCCGTGAGCGGTATGAAAATGATGAAACGGATAGTTTTCGCGATCCTCGGTTCCGCGCTGGCCGCCGGGGCGGCTAGCTTCAACGCCGATTCCTCCCCGGGTGAGCATCTGTTCGAAACGCTCTCCTGCGTTCAGTGTCACAGTATCAACGGAAAAGGTGGAAACGCCGCGCCGGATCTGGGGCGCATGCTCGATCGCGGGTTCACTTCGGCAATGCTCGCCGCCACCATGTGGAATCACGCTCCCGGCATGTGGGCGGCCATGCGCGGGCGTCAAATCGTGGCCGGCGATCTCAACCAGCAGGACGCGCAGGATTTAATGGCGTTCTTTTACGCCTCCCGTTTTTTCGAAAAGCCGGGTGACGCGGCGCGCGGAAAACGCGCCTTCGAGCACGATGGCTGCGCGGGCTGCCACGGCCTGACTTCCTCACCCAACCCGAATGCCAAGCCGGTGAACCAATGGGATGCCCTGGCCGATCCGATCGCACTGCTCGACGCCATGTGGAATCATCGTGCGGACATGCAGACCGCGGCCGCGGCCAAGGGCATCCCTCTGCCCCAGATCAGCGCGCAGGATCTTACCGATATGCTGGTGTATCTTCGGAATCTGCCCGGTACGCGGCAGGAGACCGGAGTATTTATGATCCAGGCATCCGGCGCGGGCGACACGGTATTTCAATCCGCGGGCTGCGCCAAATGCCACAAGAGCATCGATGCGCTGGCTGCCAGCGTCCAAGGGCAAACGCTCACTGAAATCGCGGCCGAAATGTGGAATCACGCGCCGCGCATGGCGGCTGCCGGCGCTCCCGCTGTGAAGCTTTCGGACAGCCAGATGCGCGACCTCGTGGGCGCCTTCTGGGCCTCCAAGTTTTTCACCGACCAAGGGCGCCCCGCGGCAGGCTCGCGCGTGTTCGAGAGTAAACACTGCACGGTTTGCCATAACGACGCTTCGAGCGGTGCACCGCATCTTCCCGCCGCGCTAACAGCGGGCGCGGAATTCACCAGCGCCAGCATGATTTCCGTCCTGTGGCGACACGGGCCTCGCATGCTGGACCTGATGAAGACCAAGGGTCTGGCCTGGCCCCATTTCGACGGGCCTCAGATGGCTGATCTGATCGCTTATTTGAACTCAGGCGCATCCGCGGGCAAATCCGCACAGCCATAAAACGACTACTCCATAGAAAGGAGATTTTTCCATGCGCTCTATTTTAGTTACTCTGGTTCTCGCCGCCGCCGCGGCCACCGCCATACAGGCTGCCGACGTCGCAGCCGGCAAAGCTGCTTACGACAAATCCTGCAAATCCTGCCACGGCCCCGATGGCACCGCCAACCCGGCCATCGCCAAAATGATGAAAGTCGAAATGCGGAATCTGGGCTCTGCCGACGTTCAGGCCCAAAGCGACGACGAGATGCGGAAGATCATCGTCGACGGCAAAGGCAAAATGAGACCGATGCCCAGCCTTTCGGCGTCGGCCCCGAACATTGTCGCTTACGTCCGAACTTTGAAGAAGTAGACCCCCGCCGGGGCAAGACTTGCCGGGCGTCGCACAACTTGCCGGGCATCGCACAAAGTGACGCGGTTCGACGTGTTAGACTTTAGGCGGATTGAGGCTTGCCCCGGTCGACTACCTGATCCTCGCGTTGTATTTCGTCTTTGTTCTGTCGATCGGCTGGATCGTCAAACGCAAAGTCGCCACCAGCGAGGATTTCCTGACCTCCGGTCGCTCGGTGCCGGTTTGGATCACCAGCCTCGCCTTCATCGCCGCAAACCTGGGCGCCCAGGAAGTGATCGGCATGTGCGCTTCCGGCGCCAAGTACGGAATCATGACGGCGCACTTCTATTGGATCGGCGCGGTGCCGGCCATGCTCTTCGTGGGCGTCTTCATGATGCCGTTCTACTATGGCAGCCGCGCGCGCAGCGTGCCCGAATACCTGAAACTGCGCTTCGATGAAAAAACACGCGCGCTGAACGCCGTAACATTTGCCGTGATGACCGTTTTTTCCTCCGGCATTTCGATGTACGCGCTGGGGCTGCTTTTTGAACTGGTGCTGCATTGGAGGTTCACCTCCTCGGTTTTGCTCGCGGCGGCCATCGTTTTGGTTTACACCTTCCTGGGCGGCCTCACCAGCGCGATTTACAGCGAAGTTCTGCAGTTCTTCCTGATCGTGCTCGGCTTCGCTCCCCTTTCCATCCTGGCGGTGATGAAGGCCGGTGGATGGTCCGGGATCGCGTCGCGCCTTCCAGCGGTCATGACCAACACGTGGAAATTTACGGGCCACCCGTCCGAAAATCCCATGGGAGTGGAAGTGTTCGGCTTGATCGCGGGATTGGGATTCGTGCTCTCGTTCGGGTATTGGTGCACGGATTTTCTGGTGGTGCAACGAGCCATGGCGGCGGATTCGATGTCGGCCGCGCGGCGCACGCCGTTGATCGCGGCGTTTCCCAAGATGATCATGCCGTTCGTGGTGATTGTTCCCGGCATCGCGGCGCTGGCGCTTTCCCACATGGCGGTGGGCTATTCGATTCCGCTCAAGCCCGGCGGCGGTCCGGATTACGATCAGACCCTGACCACGCTCATGGCTCAGATCTACCCTTCCGGGATGCTGGGTCTGGGATTGACGGCGTTGATGGCTTCCTTCATGTCGGGCATGGCCGGCAATGTCACGGCGTTTAACACCGTCTGGACCTACGATCTTTATCAGGGCCATATTCGCAAGCACGCGCCCGACGCGCATTACTTGTGGGTGGGCCGCGCGACCACGGTGGTGGGGGTGGGCTTGTCCATTGCAACCGCGTACCTGGCGACCCATTTCAACAACATCATGGACTTTCTGCAGTTGGTTTTCGGGTTCGTGAACGCGCCGCTCTTTGCGACATTTTTGCTGGGAATGTTCTGGAAGCGCGCCACCGGGCACGGCGCGTTTACCGGGCTGATCGCCGGGACCGCCGCCGCGGCCGCCACGCATGGACTCACCTTAGCCGAAGGCAAGGGCGGATGGCTGGGGACGGTGCTGCACACCTTTCCATCCACCATGGCGCAGAACTTCTGGATCGCAATTTTCGCTTGGTCCACCTGTTTTCTCGTCACTCTTCTGGTCAGCCTGATGTCAGCCCCCAAGGCGGAAGCGGAGCTGCACAATCTGGTCTATGGCCTGACGAAAATTCCGCAGGAGCAGGTGCCCTGGTACAAACGGCCGGCGCCTTTGGCGGCCATTGTGATCGCGGCGCTGGTGATCCTCAATGTGGCGTTCTGGTGATGATGCCGGGGTGCTTCCATGAATGACCTTCGCATTCCGATCGGAATTTTCTTTGGCATGGTCGGAGCCATCCTGTGCGTCACCGGGATCGCTGTCGATTATCGCGCGCCGCTCGAATCGGCCAACGTCAATCTGTATTGCGGCGCTTCCATGCTGGTTTTCGCAACGGTTATGTTGTGGTTGGCTCGGAGATCGCGCTCATAGCGGTCAGCGCCCGCGAACGGCATCGTCCAAAGACACATGGTTGTCGGCTAAAATCGTGCCGGTGGCGCGTTCGAGTGCGGCGCGAGCTTTGAGATACGAGCTCTTGGCCACCACCACCGTCGAGCGCGCCTGCGCCAGGAAGCTTTCATATTGAATGATGAAAAAGCTGGTGGATGCGCCTACTTGAAATTTGGCCTGCTCCACGTCGAGCGACTCCTGCTGCAGCTTCTCGGTCTCAACCGCCGCTTGATACGACGCGCGCGCCCGCCGCATCGCGATCACCGCGTCTTCCACCTCCAGCTGCGCCTGCTTGCGGAGCTGCTCGTTGAGCACCTGGCCCTGCCTCAGCAGGATCTGATCGCGCGCCACGTCGGCCTGCGCCACGCGGTTGCGCAGCGGCAGGGTAATATTGAGGCCGATTCCATAAGTTGGATACTTGCGCGTGGCAAGCTGCTCCAAGGCGCTGCCGTATCCACCTACCAGCGGCGAATTGACGGGCAAATCGAGGCCCGGTACAGCCGAATTCAATTGAGCCGCGAGCGCGCTATTCTGCGCGCTGCCCACCAGATCGATCTCCGGCCGTAACTCATTGCGCGAACCTTGCAAGCTGATGCGCGTATTGTCCAGTTGGATGCCGGCCTGCCGTAGGTCGGGACGATTGGCGTAAGCGGTGGCAACCAGATCCTGAAGCGGCGGAATGTGGTCCTCTCCGGGAACCTCGATGGTATCGGTGGGAATGATGCGGGCGTTCAGGATCTCAGGATCGTTGTCGGTACGGCGCGTGATGACGTTCTTGACAACCGCCTCCTGCTCTTCCAGCAGCCCGCGCGAATCGATCAAATCCTGCCGGATGGAATAAACCTGCGCGTTGGCGCGCGTCAGTTCAACCGGCGCTTGCGTACCCTCATCCACTTCCGCTTTTGTATCGGCGTAAAGCTTCTCGGCCGATGCCAGCGTTTCCTCCTTCACCTTCACGTCTTCATACAGCGCGACAAGATCGGTGTAAAGGCGCTCCACGCCGTAAACCGTGGCGATGAGCTGCTGCTCGACTAAGAGATTCGCGATCTTTTGCTCGTTTTTCGAAATGCGGATGAAGCGTCGATTTACCGCCAGGCCGAAGCCGCGCAGCAGCGGCTGGGTGACCGTGAATCCCAGGCTGGAGGTGGTGTACGGGCTGAAAGCGCTCTGCAGAGAATTGGTTGTGTAGCGGGAATTATCGAACCCGACATTCAATTCCGTGCCGGGTCCGAACCCTTGCGTATATCCGGCGTTGGCATTGGTGGTGTTGCCCGAGAGAGCGTTGACGCCGTAAGCCAGCGGATCGGTATCGGGCGTGGAGGTATGCGTCCAGTTCACTTGTCCGTTGATGGTGGGGTCGAATTGAGGGATGGGAGAGCCGTTTGAAAGCGGAAAGCCCTGCAGCAACGCGAGGTTGTCTAATTGTTCCGATAAGGCGCCCAGTTCCGACGGATTGGTGGGGACCGATCCCACGGCGCCGATGGCGGGGGTGGCGGCCGCGGTCACCAGCGGGCTGGCGGGCCCGCCCACTCCGACGGGCACTTCGAATACGTTGTAAGGCAATCCGCGCAGCAAGCCGCCGCCTTTGGCGCGCAGCAATTCCGTGTCGGCGGCGGGCATGTTGTAGCGCTCCAGCTGAACGTCCAGATTATTTTGGATCGCGAGCGCGATGGCGTCGGACAAAGAAAGATAAATATTGCCCGAACGCAGCAACTGCCGGATGAGAGGCGAATTGGCCAGATCCACCGGCGCGAGGCGATGTTCCATGTAGGGATTCGACAACCATTCGAACATCTCGGCCGGGTAACCCGGCGGCGCCAGCAGCAGCAAACTCAAGAGTACGACGCTAATCTTTTTCATAATGATTCAGTCCAGGCACGCGGGCGGCGATTGGGATCGAGCCCTGCGTGTTCTTCCAGAGTACGAGAGATGAGAAAAAGGCACGCGCAAGCGCTAGCGTTTGGTTGCGCCAGCATTGCCCATGGCTGCCAAAACGGGATGAACCTTCACGCCTTCCTGCACGGAATCGTTAGGATTGGCGATCACACGCTGGCCGGCGTCGAGGCCCGAAAGAATCTCGATATCGCTGCCGTAATCGCGACCGATCACCACGTGCTGGAAATGCACGGCATTGCCGGGACCCACCACCGCGACCAGAGTCCCCTCCGGGCGCACCGAAAGCGTATCGCTCGGAAGCAG
>Ga0335074_10003073_pt1 | contig 22736 bp, 15 predicted proteins | sample Lox_Sample_23_FD_206715 | JGI IMG/M metagenome (GOLD analysis project Ga0335074, IMG submission 206715) | Soil microbial communities from Loxahatchee National Wildlife Refuge, Florida, United States - Lox_Sample_2.3 | ecosystem: Environmental > Terrestrial > Soil > Wetlands | place: USA...
TTCGCGCGGGTGCGCGGGCTAACGCAGTGCTTGCATCCTAAGAACGCGTCACTTGGGCGCCGGACCTTGCGTCACCTGGACCAGATCGTTCACGCGGATCCATTTAGCGAACGCGGCCTTCACCTGGCCGGCCGTTAAGTCAACGTATTTATGCGCGGCTAACGTAGGCTCGTCTAAAGGGAGTTGATTTCGCACGCGAGAGATCAGACCATCCGCAATGCTATCCACACTCGCCTCAGAGAGCGGAATTTGTTGGAGGAGCAGAACCTTCGAGAGGTGCAAGGGATCCTCAGGCACCGGCTCATCCTGCATCTGCTTCAGGTCGCGCTCGATGATGGCGCGGGCTTTCGAGACATTGGGAGGATCACAGCCGTAGCTGACGGCATAGAAGGTGCGCGTGGGTCCCGATTCGATCCGGGAAGACACGGTGTAGACCAATCCCGCATTCTCGCGCAAATCGCGCGACAACCGGCTGGCGTAGAACGATCCGCCGAGCACGCGATTGCCGAGATTCAAAGCATAATAATCGGGATTGGCCCGGTTCATCGGCAGCGCTTCGGCGAGCGTGACTTCATCCTGCACCCGGCTGGTGTTGGGGACCGCGGTATTCGAAGGCTCATTGCGCGGCACCGCCGGCAGCAGGGTTTGCGGCTTCGGTCCCTCCGCTTTCCACGTGCCAAAGTTGTGCTCAATGGCGGCGCGAGCCTGCTCCGGTGTGACTTTTCCGATCACGACGATGGTCGTCAAATCGGGGCGATAGACGCGGCTGTGGTAGCTGTGCACATCGGCGAGAGAGAGCGAGGAAACGCTCGCGGGTGTGGCGTGGCGCAAATCGGGATCGTTATTAGGCAGCAGCGCCGACTCCAAGGCGTGCTGCGTAAGATAGCCCGGGCTTTTGAGCTCTCCGGCCACAGTCTCGGCAAGCTGCCCCTGGATGATTTTGAACGCGCCGGCCGGCAGCGCGGGATGCAGCTCATTCTGGGCCAGCAGTTCCACGCCACGATCAAAGTGATTTGCGAGCACTTCGAGCGAAAAATCGGTGCCAGCGGACTCATTTGCGCCGATGTCATCCAGCGCCTTCTGAAACGCGACCCGGTCCAGCGATACAGTCCCGTAGGAAAGCAGTTGATCGAGCATGTCGCTGACGCCTTCCTGATCCTTGGGACTCTCCAGATCGGAATTGTTCCGGATGTAGCCGTAGACGCTGATGGTGTCGCTGATGTTTTCCGGCTGCACGATCAGCTTGAGACCGTTCGAGAGCGTCATCACGCTGGGATGCACGGTAGAAGTCGGGATGGAGAGCTGATTCACTTTCTGCGCCCAGGCGGGCAGCAGAATGGAGGTGCTAGGGCTGGCCGCAAAGGATTCCGATCCGCCGAAGGATGAGGACGAAATCGGCTTACCGGATGGCTGCGGAACCAAGATTGCCGCGATCGCGTCGTTTTGATTCAGAAGACTGGCAGCTAGGCGAGTCACGTCGGCGGGCGTGACCTTCTGGATCGCGTCGATATCCTCGCTGGGGGACTGCCGGTCTTCTAGCGCCAGGACGCGGGACCACAGCATGGCGAGGCCGGAGATGGAATTTTTCTGGAATTCGGCGCTCGCCACTTCGTGCCGTTTAGCCGCGGTAACCAGATCGGCCGGGACCCCGTTTTTGGCGATGTTTTCAAGGACGCCTCGGACTTCGTCAAGAACCATCGTGCCGTTTCCACCGGCCGGAAACGCCGCCAACGCGTATCCGAGGCTGGCGCGCGGAAGATCGTTGAAGGCGAATCCCGCGCTCAATGCTTTGCCCTGCGGCACCAGATCGTAGAGGCTGCCGCGCTGGCTGCTGAGCACATCCGAGAGAACCTGGGCGGCGGCGAATTCCGGGCTTCTCGATCCCGGCCAACGGAAGGCTTCGACCGCGAGACCATACGGAAGATCGGTGGTGAGATGCAGCGTCTCCGCTTTCACCGGACCGAGTTGAACCTGCGCCTTGGCGGGGAGGGTCTTGGACGGGATGGGACCAAAGAGAGCCTTCACTTGGGCGATGGCCGCAGCCGGATCGACATCGCCCGCGATCACCAGGATCGCGTTATTCGGCGCGTACCAGGTTTGGTGAAAGTTCTGGAGCATGGCGCCGGTGGTCATGTTGAACGATGGCCGCGTGCCCAATGCGTCGTGCGCGTACGGCGTGCCCTTGAACATGGCCGTCAGCAGATCGGTGTAGAAGACGTACTCGGGATTGGAAAGATCGCGCGCCACCTCCTGCTCAATTGCGCCACGCTCGTGTTCCCAAAGCGCATCGGTGGCGAGCAGACCCTGCATGCGGATCGCTTCGATGTGCAGCGCCACTTCGAGATCCTGCTTCGGCATGGTGAAGAAGAACTGCGTGACGGACTGTTGCGTGTCGGCATTGAAATCGCCTCCCATGTTGGCGGCGATGTTGGCCAACTGATCGGCTGACAGGCCCGGGCTGCCGCGGAACATCATGTGTTCGAGCGCGTGGGCCATTCCCGGATAGCCGGCCGGAGCTTCGTTCGATCCCACCAGGTAATTCATCACCGTGGTGACTACCGGAGCCAGAGAACTGTGAACCACGACAATCCGCAGACCATTGTCCAGCTTGGCTCGCGTTACATCGCTGGCGGCGTTTGCGGCTTCGCAAAAGGACAGGCCAAATGCAAGAATCGCGGCCGTCAAGCTCCCAAAACGTATAAACACAAAGACCCTCCCGGGCATTAGACGCTTCCTGGCCCTGCTCCGATCATAAAACGCTTTGGGGGGTGGAGTGCGCGCTATCATGCGCGGCGGCGTTTCGAGGGAATCGCGACTCGGGCGGCTTCGGCTATCACCCGAAGCGCGCGATTCACTGCCCTGCTATCTGGAATGAGCGCAGCGAGGTCCGGCTCAGTCAGAACAAGATTGGATCCCGTGATAACACGGCGATATTTGCCTTTGACGCCCCGCAACTGCGACAGATCGTACTTGGGCCGCAAGTCTTTACTGCTCTTGGGTGCCGATGCCTTCTTCCTACTGTTCTTCTTCCTACTGTTCTTCTTCCTACTGTTCTTCCTCCTACTGTTCTATGGACGACGGAAATCGTGGCGTTCGGCACCGCGGCCCAGCCGATTTACTTGCTTCTGCTCTCTGACGTCCGATAGGCAAAGGCGTACCACAAATAGAGCGCGGCCGCGATCAGCGGCGGCGACGTACGAGCACCGGACATCCAGGCGTGCTTATAGATTGAAAAGCTCAGGTGCGCGATACCGTTGGCGAGCATCAGGAATGCGAACGCGTAGCCGGCCTGAACAGTCCAAAATGTTCCACGCCGCACCCAGATGGAGAGAATCAATAGACCCACCACTGCCAAAGCGAGCAGCACAATCCACACCGGAAACGTGAATTGAAGGCCGGGAAGGCCCAGCAGGGCGGCCATTTCCGGATTGTACAAATCCAGGAAATGCGTCGACGCTTCGTCGCCGATGTGTACGGCCAGCACGCCGCACAGCACAAGCCACGCAATGTAACGCCTTCGTTGGGGATACATTGGCCGGGACCAATTATAGGCGGAACAGCGGGCGTCCCATCGATGGACGCGAACTGAAGTAGAATTGTTCCGATTGCGAAAGGTCCCCAGGGAGGTTCCCGAGGAGGTTTGATGATGCGAGGCGTTCTGATCGCGTTGGCGCTGGTTCTTACCGCCGCGGCGCAGGATACGGCAAGGATCTACAACACGGCCAAGCTGAAGCTGATGGAGGGCAAGCCGATCACCGGCGCAACGGTATATTCGCCCGATCCGAACATTTACTGCGCGGTGGCGAACTCGGGCTACGACTTCACCTGGATCGAAATGCAGCATAGCCCGCTGACGTTTGAAGACGTCGCGCACATGATCTGGGCCTGCCGCGGCGCCACGGCGATGCCGTTCGTCCGGGTGCCGGACGCAACGGAAAGCGATATTCAGAAGGCCACCGATAGCGGCGCGCTGGGCATCATCGTACCGACGGTGGACACGGTAGAAAAGGCCGAGAACGCGGTAAAGTGGGCCAAGTATCCGCCGCAGGGCCGGCGCAGCATGGGCAGCGGCCAATACGGCGCGCTCTATGGCCGCGATTACCGGCAGACGGCGAATAACAACATGCTGGTAGTGATCATGATCGAGACCCTGATTGGCGTGGCCAACGCCGAGAAAATCGCCTCCGTCCCGGGCGTCGACGTGATCTTTGCGGCCAGCGTCGATCTGGGCAATTTCTCAGGTCACAAGCAGGGCGATCCGGAATACGAGGCTCTGGTGAAACGCATCCACGACGTCACGCTGGCGCATGGAATCAAGCTGGGCGGACCGCAATCCTGGAATAACCGGGCAGGCTTCACGTTCTTCCAGGGGCCCGGAGAAACGCAACTGATCCGCATTGGCGCGAAGGTCAATCTCAGCAATAAAGTCTTTACGAACGAGCTAGATACAGGCTCGCGTCCCACCGCCAAGTAGCTCGAAAGGGCCAATAACCAGAGGCCCGGAGGGATCATCTTGTTTACTACGATATAGATTGTAGCTCGAGCTGTTTATGTGGATCGTCCGATTAGCGCTGCGCCGTCCCTACACGTTTGTGGTGATGTCGCTCGCCATTCTGCTGCTCGGCATCACCGCGATCGTGACGATGCCGGTCGACATTTTTCCTTATATCGATATTCCCGTCGTGAGTATCGTTTGGAACTACGCCGGCATGTCGCCGCCTGAGATGGAAAGCCGAATCCTCACGGTCTTCGAGCGCGGCATGACGACCACGGTCAACGATATCGAGCATATCGAATCGCAATCCTACTACGGCGTCTCGGTGGTGCGTGTCTACTTCCAGCCGAACGTGAAGATCGACATGGCGATGTCGCAGATCACGGCCATCGCGAACGTCGTCACGCGCGCCATGCCGCCCGGCATTTTCCCGCCGAACGTGCTCAAGTACGACGCCTCCAGCGTGCCGATCATCCAGTTGGGCCTGGAAAGCAAAACGCTGAGCGAGCAAGAAATTTATGACTTGGCGCAGAACTTCATCCGTACTCCGCTGGCAACCGTGCAGGGCGCATCGGTTCCCGGCCCATACGGCGGCAAGCAGCGCCAGGTAGTGGTGGATCTGGATCCGAACGCGCTGTACGCCAAACAGCTCTCGGCCATCGACGTTTCGAACGCGTTTAATTTGCAGAACCTGATCCTGCCGGCCGGCACCATCAAGGTGGGCGATACCGAATATCCGGTTCGGATCAACAGCAGTCCGGAAATTATCAGCGACATGAACGAGCTGCCGATCAAGACCGTGAACGGCGCCACGGTGTATTTGAAGGATGTCGCTACGGTGCGCGACGGATTCTCGGTGCAGCAGAATATCGTGCGGACCAACGGAACGCGCGGCGCGCTGCTGACAATACTCCGCAATGGCCAGGCGTCCACGCTCGACATTGTGAACAAGGTGAAGGCTGCCCTGCCCCGCATCGAAGCCGCCATGCCGCCGGCGTTGAAGGTGCGGCAGCTTTTCGATCAATCGCTATTCGTTCGCGCGGCCATCAGCGGGGTGGTGAAAGAAGCGACCACCGCCGCGCTGCTCACGGGACTAATGATCCTGCTGTTTCTCGGAAGCTGGCGCAGCACGGTGATCGTGTGTATTTCGATCCCGTTGTCAATTTTGACTTCGCTCATTATTTTAAAGCTGATGGGCCACACCATCAATGTCATGACGCTGGGCGGCCTGGCGCTGGCGGTGGGCATCCTGGTGGACGACGCGACGGTGGAAATCGAGAACACACACCGCAATCTTGCGATGAAGAAGCCCCTGGTGCGCGCGGTGCTGGATGGCGCGCAACAAATCGCGATCCCGGCATTTGTTTCCACGCTCTCCATCTGTATCGTGTTTGCGCCCGTGCTGTTGTTGACCGGCGCGGCCAAGTATCTGTTCACGCCGCTCGCACTGGCCGTGGTGTTTGCGATGCTCGCGTCCTACATGCTCTCGCGCACCCTGATTCCTACCATGGTGCATTACTTATTGAAGCCGGAAGTGGATATGTACCGATCCGGCGAGCATGGCGAGAGCGGTACCGCGGAGGGGCATGCGCTGATCTGGCGTATTCACTTCGCATTCAATCGCCAATTCGAGCGGTTTCGCGCGTTTTATACCGGATTTTTGGATTGGGCGCTCGATCATCGCGCTCCCGTATTGGCCGGATTCCTGATTTTTTCAATCGGATCGCTGGGCTTGGTATACCTGGTTGGCCGCGACTTCTTCCCCACCGTCGACTCTGGACAAATTCGTCTCCACGCACAGGCGCCCGCCGGCACGCGGATCGAGAAAACGGAACTGATTTTCGCGGAAATTGAGAAAGAAATCCGGGATGTAATTCCGCCGGGCGAGCTGGACACCATTCTCGACAATATCGGCGTGCCTCCCGGCGGGTTCAATCTCGCGTTTGGAGACAGCGCCGTGATCGGCGAAAACGACGGCGATATTCTGATTTCGCTTACCCAGGATCACACGCCGACGGAGATCACCACCGAGCGGTTGCGCAAACGCCTGAATGAAAAATTTCCAAACGTCATTTTTTTCTTTGAAGCCGCCAATATCACGAATCAGATTTTGAATTCCGGATTGCCCGCGCCCATCGATGTGCAGGTGACCGGGCGCGATGCCGGACCCAATTACGCGATCGCGCAACAATTGGAGCGGAAAATTGAACGGATTCCGGGCGCCGCCGACGTTCACATTCATCAGGTAGTGGACGCGCCCGAGCTGCGGATCAACGTCGACCGCATCAAAGCGGGACAACTCGGGCTGACGCAGCGCGACGTCGCCAGCAGCCTCCTGATTTCGCTCAGCGGCAGCAGCCAGGTAGCGCCGAACTTCTGGCTGAACTGGAAGAACGGCGTCAGCTACAACGTGCTGATCCAGACGCCGCAATACAAATTGGATTCGATCGCGAAACTGATGCGGACGCCGGTTTCGGCCGCGGGCTCGGCCGTCGCGTTCACCACCGCCAGTTCCATGGAAGGCGTGGCCGATGAGGCGGCGGGCGCCACGGGCATTTCGCCGAATCAAAACTCGGCCGCGTACGGCAATCCCGGAGCCCTGCCCTACCAGACGCAACTGCTGTCGAATCTCGCAACGATCGAGCACACTACGGGGTCCGAAATCGCAAATCATTACAACGTGCAGCCGGTGTTCGATGTATACGCCAACATCGACCGGCGCGACCTGGGCGGTGTGGCTTCGCAAGTGGAGAAGATCATCGCGCAAACCAAGATTCCCAAGACTACGCAAATCATGCTGCGCGGCCAGGCGGCCACCATGCAGAGCTCGTTTTATCGCCTCGGCCTCGGTCTGCTCGCGGCCATCGTTTTGGTATACCTGTTGATGACCGTCAACTTTCAATCCTGGGTGGATCCTTTCATCATTCTGACCGCGTTGCCCGGAGCGCTGGCCGGCATTTTGTGGATGCTGTTCGTGACGCAGACGACCCTGAATGTTCCCTCTTTGATGGGCGCGATCATGTGCATCGGCGTGGCAACCGCGAACAGTATTCTGATGGTGGTCTTTGCGAACGACGAGCGAATGGAAGGCAAGGATGCGCGGGCGGCGGCGCTATCGGCCGGATATACGCGGCTGCGTCCGGTCCTGATGACCGCGGCCGCCATGATTTTGGGAATGCTGCCGATGGCGCTCGGAATCGGAGAAGGCGCCGAGCAGAATGCGCCTCTGGGCCGGGCGGTAATCGGCGGGTTGCTGCTGGCCACGGTAACGACGCTCGTGATCGTCCCGATCGTCTACAGCTACATGCGCACGAAACCGCCGGTAGATCACGATAAGCAGATCGAAGAGGAATGGCACGAAGGATTGCCGCAGTCCGAGTTCCAGACGTATTAAATTGCATGATTGAGATTAGATGACGTCCTCCACTATCAACGAACCCGACAATCCCACCGAACGGCCCGTTCCGGCTACGGAAGAGGAATTGCGCGCCGAAATCGAGCGGCTCAAGCAGCAACTCGCCCAGAAGAATACGCATGGGGCGCACTCGGCGCTGGACCATCCGCGGCGTCCGTCTGGCGGCAAGATTACGATGCTGCTGTTCGTGGCCGGCGCGCTTTTCGTTGGGGCGTTCTTTGCCGGGTACATCCCGCATCACCGCCGAGACTTGCAGATTACCGCCGAAGCCAACGCCGAGAACGAAGCGCTGCCGGATGTCACCGTGGTTGCGGCCAAGCGTGCTTCCGCGATGGGCGATCTGGTGCTGCCCGGCAACATTCAAGCGGTAACGGAAGCGCCCATTCTGGCGCGCGCCGAGGGCTATGTGCAGCGCCGCTATGTGGACATCGGCGATCGCGTCGCCGCCGGACAACTCCTGGCCGAAGTGGAGGCGCCGGATTTGGATCAACAAGTGCGGCAAGCGCAAGCCGCCGTGCAACAGGCCCAGGCCGACCTGGCGCGCGCGAGCGCGGCTCTCGAGCAGGGCAAGGCCAACGAATCCATCGCCAAGCTGACCGCCACGCGCTGGCAAAATCTGGTGCAGCGCGGCGCTGTTTCCAAGCAAGAGAACGATCAGTATCAGGCGCAGTATCAAGCTCAGGCCGCTAACGTGAAGGCGCTCGAGCGGGCGGTGGACGCCGCCAAGGGAAACATCGCAGCCATGCAGGCCAACGTGGGACGGCTAAGCGAAATGCAGGGTTATCTGAAGGTGCGCGCGCCTTTTGCCGGCGTGGTTACGTTGCGCAACGTGGACGTTGGCACGCTGGTCAACACCGGTAGCACCATGCTGTTCCGCATCGCGCAAACCAATCTGCTGCGGACGTATCTGAACGTTCCCCAATCCAGCGCGTCCGATGTCCATGCCGGACAGATGGCGTCGCTCGCCACGCCGGAGCTTCCGGAGCGCAAGTTCTCGGGAACCGTTACGCGCACGGCCAACGCGTTGGACCCCTCCAGCCGTACGCTGCTGGTGGAAGTGCAGGTGCCGAATCCGGAAGGCAAGCTCCTGCCCGGCATGTACGTCGAAGTGGACCTGCATCTTCCGCGCAAAGATCCTCCGCTCCTGCTTCCGAGCGACACCTTATCGGTGCGGCCCGAGGGCACTCTGGTGGCCGTGCTCGATTCTAAGAACAGGGTTCATTTCCAGCGCGTGGTAGTGGGGCGGGACTACGGGAGCAATATTGAAATCCTTTCCGGGATAGACGCGGGCGAGCGAGTGATCGCAAACCCGAACGATTCGGTCCAAGAGGGCGTCAAGGTTCACCCCGTTATGACTGGAGCTGGCGACGGAGGCGATCCCAAACGCTCACGCTAGCTCGTGCCGTTATCTCCTGTTGGCCTCCTTTCGCGTACCCTGAAAGAACACACACCGCGGCCCGCTTCCGCAGCCGCGTAAATGGAACCGAAACATCATGAAAAAGATTAGCGCCGTACTCCTCTGTTTGCTTTTGCTCGCGCCGGCGGGTTATCCGGCGGAATTCGACTGGCTGACAAATCCCTACGTCGAGCATCCCATCGCCCCGGTCGATTTGTCGAATTCGCCGCTCATCCGGCAGTTGTTGCGATCGGGCAACATCTATTTGTCGCTTTCCGATGCGATCGCGCTGGCGATTCAAAATAATCTCGACATTCAGCTGGAACGCTACACCCTGCCATCGGCGGACACGGATTTGCTGCGGGCCAAAGGCGGAGGAGTGGTTCGCGGCTTGACCTACGATGTATACGAAGTGCCGGTCGGCGTGGGCGGTCCCGCGAGCCCTCTGGTGACGTCGGCCGCGACGCTGGCAGTGGGCAGCGTAGGGTCGGTTCCGACCAATCCTTCCGAACTCGGAGCCTTGTCGGAGCAACTGGACAATCTTTCCCTGCTCCAGACCGTTCCGCTTTCCACCGGTCCGGCGGTGCCGCTGTTCGATCCGCAGCTCACCGGACAACTGAATTGGACGCACTCCACTACGCCCGATACGGATCCATCCGCTTACGGCGCCAATGCGCTCGCGGGCAATACAACGAACGCCGATGCAGCCTACGAGCAGGGGTTCGGGCCGGGAACCGAGCTGAATGTGGCGTTCGACAACCAGCGCAACACCATCAATTCCCTGCAGAGCGCATTCAGTCCCTACACGTCTTCTAACCTGGGCTTCACCGTAACTCAACCACTGCTACGCGGGTTCGGACTGGCCGTGAATCGCCGCTTTATCCGCATTTCGAAGAACGAGCAGAAGATCGCGAATCTGCTGGTGCAGCAGCAACTCATCGCGACGGTTTATGGCGTAGTCCGCTTGTACACGGACCTGGTGGCGCTGTATGAAGACGTGAAGGTGAAGGAGGAGACGCTGGCCTCCGCCCAAAAACTTTACACCGATACGAAGGCGGAAGTGGATGAAGGAACGCAAGCGCCGATCGAGCTGACACGCGCCAACGCGCAGGTTTATTCCATCCGGCAGGATCTGATCGATTCTCGCGGGCTGCTCCAGGAACAAGAAGCAATCGTTAAGAATGTGATCACGCGGCGCACCGACAACGATCCCGATATTCTGAACGCGGGGATTATCCCGACCGATACGATCGAGGTTCCAGCCAAGGATGAGACCCGGCCGCTGCAGGATCTGGTCGCTCTGGCGTACGCCAATCGGCCCGATTTAAGGCAAGCCGGCGTGCAAGTGGACAACACGCAAATCAACTTGGAAGGCTCCCGGAACGGACTGCGCCCGGAAATCGATTTGGTCGGCGTGGCGCAAAATAGCGCTTTGGCTGCCCAGCCGAATCCGCTGGTTCCGGCGCTCAATTCGCCGTTCATCGGCGGGTATGGCGGAGCGCTCGAGCAACTGGCCACGCGCAAATATCCGACCTACGGCGTGGGTCTTAACATTACCTTGCCGCTGCGCAACCGGATCGCGCAGGCCGACGTGGCGCGCGACGAAATCCTTCTGCGCCAGAGCCAGGTGGCGCAAACGCAGCTGCGAAAACAGGCGCAGCTTGAAGTGGAGGACGCCGTCATCGCTATGCGGCGCGCCCGGGCATCTTACGAAGCGGCGGTCGAAACCGAGAAATTGCAGCAAGAATCGCTCGACGTGGAACAGGCCAAGTTCAACGTCGGCGCGTCCACCAGCTTCTTCATCATTCAGTACGAAAGTTACCTGGCGCAGGCGAAATCCACGGTGGTGGTGGCGAAGAGTTCCTATCTGAAGGCTCGCGCCGCGTTGCAACGCGCCACCGGCACAATTCTTGACGACAATCACGTATCGCTGCCGGAAGCGGTGCGGGGCCGGCGCTAGTTCCTGCTTCAGGGCTTGCGCGCGATCAATTCGAAATTGCTGCTCAGCTCGCAGAGCAGCGGCGTGCGCGTGAGCGCTTCGTCCAAGACGCGAGAAGCTCGATACCCGGCCCCCCAGGACGGAAACAATCCGGCGAGGGGCGTCGAGGCGAAGTCAAACCAGCGGGTCGTGACGGCGAAGCCCGCCCGGCGGAACGGCTCGGTGGCCGAACGGGGCAAAAGCTGGCGCTCATCCTCGGTTTGATATTTCGCCATCAGCTTCGGAACCAGAATTTGCCCGAGAAAACCGGAGAGCCGGCGCGCGCTCGGATCGAGCGCATAGAACACGCCGCCGGATCGCAGCAGGCGCGCAAGCTGGTTTGCGAATGCGGCCAGGTCGGGATCAGGCAGGTGATGCAGGAAGAAGATCGCGATCACGGCGTCGAACGGCCGCCCGCCGAGATCCGCAGTCTGCCAGGCTCCTGCGATGAATTCGACGTTCGAGATCGTGCGCGCCGACGCGGTTTGGCGCGCCTCCGCAATGGCCGCGGGCGAAAGATCCACCCCGGTGATATGTGCGACGTGAGGCGCTAGCAGCAGTTCGGTGTCGCCGATGCCGCAGCCGATGCTGAGCACGCGCGATGCAGCGCCGATACCGGTGGCACGCAATAACCGGCGCACCAGATACCGGCGAAACAATACCACTCCCGGCTGGGCAAACATGCGCGGGCCATAGGTGCTGTACAGGTTTTCGTAATACGCTAGTTCGCGCTGCAGGACCTCGCCGGGCTCAGCTTGCATGTCCACCCGTCTTTCGCCTCCCGAGCCACAGCATGACTGCGCCGAAGATCAGCATCGCGGCCCCGCCATAAAGATTCACGTTTGCCGATTCGAGCGGCGCGTGGTAATCGGCCACCAAGCCCGTGGCGCCGACGATCGCGCCCACCAGCACGAAGAACGCGCCGATTGTAATTCGCAGATCGCTCATTTCACCAGAAAAGCACGTTCAGCAGTACCAGCGCTGCAATGACGATGAGGGCGAGCGGTGCGGGCCGCTTGTACCAGGGCACGTCCTCATGGGGGATTCGCGTAAGCCCATAAACCAAATTCTGGAGTTCCGATTCCACTCTCGGCGTCGAGATCAAACTTACCAGCGCCGTGGCAATCAGGCAAACCGAGAACGCACAGATCGCGATCCAAAAGTTCTGCGCCATGGTGGAGGGAAACGTGTGCCAGACCGCGCCCAGCCACCCGCCCTTGTTCTCGGCGACGGTCAAACCGTGCGTCGCGGCGGCTGCGGCCGTCCCCGCCAATAGCCCGGTAAAAGCGCCGTGGCCGGTCGCACGCTTCCAAAACATTCCCAGCAGGAATGTCGCAAAGAGCGGAGCGTTTACGAAGCCGAACACCAGTTGCAGAAAATCCATGATGTTGTTGAAATGCGTCGCCAGATACGCCGTACCAATGGAAAACGCGACCCCCGCGATGGTTGTTACGCGGCCGACCCACAGGTAATGCGAATCCGGCGCGTTCTTGCGAATGTGGCCTTGATAAAGATCGTAGGTCCAGACGGTATTGAAGGCCGTGACGTTTCCCGCCATTCCCGACATAAACGACGCCATGAGCGCCGTGAGTCCCAAGCCGAGCATGCCGGATGGATAGAATTGCGCCATCAAGGTCGTCAGCGTCTGGTCGTAATCGGGCCCACCCCCGCCGGGTTTGAGCGGGATCGAATAGCCGAGCGCCATGTGGGAAAGCGCCACTGCGGCAACGCCCGGCAGAATCACAACAAACGGCATCACCATCTTGGGAAACGCGGCGATGAGCGGTGTTCGCCGAGCCGCCGACATCGATTCGGCCGCCATCGCGCGCTGCACTACCAAAAAATCCGTACACCAATAACCGAACGACAGCACGAAGCCTAACCCCGCGACCAAGCCGAACACTTGTACGCCCATCGGATTTTCGGACGCGTGGCCGGCGTATTTCCAGGTGTGCGTCATTACTTGGGGAAGGCGCGCGGCCATACCGCTCCATCCGCCGGCCTTGAGCACCGCCAAAATCGCGAGCGGCGCGAACCCCAAAACGATCAGGAAAAATTGCAGGACTTCGTTGTAAATCGCGCTCGTGAGACCGCCGAGGAAGGTGTAGACCAAAACGATCGCGGCCGACAACAGCACCGACGCGGTGAAGCTCCAATGCAGCACCAGCTCGAACAGCAGCCCTAACGCGTACATCGAAATGCCGGACGAAAACACGGTCATCACGGCGAATGTCACGGCATTGAGCGCGCGCGTTTTCTCATCGAAGCGCAGTTTCAAGTACTCGGGCACGCTGCGGGCGCGGCTGCCATAGTAGAACGGCATCATGAAAACGCCGACGAACAACATGGCCGGAACGGCGCCGATCCAATAAAAGTGCGCAGTCATGATGCCGTATTTCGCGCCCGAGGCGCACATGCCGATCACTTCCTGTGCACCCAGATTGGCAGCGATGAACGCAAGACTTGTGATCCATACCGGGACGGAGCGGCCGGAGGTAAGGAAATCCTCGCTGGTGGAGACCCTGCGCTTCACGATCCAGCCAATGCAAAGGACGAAGACAAAATAGAGCGCGAGGATCAGGTAGTCGACAGGGGCGAGCCTCAAACCGCCTAAAGTCTAGCATAGGAACCGCGCGAAATCGCCGAATCGTCTTGATGCTGCGTACACCGCGCGGCCTGTGAGATCATTGCACCTTACCACTCGATGTTCGCGTACGCCTGCACTATCTTTCTCAGCGCGTTTCTGCTCTTCGCGGTCCAGCCGATGATCGGCAAAATCATCCTGCCATGGTTTGGCGGATCGGCCGCGGTATGGAGCACCTGCCTGATGTTCTTCCAATCGGCGTTACTCGCGGGGTACCTGTATGCGCATTGGTCCACGACTTCGCTGAAGCCCAAGAAGCAGGCGATGCTGCATATCGGATTGCTCGCGGTCAGCCTGGCGCTCCTGCCGATTCTGCCGTCGCCAAGTTGGAAGCCGTCGCACCCCGGCGATCCATCCCTGCGCATCCTGTTGCTGCTCGCGGCCACCATTGGACTGCCCTACATCCTGCTCTCCACCACCAGCCCGCTGCTTCAAGCCTGGTATGTCGCAGCCAAACCCGGCGCGATCCCTTACCGGCTGTTCGCGCTTTCGAATTTCGGATCGCTGCTTGCGTTGCTGAGCTATCCGGTGCTGGTTGAGCCGGTGTTCACGACACACAGCCAAGCCTACGGATGGTCGGGCATCTACGTAATCTTCGGCCTGGTTTGCGCGGTGGTCGCCTGGGTTGCGCTCCGTTCCTCTCCCACGCAGCCCCCGGCCCTCGCTCGACCCGCGCCATCTCAAACGCCGCCGCCCACTTGGAAAATTCGCGTCCTTTGGGCCGCGCTTGCGGCTTGCTCCTCTGTGTTGCTACTTGCGATCACGAATCACCTGAGCCAGAATGTAGCGCCCATTCCGTTTCTCTGGGTGCTGCCGCTCGGCGCCTATTTGCTGAGCTTCATCTTGTGCTTTGAGCGCGACAAGGTCTATCACCGCGGCGTCTTCCTGCCGCTGCTCATCATCGCGCTCGACGGCGCCGCTTACGCAACGTACGCGAACGAAGGCAATCCGAATATCGCGTGGGCGATCCCGACATTTGTAGCGGCGCTGTTCATTGGCTGCATGGTTTGTCACGGCGAACTGGTCCGCTTGAAACCGGACCCCCGGCATCTGACCGGCTTCTATCTGATGATCTCGCTCGGAGGCGCGATCGGCGGAGTCTTTGTTGCTATTATTGCGCCGCACGTTTTTCACACCTACCTGGAGCTCCCTTTATCCATGGTGGCTTGCGCAGCGCTCGCAGCCGGCGTGCTTTGGATCGCGCCCGAGAAATGGAAAGGCAAGATCCCGGTCACCGCCGTCCGCATCGGGATGGCTGCGTTTACGGTTGGCCTGGCGATCCATCTCGGCTATGAAAAGCATGTGAGCGATCAACGCTTCCGGCAATCGGAGCGCAACTTCTATGGCGTGCTGCGCGTGCGCGACATCCCGCAGAGCGAGGAGGAAACCGCGGTGCGGCGGCTGATTCACGGCACCATCAATCACGGCGAGCAGCTCCTCGATCCCGCACGGCGCGACCAGCCTACCAGCTACTACGGTCCGTACTCCGGCTTGGGCCGCGCGTTGGGCTATCTGCAGAAGCGCGAACCGGTGCGCGTGGCGGTGATCGGATTGGGCGCGGGCGTCACCGCCAGCTACTGCCGCCCGGGCGATTTTTTCCGCTTTTACGAGATCAATCCGCTCGCGCTGTCGATTGCCAGCACCTGGTTCACGTTTTTGCACGATTGCAAGGCGGATCACGCGGTTTTGCTGGGCGATGCGCGGCTGACGCTGGAAGCGCAGCCCAGCCAGCATTTCGATCTGATGGCGATCGATGCGTTTTCAAGCGACGCGATCCCGGTGCACTTGCTCACACACGAAGCCTTCGCGCTCTATTTCCGGCATCTGAAACCGGCGGGCATTCTGGCCGTCCATGTTTCCAATCGCTACCTCGATCTGGTTCCCGTGGTCTCGCGCAATGCGCGCGCTTTCGGCAAAACCGCGATCGACGTGGATGATCAGGATGAAGAAGAGGATTATTTCTCCGACAGCGATTGGGTGCTGGTTTCGGCCGACGCTGCGATCTTTCGCGACTCAGCGTTCAAGTCGTCGAGCGTCACGCCAGCGCGCTACCGCCCCAATCTGCGCCCCTGGACCGATGATTACAGCAACCTGTTTCAGATTCTGAAGATCCGGGATCCTTAATGCGCGCGGTACAATAAAAACTTCATGGCCCAGATGCTGGAGGGCAAGACCGCCCTCATCCTCGGCGTCGCGAACCGATGGAGTCTGGCATATGCGATCGCACGAGCCTTTGTTCGTGAAGATGCTAACGTCATTCTCACCTACCAGGGCGACCGCCAAAAACAGACCGTCGAGGAGCTCGCCGCCGAGCTCAAGGTGCACCAGGTGCTGCCCTGCGATGTAACCCAGGACGCCCAAGTGGACGCCTTAGCGAGTAGGCTCAAGGACCAGGGAACGGTTCTCAACGCAGTGGTGCACGGCATAGCGTTCGCCAATCGAGAGGATCTGAGCCGCGCGTTTGTCGAAACATCGCGGTCAGGCTTTGCGCTGGCGCAGGACGTGAGTGTTTATTCGCTGGTAGCGGTGGCGCGCGCGACTGCCCCGCTGATGGCGGCGCGGGATCACAACGGCAACCCGGGCGGCGGATCGCTGACCACTCTGACTTACCTTGGATCCACCCGCGTGGTAGAAAATTATAATGTAATGGGCGTCGCCAAGGCGGCGCTGGAGGCCTCGGTGCGATACCTGGCAGCCGATCTCGGGCCATCAAATATTCGCGTAAACGCAATTTCCGCGGGAGCCGTCAAAACTACATCGGCCCGCGGCATTCGGGACTTTTCGAAGATGCTGGAGGGTGGCGCAAAGATGGCGCCGCTTCGCCGCAACACCGACCCCGCGGAGGTTGCCGATACCGCAGTTTTCCTGGCCAGTGACCTGGGCCGGGGCGTCACCGGAAATGTAATTTACGTCGATGCCGGCGCGCATATCATGGGTTTTGCCCTGCCGGCTTCAACATCCTGACAGCTAGAACCTGACGAAATGACGCGAGCCACGTCTTATATATCGAGCCGGTCCGAAACCGTAAGCCAAATTGAAGCCGTTAGCCAGCCTGAAGCCGTTAGCAGAATTGACATCCGCCTCCAGCGATTTTTATCATGTGAAAGCAGCAGCCTGACCGCAGCAGGCCTCCTAGTGGGCGCTAGCGGCCAGTTATCGCAGTTCCTCCGAGTCCAACTATGATTACAGTTCAAGGCCTTACCAAGAGATACGCGCACACGATTGCCGTTGATCATATATCGTTCGAAGTGAAGAAAGGCCAGATCGTGGGCTTTCTCGGACCCAATGGCGCCGGGAAAACCACGACCATGCGTATTCTCACGTGTTTTCTTCCGCCTTCGGAAGGCACCGCGACCGTGGCGGGCTTCGATGTCCTCGAGCAACCGCTCGAAGTGAAACGACGCATCGGTTATCTGCCGGAAACTCCGCCCGTATATCCGGAAATGGAGGTGCAAGAATACCTCACATTTGTCGGAAAGCTGAAGGGAATGTCGGGTCAAAGTCTCGCCAATCGCGTCACCGAAGTTGCCGAACGTTGCGCCGTCGCCGATGTGCGGACCAAACTCATCGGCAAGTTATCCAAAGGCTACCGGCAGCGAGTCGGATTGGCGCAGGCGATTATCCATAATCCCGATGTTCTGATCCTGGATGAGCCCACCGCCGGCCTCGACCCCAAACAGATTAACGAGACCCGCGATCTGATCCGCAGCCTGGCGGGCGGCCACACCATCATCCTCAGCACCCACATCCTGCCTGAAGTGGAACAGACTTGCGAACAGGTGCTCATCATCAACAAAGGGAAGCTGGTTGCCACCGACTCGGTCCACAACTTGCAAAATCGCGCGCGCGGCGCTGAATCCGTGTTGGTGGAAGTGGAAGGCCGCCATGGCGCGATCGATGCCCATACCGTCCAGCATCGGCTGGAAACCGTCAACGGCGTCAGCCGCGTTTTACTGAAGGAATCCCACGACAACCGCTCCGTTTTCGAAGTGGAGAGTCTCAAAGACCGCTTCATCCGCGGCGATCTGGCGCGCGCCATCGTCGAATCCGGCTGGAATCTCAACGAGCTCAAAGGCGCAGCCATCAGCCTGGAAGAAGTCTTCCTGCAGCTTACCGGCGGCGAAAAGGCCGAGGAACCGGTGGAACTGGAAGCGGTCGTGCAAGGAGAAGCTCAATGAGAAATACCTGGGTAATTTGCCAGAAAGAACTGAACAGTTATTTCGTTTCGCCCGTGGCTTATTTGCTGCTGACGATGTTTGCCGTGATTTTCGGGTTCTTCTTTTGGAACTCGGTCGGGTATTTCAATGCCGCCAGCCTGCAAGCGCAGATGAGCGGCCAGAACATGCCCATGAGTGTGAACGAATATGTTATTCGCCCCCTGCTCTCCAACATCAGCGTGGTGGGCCTGTTCTTCATTCCGATGATTACCATGCGCCTGTTCGCCGAAGAAAAGCGCCAGGGCACCATCGAACTGCTCGCCACCTCGCCCATTCGCGATATTGAAGTGATCATCGGCAAATGGCTGGCCGCGCTCATGCTCTACGGCGTCCTGCTGCTGTTCACCGCTATCAATTTCTCGTTCCTGTTCCGCTATGGCAATCCCGACTGGAAGCCGCTCGCCATTGGCTATCTCGGCCTTTTGTTGCAGGCCGGCGGGCTTCTTGCGATCGGAACTTTCATCTCAACGCTCACCAAGAATCAAATCATCGCCGGCGCGGCGACGTTCGGTGTCTGCCTGTTGTTGTGGGTTCTGGAGTGGGTATCCGGTTATGAAACCGCGGTTTGGGCGAAAGTTCTGGCGTACATGTCGGTGATCACCCATTTCGATTCCTTTTCGAAAGGCGTGCTTGACACCAAGGACGCAGTGTTTTACGTGTCCGTAATTTTCCTGGGGTTATTCCTGACATCGCGTTCCATGGAATCCCTGCGTTGGAGGTCGTAAGTGAACACCGGTTGGATGAAAACAAGACAGACGAAGTACGCGGCGTACGTTACGGTTTATATTGTCGTGATATTGGCCATTTTGGTGGCCGCAAATTTCCTGGCGAATCGCTATAACAAAACCTATGACGCAACCGCGAATAAGCAGTTCACGTTGTCGGACCAAACCAAGAAGGTGGTGGGCGAGCTGAAGCAGAATGTCACCATCAGCTATTTCGACCGCTCCACGGGCATGCAGGGCGCCAAGGATTTGCTGGATCGCTACTCCAATCTTTCATCGAAGATTCACGTGCAATATATCGACCTGCTGAAAGATCCCACCCTCGCCCGCGCCGACAACGTCACGCGTGAAGGCGAAGCGGTCATCACCGTCGGCAACCGCCGCGAAGACGCCAAGACGTTTGATGAAGAAGGCGTCACCGGCGCGCTGATCCGCGCCATGAAGGGCGGCGAGCGCACGGTCTGCGTCATTACCGGCCACGGCGAGCATCGTCTGGACGATTCTTCGCAATCCGCGGGCTTCTCCGGCTTCCAGACCGTCGTCAGCAGGGACAATTACAAAATTCAAAGCGTCAATCTTCTTCAGAAAGCGGAGGTCCCTTCCGATTGCAGCGTGCTGGTGGTGGCTGGCCCGACCGGCGACTATATTCAGCCCGAAGTGGACGCCATCAAGAAGTACGTCGAAGGCGGCGGACGCGCGCTGTTCATGCTGGATCCGCCCTTAAAGCTGGGCGAGAGACAAGTGGCGGATAACCAGGCGCTCGATTCCCTGCTCGAGAGCTGGGGCGTGACTCCCGAGAACGATCTGCTCCTGGATGAAAGCGCGGCGTCGCAATTGCTGGGCGGTGGCCCGGAAGCGCCGGTGGTGATGCAGTATGACTCGCATCCCATCGTCAACGATCTCACGAATATCTCGACCGCGTTCCCGCTCTCGCGCTCGCTCGAAACGAAGAACACCGACAAGACCACCGTCACGAAACTGTTCTCGACATCCGCCGACAGCTTTTCGACGAATAATCTATCCTCGGCCGAAATCCGTATCGATCCGAACAAAGACAAGCACGGGCCGTTCACGTTGGCTGTCGCCGGCACCTACAGCACCGGCAAGCCGAATGACGAAGGCCGGTTTGTGGTGATCGGAAATTCATCCTGGGCTTCCAACCAGGCGCTCGGCTTTAGCGGCAATCGCAATCTGCTGCTGAATACCGTCAATTGGCTTTCCTCCGATGAGGACCTGATCGCCATTCGTCCCAAACAGCCGGAAGATCGCCGGATCACATTAACCCGCGCCCAATTCCGCATGGTGCAGACCACCAGCCAATTCTTTCTGCCGCTGATCGTCATCTTCGGCGGCGTGATGGTGTGGCTGAAGAGGAGATAGCCGGTGATGCGAATTCGTGGTTTGTTGGTCGCAGTGGTTTTGCTGGCCGGCCTCGGTGTGGGCTTATATTACTCGAACAAAGAGAAAGCGGTTGAGGCGGCGAAACCTCCCGCCGATGAGCCACCGAAAATCATCGCGCTCAGCGAAAACGACATCAGCAAAATCGCGCTAAAGAAGAAGGACGCGCCGGAGACGGTTCTGGAGAAAACCGCTGGGAAATGGCAGATCACGGCGCCGAAACCCTACCCTGCCGATCAGGATGCCGTCAATCAGTTGGTGAGCTCGGCGGCGACTGTCACCAGTGACCGTCTGGTGGAAGCCAAGGCTTCGAACCTTTCGGCGTACGGCCTCGGCTCTCCGGGCCTGGAAGTGGACATCACGGGCAAGGGCGGGAAGGTCACCAAGCTCGAATTCGGCGACGATACGCCGACCAGCAGCGGAACTTATGCCATGAAGGCCGGCGATCCGCGCCTGTTCACCGTCGCTACCTACGTCAAGAGCGGCCTCGATAAATCCGTTAACGATCTGCGCGATAAACGCCTGCTCACGTTCGATCAGGACAAACTCAGCCGCGTAGAACTGATAGCCAAAAAACAGGACATCGAGTTCGGCCGCGATAAAGATCAATGGCAGATCGTAAAACCGCGACCGCTGCGCGCGGATGGTCTGCAGGTCGACGAGATGCTGCGGAAAATCAAAGACGCCAAGATGGACCTGACGCTTTCCGCCGACGACGCCAAGAAATCCGCCGCGGATTTTGCGTCTGGAACACCGGTTGCGACAGTGAAGCTGACCGACCCTTCGGGCATGCAGGAGATCGAAATCCGCAAGGTCAAGGACGATTACTACGCCAAGTCCAACGTCACACCAGGTGTGTACAAAGTGACCGCCGAGCTCGGTACCGGCGTCGACAAATCGCTCGATGACTTCCGCAACAAGAAGCTATTCGATTTCGGCTTCAACGATCCGAACAAAATCGACATGCATGCCAATGGGAAAACCTACGATTTTCAAAAGGGCGGTGACGATTGGTTCTCCAACGGCAAAAAGATGGACAGCATCAGCCTGCAATCGTTCCTCGATAAACTGCGCGATTTGTCGGCCAGCAAGTTCATCGATACCGGGACGCTCGGCACACCCGTGGCCGATATCACGGTCGTCTGGAACAACGGAAAGAACACCGACAAACTGCTGATCGCAAAGCAAGGCTCGGATTACGTTGCACAGCGCGTAAACGAACCGGCCCTCTACGGCCTCGACGCCAAAACGGTGACGGACCTGATGCAAGCCGCGTCCGACGTGAAGCCTGCGCCGCCGGAGAAGAAGAAATAATCCTTACCGCCGTCTTACAATGAGGTTAGTGACCGGTCTCCTCACCGACCTTTACCAGTTGACGATGGCGGCTGGGTATTACGAGGCCGGAAAAGCGAATGAAGTAGCAACGTTTGAGCTGTTCTTTCGCCGGCTCCCGCGCTATCGCAACTACGTGGTCGCAGCCGGTCTGGCGCAAGCCGTCGATTATCTCCTCAACCTGAAATTCACTGATGAGGAGATCGATTACCTCCGCGGCCTGCCGCAGTTCCGGCGCGTTTCCTCCGGTTTCTTCGACATTCTGCGCGGCTTGCACTTTAGCGGCGACCTCTTCGCGATGGCCGAAGGCACCCCGATCTTCGCCAACGAACCCTTCCTAACCATTCGCGCGCCATTGCTTGAAGCGCAGATCGTCGAGACCTACTTGCTTGCGAGCATCGGGTTTCAATCTCTCATTGCCACCAAGGCATCCCGGATCGTTGAAGTCGCGGGCGGCCGCGCTGTGGTGGACTTCGGCACGCGGCGCGCGCATTCTCCCGAAGCGGGTGTACTGGCTGGACGCGCATCCTATATTGGCGGCTGCATCGGCAGCAGTAACACCGAAACCGGCTTTCGCTACGGCATCCCCGTGTTCGGAACAGCCGCGCATTCCTGGGTGCAGGCGTTCCCTTCAGAGAAGGAAGCGTTCCAGCGCCTGCAGGAATTGCTCGGCGACGCGACGGCTTACCTTATCGACACTTACGACACGCTGGAGGGCGCGCATACCGCTGCCTCGCTCGGGCCGCCGATGTGGGGCGTTCGTCTGGACAGCGGTAATTTGGTGGAGCTTTCGCGCGAGGTGCGCAAAATCCTGGACCAGGCCGGTTTGCAGAATGCAAAGATCATGGCCACCAGCGATCTGAATGAGTACAAGATTCTCGAATTTGCGGCCGCCGGCGCGCCTATCGATGCGTTCGGCGTGGGAACCGACCTGGCCACATCCACGGATTCGCCGAATCTGGGCGTCGTCTACAAAATGGTGGAACTCGAAGGCCGCTTCACCGCAAAATTCAGCGAGGATAAGCACACTTTGCCCGGAGCGAAGCAGGTGTTTCGCTTCGCCGGACATGATGTCATCGGCTGCTCGTGGGAGTGCCTGGGATGCGGCGCGGACGGCCCGGAAGCGAAGGCCTTGT
>Ga0335074_10003074_pt1 | contig 22733 bp, 22 predicted proteins | sample Lox_Sample_23_FD_206715 | JGI IMG/M metagenome (GOLD analysis project Ga0335074, IMG submission 206715) | Soil microbial communities from Loxahatchee National Wildlife Refuge, Florida, United States - Lox_Sample_2.3 | ecosystem: Environmental > Terrestrial > Soil > Wetlands | place: USA...
GCGTCGGTATCACCGGCACGCAGACCGAGCTCGCCGCCGATGCCGAACAACTCGTCCGTCGTCTCAAGCAGTTCACGCAACTTCCCATCGCACTCGGCTTCGGCATCTCTACACCGCAACATGTCGAGGCCGTCTCGCACTTCGCCGATGCCGCCGTCGTCGGTAGCGCCGTCGTCGCCCTGATCGAGCGCACGCCACCCGAACAAGCAGCTGCAGCGGTCGGCGATTTTGTCCGCTCTCTTCGCGGAGCTACCGGCCGCCCACACAACGAGATCGTCAGCGAGGTGCACGCATGATCTCCACCGCCAGCACGTATCATCAATATGAGGACGGCCTATGGACATCGCCGATTGGCGCACCCGAATCGATGCACTGGACGAGCAGATCGTTAAGCTGCTCAATGAGCGCGCAGCCTGCGCCATTGCTATCGGCGAGATCAAGCGTCAAAGCAGCGCAGCCATTTACGAGCCGCGCCGCGAGCGTGAGGTCATCGAACACGCCCGCAATGTTAATAGTGGTCCGCTCGCCGGTGAGCAGGTGCAGGACATCTACGAACGCATCATGGACATCATGCGTTCGCTGCAGCGGCCTGATCACGGCGTTCACGCCGCGCCCTCAGCTCCCGGCAAAAGCTAATCGCACACAAGTTCTGCGCAAGCAGCGCACACATTCGCAAGCAATCGCCGTCACGCGAACGGCATAGGAAGGATTCCAGTGATGATCGTCGCCATGCAGGACCGAGCTACCGATGAGCAGATCCAACACGTGATCGAGCGGATGGTCGAGCTCGGCTTCAACGTCCACCGCACGACAGGCGAGACGCAAACCATCCTCGCCGGCGTAGGCACGCCCGGGCACTTCGAGATTACCGAGTTCCAGGTTCTCCCCGGTGTACACCAGGCCTATCGCATCTCCTCGCCCTACAAGCTCGCGGGCCGCGGCTTTCGTCCTGAAGGGACGCACGTGCGCTTCCCCAACGGCGTCACCGTCGGCGGCGAAGAGATTGTCATTATGGCCGGCCCCTGCTCGGTCGAAAGCCGTGACCAGATTCGCCTCAGCGCGAAGCAGGTCGCTGCCGCCGGTGCGCAGTTCCTTCGCGGTGGAGCGTACAAGCCGCGCAGCTCACCGTACAGCTTCCAGGGCATGGGAGTCGAAGGCCTGAAGATCATGCGCGAGGCGGCCGATGAGTACGGCCTGCTTGTCATCACCGAGGTCATGGAGATCTCGCAGATCGAAGTCATGCTCCCGTACATCGACTGCTTCCAGATCGGCGCGCGCAACATGCAGAACTTCAACCTGCTTCGCGAACTCGGCCACGTGCGCAAGCCGTGCCTGCTCAAACGCGGCATCTCCGCAACCATTGAGGAGGTCTTGCTCTCCGCCGAGTACATTCTCTCCGGCGGCAACTACGACCTCATGCTCTGCGAGCGCGGCATCCGGACCTTCGAGACCTACACGCGCAACACCATGGACGTCTCCGCGATTCCCGTGCTCAAGAAGCTCACGCACCTTCCCGTGCTCGGCGACCCGTCGCACGGCGTCGGCAAGCGCGACCTCGTTCCAGCACTCGCTCTCGCTTCGGTCGCCGCCGGCGCAGACGGCCTGCTCATGGAGATGCACCCGAACCCGGACAAAGCCATGTCCGATGGCGCGCAGTCGCTCTTCCCGGATCAGCTCTCGGAACTGGTCTCGCGCCTCCGTAAGCTCGCTCCCGTTGTCGACCGCAGCATCGCGCCGGCCGTTGCCGCGGCCCACGCGTAACAAGGAGCTCGCGATGCGTCGCATCGTCGTCAAACTAGGGACGAACGTCATCATGCGCCCCGACGGCAAGGTCGCACTCGGCCTGCTCTGCGGCCTGGTCGAACAGATCGCCGCCCTGCGCGCCCGATGCATCGACGTGCTCGTCGTAAGCTCCGGCGCCATCGCTCTCGGCGTCGAGCGGCTCGGTTTTGCCCAGCGTCCAACAGCGCTCGAAGAAATGCAGGCCTGCGCTGCCATCGGGCAATCGCGTTTGATGGCTCTCTACGACGACGCTTTCGACCGGCTCGATTGTCACATCGCGCAGGTACTCCTCACCGAAGACGACTTCCTCGATCCGGTCCGTCACGCAAATCTGCGCGCTACGCTGCACTCTCTGCTCAAACTGGGAGTCATTCCCATCGTCAACGAGAACGACACCGTATCGACGATGGAACTCGATCGCCCGATCGCATCATCTAGTCGCGTGATCGACGAACAAGGCGAACTCGAAACAACTCCGCTCACAAACGGAACACAGGCGCGCCTCTTCGGGGACAACGACAAGCTTTCTGCCCTCTTGCTCACCCACATCGACGCCGATCTGCTCGTCCTGCTCTCCGATGTCGATGGCCTCTACGACCGCAATCCTGCAGAGCCCGGCGCAAAGGTTATTCCGTCGGTCTCATCGATCAACGAGAACGTACTCGAACTCGCGCACGGAGGCAACGGCCGCGGTCGCGGCGGCATGCTGTCGAAGCTCGAGTCGGCGCGTATCGCACTCGACGCAGGCAAAGAGGTCGTCATCGCCAACGGCCGGACGCCGTCTGTTCTCGAGCGCATCGTTGCCGGTGAGCTGGTCGGAACCCGCTTCTCCGTCGCGCGCTCCGCCGAGGTCGCGCCATGAGTGCAGGTGTGCGCGAGATCGCCGAGGCAGCCAAGCGCGCCTCGCGCTCCCTGGCTTCGCTCGATGAGGCGAAGCGTGACCGTGCCCTCGAATCAATGGCCTCCGCTCTGGAGCGGGCCGCAAAGGAGTTGTTCAACGCGAACCAGCACGACGTTCAATCTGCGAGCTCACGAAACCCCGACGAAACGCTGCCGGCGAGCGCGCTTTCTCGCCTGAGGCTTACCGAAGGCAAACTTCACGAGATGATCGATCAGGTTCGCTCCGTCGCGGCATTGCCTGATCCACTCAATCGAAAGCTCGACGCAATCGAATTGGACGAAGGTCTGAACCTCGAGAAAATCTCCGTTCCACTGGGCGTGCTCGCCGTCATCTTCGAAGCCCGTCCCGACGCTGTGACGCAGATCGCCTCTCTGGCCATCAAGTCTGGCAACGCTGTCATCCTCAAACCCGGCCGAGAGATCGAGCAAACGGCCAACGCCATCATCGATGCCCTTCGCAGTGCGCTTGCGAGCGAAAGCATCCCTGAAGACGCAATCTCCCTCGTGCTGGGTCGAGAGAGTGTCACTGACTTGCTCGCTATGCATGACCTTATCGACATGGTCATCCCTCGCGGTTCAAAGTCTCTCGTTGAATATGTTCAGGCGAACTCGCGCATTCCAGTTCTCGGCCACTCCGAAGGCATCTGCCACATTTACGTCGATCGCGCTGCTGACCCTCAACTTGCCCTCCGCCTCATTGACGACGCGAAGCTCGACTACCCTGCAGCCTGCAACGCCGTCGAAACCGTCCTCGTGCATCGCGAAATTGCGCACGACTTTCTTCCGCAACTTCTCAGTCGAATGCGCAAACGCGGCGTCATCGTTCACGGCGATGAACAAGTCCGCGCTGCGAACAGCGAAGTTCAGGCGGTCGCTGACTGGCATCGCGAGTACGGAGAGCCGGAGCTGGCAATCGCTATCGTTGACTCGCTCGATGCGGCAATCGAACACATTCACAAACACGGCTCAGCGCACACGGAGTTGATCGTCACTCAAGACGAAGCAGCCGCCGAGAAATTCCTGCACGACGTCGATGCTGCGGGTGTCTTCCATAACGCTTCCACGCGCTTCGCCGATGGTTTTCGATACGGCTTCGGTGCAGAAGTCGGCATCAGCACCAGCAAGCTGCACGCTCGCGGCCCGGTCGGCCTCGAAGGACTGACAACCTATAAGTACGTGCTGCGGGGCCACGGTCAAATCGCTGGTGATTACCGCGGAGCGAACGCGCGCGCATTCACGCATCGACGCGAGGGCAGCCAGTGAGAGTCCTGATCGTAGGGACAGGCCTGATCGGCGGATCCATCGGGCTGGCACTCAAATCGCTCGGAGACTTCTCCGGCGAGGTCCTGGGCTGGGATGAAAACGCCGACGAGCTTCGCACTGCTCTTCGTATTGGAGCAATTGATCGCGCTCTCGCCGATCCCGCGACCGTGCTGCAAAAGGACATTGCCGAAGTCGCGGTGCTTGCAACGCCCGTGCTTCCCATCCTGGACTGGATGGAGCGGCTCGCTCCTGTGCTCGGAGAAAAGCAATTGCTTACTGATGTGGGTTCGACGAAACGCGAGATCGTTGAACACGCGCGACTCTTGTTTAATCGGCCGGGACGCGCAAGATTTCTGCCCGGGCACCCGATGGCGGGCAAGGAGTCCGGCGGAGCGGCGCTGGCCGAAGCCGGATTGTTCCGCGGCGCTGCGTGGTTATTCACGCCCACCGAAGGATTGGCAAACACCGAGAAGTCAGGCGAGAACAGCGACTTGGAGCGGAAGTGGCGCGGGTTGGTGCAGCAGTTCGGCGCGCGGGTGATGGAGATGGATGCGGAGCGGCACGATGAGGTCTGTGCATGGGTGAGCCATCTGCCACAGATGTTGTCGACGGCGCTCGCTGCGCTGCTGGAGGAGACGTTTGCCAGCGACCCTGAGGGACGCGCGGCGGTCGAGGCGATTGGAGGGCGGGCGCTCCGGGAGACGACGCGGCTGGGAGCCAGCCCGTACAGTATGTGGCGCGATGTGGCGATGACCAATACGGAGCCGATTGCGGCGAGCTTGCTGGCGCTCGAACGACGGCTCGAGCACATGCGCGAAAACCTGCGCACGCCTGAACTCAAAGAAGAGTTTCGGTTGGCGAACCGGTTTCGTGATCGGTGATAGCGGTTTGAGAATAAAGATGGTTGTCGGTTAGGATCGATTCGTTGAAGGAGTGAGGATGAGCTCGCACAATAAAAAAGGTCTGATTGCCTGGGTTGACTGCTACTGGTATTGGCTTTTGATCGCGTTCGGAGTCGCGTGCATGCTGGGTCTTGACTTCTGGCATCCGATTCTCGGCGGTTAACTGAGCCCCCCTGTTTTTCTGGCAAAGTCTTCAAAGCAGATACTTTAGCTTTGGACTTAGGATTGTTTGTACCCCTCCTGAAATGGCAACGCCCGGCGGCTGCCGGGCAAGAACTCCTACTCTTAAGTCTATCGGCCGTGTCAAGGAATCCGGTGGAAATCCTTGAGCCAATCGCTCGGTCGATCAACCGCAAAGTAGTATGCTACATAGCAGCATAAGGACCGAGACGATTTGGTTGTCCGATTCAAACGCATCATGTCCGGGCTGCGATCGGAAGAGACAATCGGGAGTGACTCGGGTCAGCCGATAGGACGGACCGAGGGGTTTGGGGATGGGCGGACGGCAGTTCCGGGTTTTGCTGCGCTTATTTTTGTTCAGAGTGGTGGACGTTGATCTGCTTTCGTCAGAAGCCGACCCGGAGAGGCTGCTGGGGCAGATTGCGGGGGGCCTGCTGGGCGTAAGTTTTCTGGTAACAGTTCCACTGCTGTTTCTGGGCGGTGGCCGCCTTCCGGAAGGTATTGCCGACATCTTCGCCCACTTCTTTGTCGCCTCGACGATGATGGTGGTGGGGCTCTTTGCGGTGCTGAGTTGGGACGAGGTATTCCCAACCCAGCGAGATGTGCTGGTGCTGAGTTCGCTGCCAGTCCCCACAAGGATGATCTTCGGTGCGAAGATGGCCGCGCTCGGCGTGGGGCTCGCTGTGGCGGTTGGCGCGTTGAACGGCATCTCCGGACTGCTGTGGCCGTGGCTATTTGCGCCTTCAGGCAGCGGTTTTGCGGGGCCGTTTCGCGCGATGGGGAGCTTCTGGCTGACGCTGCTGATGGCAACAGTATTTGTTTTTGCCGCGACGCTGACGGCCCAAGGGCTGGCGTCAAGCGTGCTTCCGAGGCGGGTGTTCTTGAGAGTTTCGGCGGTGATGCAGGTGGCGTTTTTCGGGGTGCTAGTGAGCGTGTATGTGCTGGAGCCTTCCCTGGAATCGACGACTGCGTTGCACCTGGCAACGAACCATCGACTGCTGGAATGGCTGCCGACGTACTGGTTCTGGGGATGTTCGAGCAATGGAACGGCGCGGCGCATGGAGTTCCCGAAATAAACTGGCTGGCGACAAGGGCTTGGGTGGGCTTAATGGTTGCAGTTGGCGGCGCAGCGGCGACGGTGATGCTTCGCTACTTTTACGCGATGCAGAGAGTGATGGAAGAACCGCAGATTGCGCCGGCGCGGCGAAGGCCGCTACGGAACTTCGGGAGCCCGGCGCAGAGGGCCGTGCTATCGTTTGCGCTGCAGACGATCTCGAGAAGCAGCAGACACAGAATGATCCTGAGCTTTTACATGGGGTGCGGGCTCGGCGTAATGCTTGTTCTTCTGCGGCCTTCGATGGGCAGCCGGAACGGAATCGCGGTTGCGCTGCTGGCCGGGAGCTCTTTGATGTTCTGCACGGCCGCGGCGGCGATGCGCACAGCTTTTCGATGCCGCTAATGCTCGATGCCAACTGGGTCTTTCGCGTGGCCACGCTCGACAGAGCGCCGGAATATTTGAAGGCGGTGCGCCGTTCGTTCCTGCTGCTGGGGATGGCTCCGCTGTGGAGTGGCGTTGCGGCACTCCTGCTGCTGACGCTGCCGTGGCGGGCCGCGGCGGCGCACCTTGCGTTGCTGGCGATTCTTGCGGTGATGCTGACCGACCTTTGCATGGGACGATTCGGCAAGATCCCGTTTACCTGCTCCTATCAGCCGGGAAAGGGCAATCTGCAATTTGCGTTGTGGGGAGCGCTCGCTCTGCTTCCGCTTTCGCTGCTTGGGGCTCGTTACGAATGGGCGCGCGTGCAGTCGTTGCGCGGGGAATTGACGGTTGCGCTGCTGCCTGTGCTGCCCGCGATCGGACTCCACTGGTGGACGGACAGGCGCGTGCGGGCGGCGAGCGAGCTGCTATTCGAGGACGCCGAGGAGCCGGCGATCGTGTCGCTGGCGCTGGCGGTGGATGCTGGCGTGCAGGCAGGGGTCCAGGGCACGTAACTGCGGCCGCCGCGCCGATGTTCCTCGTTATTGGAGCTCGCGATAGCGGAAGCACTCGACCAGGTGGTCGTTCACAATGCCGACGGCCTGCATGTGAGCGTAGATGATCGTCGAGCCGACGAAGTTGAATCCGCGCTGCTTGAGGTCCTTGCTGAAGGCGTCGGATTCGGGTGAGGTGGCGGGAATCTGCTGCATGGCCTTCCACTTGTTGCGCTTCGGTTTTCCGTCGACGAAGCGCCAACAGTAGGCGTCGAAGCTCGAGAACTCTTCCTGGATTTTCAAAAAGGCGCGGGCGTTGCGCACAGAGGATTCGATCTTCAGGCGGTTGCGGACGATGCCGGGATCGAGAATCAGCTTTTCGATTCGTTTTGAACTGAATCGCGCGACCTTCTGGGGATCGAAGTTGTCGAAGGCGCGGCGGTAGGCTTCGCGCTTGTTGAGGATGGTCGACCAGCTCAGGCCAGCCTGCGCGCCTTCGAGGATGAGGAACTCGAAGTGGGTGCGGTCGTCGTGGATGGGGACGCCCCACTCGCGATCGTGATACGCGAGCATCAGTGGATTGTCCCCACTGACCCAGGCGCAGCGTTTCTTTTTGAGGTCGTCGGGCATAGCCATGTCCATCGTAAAGCTGAATCGAAGAAATGCGCGACGCGGGAAAGGCTAGTGCGTTCTGCTGCCGGAGGCCTTGGGGGGCGGAGGTGGATAGGCGGGTTTGGGCTTGGGGGCCTTGAAGATGGCGGGCTCGGGCGGTGGGAGCGGCTCGTGGGTGCGGTGCTGGCTGACGGCTTCGGCGATGGCGTACTTGAGCTTGTCGATGCCTTCGCCGGTGACGGCGGAGATGGTGTAGAAGGGCAACTTGCGGCGGGTGGCGAAGGCCTTCAGCTTTTTGAGTTTTTCGGGGTTGGCGACGTCGGCCTTGGTGGCGACGAGGATGGTCGGTTTTGCGGCGAGCGCGGGGTCGAAGGCCTTGAGTTCGGCGGTGATGGTTTTGAAGTCTTCGACGGGGTCGGGGCGGGTGTTGCCTTCGATGGCCTCGGAGGCATCGGAGACGTCGACGAGGTGGACGAGGACCGAGGTGCGCTCGATGTGGCGGAGGAACTGGGTGCCGAGGCCGGCACCCTGGCTGGCGCCTTCGATGAGGCCAGGCATGTCGGCGACGGTGAAGGACTGCTCGTAGGGCGGGTCGCCGACGTGGACGACGCCGAGGTTGGGCTCGAGGGTAGTGAAGGCGTAGTTGGCAATTCTGGGGCGGGCGGCGGAGAGGCGCGAGATAAGCGTGGACTTGCCGACGTTGGGGTAACCCACCAATCCTGCGTCTGCCAGCAGGCGCAGCTCCAAACGATAGTTGCGGGCTTCGCCGGGGCGGCCGAGCTCGTGCTCGCGTGGGGCCTGGTGGGTCGAGGTGGCGAAGTGCTGGTTGCCACGGCCGCCGCGCCCACCGCGAGCGATCACGATCTCTTCGTTTGGCTCGGTGAAGTCATGGATGAGCTCGCCGGTGTCGTCGTCGTAGAGCAGGGTGCCGACCGGAACTTCGAGAACAGTACGGGAGCCGGTAGTACCGGACATATTGGAGCCGAGACCGTGGCCGCCGCGCTCTGACTTCCACTCGGGGTTGTAGCGGAAGTGGATGAGGGTATTGTGGGAGAGCGAGGAGCGCATGAGGATGTCGCCGCCGTGACCGCCGTCGCCGCCGGAGGGGCCGCCGCGAGGGACGAACTTTTCGCGACGGAAGGCCATGCAGCCGTTGCCGCCGTCGCCGGCTTTGATGCGGATGTGGGCTTCGTCGATGAACATCGGGGGTGGGCTGGTCCTCTTTTAAGAAGTGTAGCGGAGGCTGGCGGAGTGCTTCGGCGGAGGGAATTTGGGGGGAATGATTGGGGAGGGGTTGACCAATTAGGGAACGGCGAAAGTACGGATTCTGTGGATTTTGCGGGACGGAACCTTATTTGGGGCACGAAAAAGGGTGTTTTGTCGCGATTTTTTGATGTGCAGTTTCATCCGCGGTTGCTACACTGCCTCAATCAAAAAGCAGTCTTCGCCCAGACGTGCAAACGATTGCTCGCCGGGACGAGTAGTTATTAAGGGCAAGGGCGGATGGGCCGCCCCGGTCAGGTTTGGCATTTCATGGAGCCGACCGCCGCGTCAACCTTGAGGAGACCGTATGAGACGCAACATGTTGCTGAGCAGGCTGAGCCTGCTCTGTTCCGCATTTCTATTAACAACAACCCTGGCCGCGGCGCAGTCCACGACACAGGGCGCTATCGCCGGTACTGTGGAGGACGCATCCGGAGCGGCGATACCGAACGCGTCCGTGACGGTTCATAACCCGGCGACGAACGCGAACATTCATCTGACAGCGGATGCGAGCGGGTACTTCAAGGCACCGCTGCTGGACCCGGGCACCTATACGGTGACGATCTCAGCGCAGGGGTTCGGCACAGACACCGAGAGCAACGTAGCGGTTGTGGTGAGCCAGATTACGACGCTGGCGCCGCACCTGAAGGCAGGCAACGAGTCGACAACGGTGAACGTGTCGGCCGATGCGGTGCAACTGAACTTTGAGGCGCCGGACATGACGGCGACCCTGAACGAGGCGGCCCTGCAGAACATTCCGATCCAGAACAAGCGCTGGTCAGCGCTGGCGATGACGACGCCGGGCGTGGTGGCCGATTCGAGCGGCTTTGGTCTGGTGAGTGTTCGCGGCATGAGCACGCTGATGAACAATGTCGAGATCGACGGCGCGGACGACAACCAGGCGTTCTTTTCCGAGGAGCGCGGGCGTACGCGTGAGGGTTACTCGACGGTAGCCGACGCGGTGCGCGAGTTTGCGGTGAATACGGGCGTGTACTCGGCGCAGTATGGTCGCGCGGCCGGCGGCGTAATCAACTCGGTAACGCGCAGCGGAACGAACTCGCTTCACGGTGATGTGACATTCAACGATCTCGATCGCGGATTCGGCGCGTATGTGCCCGGCTCCGTGAGCGCGACCGGACAACCCCTGAAGCCGAAGGATCTGCGCAAGATCTACGGGTTTTCCGCGGGTGGACCGCTCATTAAGGACCGCCTGTTCTGGTTCTACACCTATAACCAGTTGACCCATATCAATCCGGCGGTAGCGATCGCGAAGAGCTTCGGCAGCTCGACTACCCCGGGAACGTTTCTCGATCAGCCGACAGTAACGCCCCCAGGCACCTGCAATACGACCACGGGATACCTGACGGGCAGCACGAGCACGGATCCGAACTATACGTTGGATTCGCAGGTGTGTACCCTCGCCGCGCGTCTTGGCATGAGCTATGCAAGCGCCGTCACGTACTACAACAGCGGCCTGACAGCTCTCGAGACGGATCTGGGCACGGTGCCACGAGCGGGATATCAGGAGATCAACGCACCGAAGCTGGACTGGCAGGTCAACAATAAGAACCGTGCGAGCTTCCTGTTCAACCGCCTGCGCTGGGACGCGCCGGGCGATGTGCAGACCAACAGCACGGGAACGTATGCCGTGGACGCCTTCGGCACGGACTTCGTGAAACTGGATTACGGTATCGCGAAGCTCGAGAGCCAGCTGACGCAGCGCATGAGCAACGAGGTGCTGTATCAGTACGGCCGCGAGCTGAACGATGAAGGCCAGCAGCCCTACAGCCAATACACCCTGAACAACCTGGTGGCACCGGGTGCTTCGGTGGCCGGTGCAGCTCCGAATGGGCCCGGCGGAACGATCCCCTATGTGAACCTCACGAGTCCGAACGGGTTTTATCTGGGGTCGCCGTACTATTCCTATCGCATCGCGTATCCCGAGGAGTGGAAGTGGCAGATTGAGGACATACTCTACTACCAGCTTGGCAACCATTCGCTTCGCATGGGCGGCGACTTTGTCCACAACAGCGATCTCGAACACCAAACGCCCTATTACTACGGGTATTACAGCTACAGCACGATTGCGAACTACCTGACCGATCTGGCGACGAAGGGTACGGCGACCAGTCCGGGCAAGTGCAACAGCTCAGGGTCGGTGGGTTCATCGTCGGCGTCGGGCGTCGGCACCTACGGCTGCTACTCCTCGGTCACGCAGGACTTCGGTCAGACGTCGTTCTCAATGCAGACCATGGACTATTCGGGTTTCGTCCAAGACAACTGGAAGTTTTCTCCGCGTCTGACATTCGAGCTCGGTCTGCGGTACGACTATGAGTCACTGCCGGCATCACCTGCGAACCTCACGACAGCGACGGGATCGTTCGTTCCGTACCCGGGATTGACAAATCACCCGAGCGACAAGAATAACTTCGGACCGCGCATCGGCTTCTCGCTGGATGTCTTCGGCAATGGCCAAACGGTTCTGCGTGGAGGCTACGGCTTGTATTACGGCCGTATCCTCAACGGCGTGATTGCGAATATCCAATTCGGTTCTGGAAGTCCGAACGGCCAGTACGCGACGGCGAGCACGAAGCCGACCGCGACCGGCGCGCCGAGCTTCCCGTTCCCGATGGCGGCGGGTGCGGGATCGAAGCCGTCCTCGTTCTTCCTGGCTCCGAATCTGCAAAACCCGCAGGTGCATGAGATGGACCTGCAGGTGCAGCAGAACCTGGGCAGAGGCAATATCTTTCAGATTAGCTACCTCGGTGCGCTGGGCCGCGAGCTGCCGAACTACCTGGACGTGAACTTGGCTCCGCCGGAGGATACGGAGTACATCACGATCAATGGCGGACCATTGAGCGGCATCAGCGCGTATCCGGTGGCAACGTTCGGTACTTGCACGTCAGGAACAAGCTGCCCGTATCCTACCGGCTATATCAACTCGAACTTCACCAACATCACCGAGCTGATCTCGAACATCAATTCAAGCTACAACGGTCTGGTGTTTGAGATACTCAACCGCTCGTATCGTAACCTGCAGTTCGATGCGAACTACACATGGTCGCATGCTCTGGATTTCAACCAGAATGCGACCTCGACGACGAGCACCAACAACTGGCTGAATCCATATGCGGCGCAGCGGCAGAACTATGGCATCTCGCAGTTCAATGTGGGCAACCGGTTCGTCGGCTATGTCATTTACAACCTTCCGAACATGCATACGGACAGCGCGCTGAAGTATGTGACGAACGAGTGGAGCATCGACGACACGTTCCAGATGCAGAACGGCTTGCCGTTCTCGGGAGAGATCGCTTCGGGTTACAACTCGGCGGCTGCGCTGAACTCTTCATGGAACGGTGCACCGAGCGTCTACTACATTCCGCTGCTTGGTATTAACACCTACCAGGTTCCGCGGGCGATTGTGGACGATCTCCGGCTGCAGAAGGGCTTCCACTTCGGGGAGCGCTTCGATCTGCAGTTGCAGGCGAACATGTACAACGTAGCCAACCACCAGAACTTCACAACCAGCGAGATCAACCAGAACGAGTACGCCTTTGGGTCGAGCAGCGGCACGATCGGGACGACGGCGTCGAATCCGGTGCAGTTGAACTACCAGTCAACTTTCCAGTCGCGGTCGGGCTCGAACAATTCGGGCTTCCTCTACACGCCGAGGGAGTTCGAGTTGGGGGCACGGTTGGAGTTCTAAGCGGCAAGGCAGGACAAAACCAGGAGGGCGGTTGCTTCGGCTACCGCCCTTTTGCTTCGAGTGGCGCAGGCCGAAGGTTCCAAGGGGACTGGTTGATTTCGGGCAGGATTCTGCGGTAAACTCAATAAGTTCGGCGAAGTGGCTGGAGTTCCCGTATTCCGGGATTGCTGGCTACAGAGGCTGGTTCTGGTAGCGGACGCAACTACAGGCTCCGGGTTTGGCTAACGGCACTCAAGGTTGTCAGCGCGGTCCGGAGCTGGCGTGGCAAGCGCCTCCTGACATCGATACAAAGAGCTGATCGAACGAGATTTCTGGGTGGCGCGTGTGCGCGCGGCCCGCGAGAGGTTGGAGTTATGTACGCAGTCATTCGTACCGGCGGCAAGCAGTACCGCGTGGCTCCCGGCGACACGCTGAGGATTGAGAAGAGCGAGCACGACGGCACGCTGGAGTTCTCGGATGTGCTTGCGGTGAGCGGCGACGAGGGCAAGTTCGAAAAGGAGCTGGGCGGCGCGAAGGTGCTTGCCGAGGTTGTCGGCGAAGGCCGCGGCGACAAGATCCTTGTCTTCCACTACAAGCGGAAGAAGCAGTACAAGAAGCTGCAGGGCCATCGCCAGCATTTCGTTGAGGTGAAGATCAACGAGATCCAGGTGAATGGCAAGAGCTTCAAGGCTGAGAAGTAAGAGATCAGACAATAGAGATTAGAGATCAGGCGTGGCGGAAGCTCCGATGGTCTCGATGAGGCGGAACAATGGCACATAAAAAAGGTCTTGGAAGCAGTAAGAATGGGCGCGACTCAAACGCACAGCGGCTGGGCGTGAAGCGTTTTGGCGGACAGACTGTGACGGGCGGGTCGATTCTGGTGCGGCAGCGAGGGACACCGCTGAAGCCGGGCAAGAACGTCGGCCGCGGAAGCGATGACACGCTGTTTGCGAAGATCGATGGCGTAGTGAAGTTCTCGAACCGCGGGCAGCACGGGCGGTTTGTATCCATCGAGCCGATTGCGCAGTAAAGATCGCCGCAGATTGCTGTGGAGTTTTGAAAGCCCTGCCGCCGGCGGGGCTTTCGTGCGTTTGGGACGATTTTCGGGCGTCTAAGAGCTGATTGTCGTGAGTGGGGACAACTCATTCTAGTGACGATTTTCCTGTGCCAGACTTCACGGGCACCGGGTTCCATGGCATCGGCATGGTGGACACCATTCTGAGGATGGTGCGCGAGGGGATTGCGGCAATTGATCTAACTGGATGGGTCAACGGTGACAGGGCGGCCTTTGTCGTTGAGGATCACGCGCGTGGCGGGGAGCTGGTGGTCGTGCGGGAAGATGAAAAGCCATTGCTCGGGGATCGCCCGGGCGAGCAGCCGCTTGCGTTCGTCGATACAACGGATAGGGTCGAGATCGTAGCCCATAACCCAGGTGGGATCGAGATGATGGTGCGTGGGGAACAGGTCACCGGTGAAGACGGCATGTTCGGCCTTTCCAGACGCGGTCCGGGACTCGATGTGAATGGCGAGCATGTCCGAGGTGTGGCCAGGGAAGGGTTCGACGGTTAGGCCAGGGAGGATTTCCGGGCTGGTCTGAACGGTTGGTAGCCGGAGAGGGGGCGCTTGGGGATTGCGCAGGCGGGAATCGTCCGGCGTGTAGCCGCCGTGCCCGTGCGGATCGAGGAGCGTGAGTTGGCCTGAGGCGAGCAGTGGATCGTAGTTGTGGCCGAGATAGCTGACGCGGTCGCGGTCGTGTTGCAGGCGGCCGTGGGCGAGTTCGCCGGCGGCAAAAAAATAGCGGGCGTTGGGGAAGGTGGGCGTGATCGAGCCGTCAGGGTGGAGGATCGTGTTCCAGCCGCAGTGGTCGAAGTGCAGGTGGGTGTTGAGGACGTGGGTAACGTCTTCAGGGCGAACGCCGGCCGCGGCGAGCGAGGCGGGCAGAAGCTCGCGGTTGGCATGAATCTCGCGTTGCTTCGGAGTGAGCTTGTTGCCGAGGCCGGTTTCGATCAGGACGAGCGCCGAGGGAAACCGTATGACGAGCGCGTTGAGGCCAAGGAGGACGTTGTTGTCGGCATCGGCAGGTGTTCGGCGGCTCCAGAGGATCTTCGGAACGACACCGAACATGGCACCGCCATCGAGCAGAAAGGTACCGTCGGTGCAGACGGTGAGATCGAGATCTCCGAGCGCGAAACGGGCGCGGATGAGGCCGTCGTCGGCGGGTAGGAGGGCTGAATGGGAGTGGACAGAGGTCACGGCATCAGGCTACATGAGCCTGATGCCGTGAGCGTCTGGATGCTTCTTAAGCCTGCGGGGCGTCGGCAGCGAGAGCGGCCAGCGAGGCGGTATCGGCTGTCTCGGCGATGACGGCTGCAGGCGTCTCCGCAATCATGCTGATCGCAGAGGAAGGCGCTTCGACGGCAGGCGCGGCGGTCGCGGCTGCGGTCGTTGCAGCGGGCAGCACCTGTTCGACGGCAGCGGCCACCTGCGTTGCGGGCGAGTCCATCTGCGCGACGGCAGCGACCGCCGGGGGAACGCGTTTGAGCTGGAAGCAGGAGCGGCAGAGGACAGGTCGACCTTGGGTGGGCTTGAACGGAACTGTCGTCTCGACGCCGCAGGCCGAGCATTTTGTTCTGGTCTCGGTTCGGGAAAGCGGGAGCGTGACTGCACCGTTTCCGGTGGCTGTGCGACCCAGCCCGGCGCGCTTTGCCTTGCACAGCTTGCAGCGCTTGGGGTCGTTTTTGAATTGCTTGTCGTAAAAGAAAAGCTGCTCCCCGGCAGTAAAGACGAACTCATTGCCACAGTCAGAGCACTTGAGGATGCGGTCGGTGAATTCCATTGCGCCTTCTCCCATCTTGCGGGATAAGGCTGAAACGTTACCAGAGGTCCAATCTCAGAGGGCGGAGATCCCCAGGACGCGTGTTCAAGCCTAACGTGCGAATTTTTGCGGGACCCGTCAACCAGTGATGAATGGAGGCCAGAGTGAAGGCTCTCCAGGTTATCGCGGCGACGGGGCGCCAAATTGCGCGCCCCGTTCGCTGCCGAATTGTTGTTGCGAATGAGCTCTCACACAAGAGGTCTCATTCGGGTTGAAAAGCTACTCCTTGCGGACCGAAACTGTCGAGCTGGAAAGGACTCGTCCTATGCCTTTCGGGCGGGCTTAATCCTGCTCTTTACGAACTTTCTTTCGGTTCCGTTTACGAGCTAATGCCTCTTTTACGCGACGCTTTTCGCCGGGCTTGAGGTAGAAGGAGTGGCGTTTGACCTCCTTGATAATGTCTTCGGTCTGCACCTTGCGCTTGAAACGGCGCAGAGCATTTTCAAGGGGCTCGCCTTCCTGCACACGAACCTCTGCCATGAGTACCAACACCTCCAAACCTGCCCATCTGGCGAGACTTAAGGATACGCCCAGCATGGAGTGTTTCCAAAGAAAAATTCGCTTCGTTGAGCGACCGTTTGCGTGAGAGCGAAGGCCGCGGCGGTGGGAATTGATGCGATTGCAGCCGGCTTTCTGCAACGCCCGGCGATTTTCCCCGTTTATGCCGGATTCTCCGGGGTTGGGACGATTGCGACCGCCCGCGGGCAGGCGAGTCTCATAAAATGGAGGTGAAGAACAGCCTATTCATGTCGACCGCGACCACATTTTCGCCCGAACCGGCTCCGCCGCAGGCGATCCATAACTGCCCAAGCTGCAGCCACTGGCTTCCGGAGGGGACGCTGGCCTGCCCGGACTGCAATACGCTCACGTACGGGCGCTATCTGCGTGAGCTGGCGGGATCGGCGCATCAGTTTGAGCAGCAGGGCAAGTGGCCGGAGGCCCGGGAACGGTGGCGCTCGACGCTGAGGTGGCTGCCCCATGACACGGAGCAGGCCAATGGGATTCAACAGCACATTGCGCAGATCGACAGCAAGCTGAAGGCGGAAGAGGACCGCAAGGCACGGTGGACGAAGCGGCTGGGGCCGTTCGCGCCGATTGCGTTGTTTCTGCTCAAGGTCAAGTCGGCGATCTTTTTGCTCTTCAAGCTGAAGTTTCTTCTGGGGATTCTCGGGTTCTTTGCCATCTATTGGGCGCTGTTCGGATGGAAGTTTGCGCTGGGCTTTACGGTAGTCCTGTTCATTCACGAGATGGGGCACTTTGTGGCTGTGAAGCGGCGTGGGTTGAAGGCAGACTTGCCGGTTTTCTTCCCCGGGCTGGGAGCCTATGTGCGCTGGTACAACCAGGGCATCTCGATCGACCAACTGGCGGCGATTGCATTGGCGGGGCCGCTGTATGGGTTGGCCGCTGCGCTGGCTTGCCTGGGGGTCGCGTGGGCAACGCAGGGCAAGACACACGACCTGTTTCTGGTGCTGGCGAACGTGGGCGCATGGATCAATCTGTTCAATCTGGTGCCAGTGCTGGGATTGGATGGCGCCCAGGCGACCTATGCTCTGGGACGGATGCAGCGCGGCCTGATTGCACTGACGTGCTTCCTCTTCTTCGGCCTGACGATGAATGCGGAGATGAACAGCGGATGGGACGGAAAACACATCGAGTGGGTGTTTCTGTTCGTTGGGCTGGGCATGCTGTGGCGCTGCTTTACGAATGACGAGCCGGAGAAGCCACATACCGCGACGATGGTCTATTTCCTGGGGCTGATCCTGGCGCTGGGGTTTCTGATCTACCTGACGCCGGTCCCGATGACCGCGGGAAGTCTGCGGTAGCGCGGTCCATTCGGGTGATGAGTGGAGACGGCGCTCGCCCGTATACTGGCGCAGAATGTCTGAACTGCATAAGCGGTCTTCTGCACTGAACCGGCGCGCGGAGCGGTTTCTTCCCTGCGGCGTCGACTCGCCGGTGCGCGCGTTTCGAGCGGTGGGCGGTGATCCGCCGATGGTGGTGCGCGCGGAGGGAGCGTATCTCTACGATGCGGATAGGAATCGCTATCTGGACCTCTTTGGATCCTGGGGGCCGATGCTGCTGGGGCATGCGTTTCAGCCGGTGGTGAATGCGGTGAAACGCGCTGCGGAACGGGGAACATCGTTTGGCGCGAGTACGCCGAGCGAGGCCGATCTTGCCGAGTTAGTCCAGCGGTGCTTTCCGTCGATGGAGCGGATGCGTTTTGTGAGCTCGGGGACAGAGGCGTGTATGGCGGCGATCCGGCTGGCTCGCGGATTTACCGGCAGGCCGTTCGTCATCAAGTTTGAGGGTTGTTATCACGGCCACGCGGATGCGCTGCTGGTAAAGGCCGGCAGTGGCTTGGCAACATTTGGAATTCCGGGGTCGGCGGGGGTGCCAGCGGAGACGGCAATGCATACCCTGGCATTGCCCTACAACGATCTCGAGGCGGTGGAGGAGGCGTTCGCAAGCTTTCCCGACCAGATTGCGTGCGTGATCGTTGAGCCGGTGGTGGGAAACGCAGGAACGATTCCGCCTGCGGACGGATATCTGCGAGGTCTTCGAAAGCTGACCCGCGACAGTGGAGCGCTGCTGATCTTCGATGAGGTGATGACGGGATTCCGGCTGGCGCCCGGCGGAGCGCAGGAGCGGTTCGCGGAGGATTTGGGTGAAGATGGGCTGCCGGACATGACAACGCTGGGAAAGATTCTCGGTGGGGGATTGCCGGTGGCGGCGTTTGGCGGACGGGCGGATGTGATGGATCAGCTTGCGCCGCTGGGGCCGGTGTATCAGGCAGGCACACTGAGCGGAAACCCGCTGGCGATGGCGGCAGGTGTGGCGATGATTGCGCATCTGCTGGCGTACAAGAACGAGATCTATCCGGCGCTGGAGCGGACCACAGCCGCCATTGCGGATGGTGTCGCGACGATTGCGGCGGAGATGGGAATTGCGCTGACGACAAATCGCGTGGGCAGCATGTTTACGTGGTTCTTTACGCCGTCGGAAGTCCGGGACTTTGCTTCAGCGAGCGCATCGGATACGGCGGCGTTTGCGCGGTTCCATCGCGGGATGCTGGAGCGCGGCGTATGGCTGCCGCCAAGTCAGTTTGAGGCGGCGTTTGCGTCGGCGGTGATCGGACGGCGCGAGGTGGAGATGATTGTCGCCGCGGCGCGTGAGGCTCTGAGTGCGGTTGGGCGTTAGGCTGCGGCAGGAACCGGGTTGTGGGGCTTCGGTTCCATCCAGAGCTTGCCGGCGAGCATGAGCGCGGCGAGCAGGATGCCGCTGAGAAGGAAGACGCCACGGACGCTGGTGTGGTCGGCAAGGACGCCCGAGAGCAATAGACCGGCGATTTGCGCGGAAAAGACGAAGGACATGACGGTTGAACCGACGCGGCCGAGCATGGCCGGCGGCGTCTCTTCCTGAATCATGGTTTGCGACGGCACGATAATCCCACCTGCGGCGAAGCCGATGAGGATGAGCGCGGGGATGGTGGTCGCGAGTTTGGGGATGGCGGCGAGAATCAGCGTTCCCACGGCCATGCCGCCCAGGCCGAAGTAGACCAGCGAGGTATGCTTCACTTTTTTGGCTGCGGCTGTGAGGACGTTGATGCCCCCCAGCAGGCCGATGCCGATCATGGCGCTGGTGACGCCGAAGATCTTTTGTGAGGCATGCAGATTATCGCGCACGTAAACCGCGATCATGGGCGCAAAGCAACCCAGAGCGAACATGCCGGCGGCGAGCGCCGTGATAACGAAGAAGAGCGCGGCGTGGTGAATGATGAAGGCTGCGCCTTCGCGCATGTCGGAGAGGATGCGGCGGATCCCGCTGAGCTCTGTGGGCAGGGCAGCTTCGCCGGCATTTTGTTTGGCGATGACGCTGCGTGCGGGAATGGTGAGCGCAATGGACGCGATCAGCGAACCGGAGCAGACGAAGCTGATGGAGTCACCGATGTAGCAGACGCGCACGCCGAGCACGGTGACGATGAGAACCGCGATAGGGCCGCCGATGATACGCATGATGAACATCACCTGCTGCATGAGAGCGGTTGCAGAGCGCAGACCGTGAAAGGGAACGGCGGATCGAAGCGCAATGCCCTGCGCCGGCGAAAAGAAACTGGAGATGACGCTGATGGAGGCGAGCACGAAATAGAAACCTGCGACCGAGTGCACGAAGAGAAGTTGCAGGCACAGCAGAGCGCGCGTTAGATCGCTGGTGACGAGTGTGGCCTTGACCGGCCAGCGGTCAGCGAAGACGCCGCTGACGACTCCAAGCACGGCGATAGGGGCGAGGTAGGCGATCTGGATTCCGGTGACCTGCTGCGGTGTGGCGTGCAGCTTGTAGGTCACGATGGTCATGACGGCGTAGAGAGCGAGGAAGTCGCCGAACACCGAGACGACCTGGGCATACCAGAGCCGGCGCAGCGGGACAATACGCATCACGGCGCCCATGCTGAGGGGCTCGGGTGCGTTGGGTGCGGGAAGAGGAAGACCTTCCGGTGTTTCGGCGGCCACGACGTCGGCGGCGCTCATGCGCAGATTCTCCAGCGGGTGTCGGAGAGAGTCTAAATCAGATGCGCGGTGCCGATCGGGAGATTCGGCTATTCGTCGACGAGTTCGACGAGCAGGACCTGTTCGTCGTTGTCGACCTCGCGGAGTTTGACCTCAATGATTTCGCGGCGGGAGGTGGGGACGATGCGACCGATGAATCGTGCTTCGATGGGAAGCTCGCGGTGGCCGCGGTCGATGAGGACGAGGAGCTGGACGCTCTTGGGGCGACCGTGGTCGAAGAGCGCATCGAGCGCGGCACGGATGGTGCGTCCGGTGTAGAGGACGTCGTCCATCAGGATGATGTCGCGGCCTTCGATGTCGAAGCCGATCTCGCCCTTTTCAACGACGGGGCGGACGTCGCGCGTGGAGAGGTCGTCGCGGTAAAAGCTGATGTCGAGCGTGCCGACGTCGACGGGCTGGCGCTCGATGGTCTCGATGAGCTTGCCGATGCGCTGCGCGAGCGGGACGCCGCGGCGTTTGATGCCGACGAGTCCGAGGTTCGTGGCGCCGTTGTTGCGTTCGACAATCTCATGCGCGAGACGGACGAGGGTGCGCTCGATCTCCGAGGACGACATGAGACGGCCCTTTTCGCGGAGGCGTGAGGGGCGGGAGGTTTCTGGAGCCGAGGACGAGGTGGAAGCTTCACTCATAACTGCCCATGATGATAGCAGTGGAACGATGGTGGAGGCAGTCAGCGACGGGCGTCGGTGCGGGAGCGGAGCAGAGCGGCAAAGGCGCCGCCGATAGCGGAGAGCCCGAGGTACAGCAACAGCGCGAAGCCGGACATGATGAGAATGAGGCCGATGCGATCCTCGGGGATAGAGAGCCAGGCGAGCATTGAAGCCTGTCCGGGCCCGCCCTGCTGCTGGACGGTGGTGCGGAGCTGTGTGAACAACTCGCCCAGTTGGGTGTCGATCTGTGCGCTGGCATGAAAGAAGTAGCGCGAGATGACAAGTCCACAGGCGTTGACGGTGCACATGGCAAAGAAGATGGTTAGGCCGCAGAGCAGGCCAAGACGCGCTCCGAAGCCGGCCAGCACCCGCTGCGGGCGGAACTTTGAGCTGTAGACGCCAAGGATGACGACGGGCGCGCCGATGGCCCAAAACCAGGCGAGCAGAATGACCGGAGGAAGAGCAAACGAGACCAGTGCGAGCGCGGCGGCGACGGCACCGGCCAGCGCGGCGTAGCGGACGGCGGCGGGCCAGACGATGGAGTCTCCGGCAGCGACGTTGAGGATGCCCGCGGCCAGCCCGGAGTCCAGGGCGGCGCGTTGCTTCTGGGCTTCCAGGAGAAGCTCCTCAGAGACGGACACCTGCGGAGCGCCGCAATTGAAGCAGAAGACGAGATACCCTTCCTGCTCCTGGGGAAGCACGGCGTGACAGCGGGGGCACTGGCGTGGCGGCACAGTTTGAGGCTACGCGAGGGAGTGTGTGGGCCGCAACGGCAGACGGCTATTCGCTGTCCGAGGAGTCATGGTGCACTGGAAGTTCAAGGTCAACGAGTCCGAATTTCGTGCCGCCATCTTTCGACTTGATACCAACGAGGTGAAAGTGCCCGGGCGAGCCTGCGCGGAGTTCGATCTCGTTGCGGTCGTCGTCCACGTGGATCTGGTGGCGATCATGGTCGTCGTTGCAGGTAAGGCCCTCGGCTGTGCGAGTCGGCTGACCTACGGGCTGGTTGTTTTCACACTTGAGAACGTCGCCATAGCGGGCCAGGTCCTTGCGATAAAAGGCCTCAACTTTGGCCGGTGAATCGGAGGTCTGGAAGCTTGCGGCTTTGACCCCGAGATGGAAGTCGCCGAAGTTGAGATTGATATCGGCGGCGTCCTTCTCTTTGCCGTCATCGTCTTTCACGAGCGTTGCGCCGGGGTAGGGCGTCAGACCGATGCCGGCAAGGCTGGCGTCGTCGCTGGTCTTGATGTGCATGTCGCCGAAGGGGGTGCGCATCTGGACGTTGTCGCCGTGCGAGTTCTTGCTGCTCGAAACGTTACATCCCGCGAAGAGCAGAGCGGCAGCCATGACGGGGAGATTAAGGCGAAGTGCCTTCATCGCCGTGGTGTTATTTAGCCGGATCATTCGGTGGAGGACCTCAGCAGAATGGGTTTGCCGGAAGACGAACGGCTCTGAGGAAGAATACGCCCGAAGAGCGACGACGGTTCCCGAGAATCCGGCAGATGGGTCGTGCTGCCGTCGCGTCTTCCGGAAGCGGATGGGGTTAGACTGAAACGCCGCGTGCGGACGCAGGAGGGTGCGATGAGAGCTGCTGAGTGGGGCGAGCTGGCCATGAAAAGGGTTGTGAGCGTCGCATCGATGCTGGCGGTGCTGGGCGTGGCGCTGGCGATGGGCGCGATGGCGCAACAAGCAGGAGACGCTGGCCAGGAGTCTCCGCAGGCGCAAGATTCGCAGGCGCAAGACCCGACGCAGATTTCTCCGGTCGCGGACCCGCCATCGCGAGTGGCGCGGCTGAGCTTTGCGCAGGGGAATGTGTCTGTTGAGCCGGCGAGTGTGAACGAGTTCAGCCCGGTCGAGGTGAACTATCCGCTGACCACTGCCGACCGGGTGTGGGCGGACAACGGCTCGGAAGCCGAACTGGAGGCTGGGCAACTCGCCGTGCGGATGGGGCAGGCCACGGACCTGACCGTGACGGCGATGACGGATACGCTGGCACAGTTCGGATTGGGGCAGGGCAGCGTTCATCTGCGCACGTACGCGCTGGACGCGGGCACAACGACGGAGCTGGACACGCCCAACGTGGCC